>Ga0058697_10000550_pt1 | contig 16207 bp, 13 predicted proteins | sample AgamicAsMae_FD_66619 | JGI IMG/M metagenome (GOLD analysis project Ga0058697, IMG submission 66619) | Agave microbial communities from Guanajuato, Mexico - As.Ma.e | ecosystem: Host-associated > Plants > Phyllosphere > Phylloplane/Leaf | place: Guanajuato, Mexico | collected 2012-06-04
TGTAGCCGCTTGTGACTCTTTGTTAACGGTCGCACTCCACGAGACTCGAATTTTGAGAGACCTACCAACCATGAGAGATCCGCAGTTTCCAATCCCGATCCTGACCCTTCTGCCCGGGACATTCTTGTCGACGACAGAGCCGTGTCGGCTGAACTTGCAAAGTACTCCACCCTCCCTGCATCTGTCGCAAGGAGTAGTGGTAGAGCCGTTGCGGCAGTGGCGGTGAAGAAGATGGCAGTGGTCACATCTGCCGCGGAGTCCGATGGTAGTTGGTTCGACACCGGATGTCCGGCGAGTGGGAGTGTGATCGTCTTCCATGTATTCGTGATGGGTGTCTGTTTGGTGATGGTGCTGAGCAACTGATTGGAGGCTACGACAAAAGTTGTTTAAGATCGTGCGGAAGACCATGATAAGAATAGAGCCTGAGTAGTGAATGCTACAAGTCCCGTCAGTGAAGTCTTCCCGAAGCCCAATGGGAACGGAGATACGCCGGCTGTTTGATACCATGATCTTTGACCACGTGCCACTAACGAGCAATAAGCACGGATAGTCCGAATGGGCAAAGAAAAGAAGCCATCCTCGACGGGTGAATCATAATTGAAAAGGGGACCAAAATCGATGCCGTCGTTGATGCGACTGACAAAGCTTCGGTCAAATTGCGAATAGTGTATGTTCACGGAAAGGAGACAACCCAAAGATGATATTGTAGTCTTTGGTGTCTATCTGCACTACGAGAGAAGCAGAGACGCCGTATTTCGCCCGCCCGTTATACCCCAACGCCCAAACATGCTTGTCTGTAGGATCTGAGCGCCCTATCACGCCTATCTTGAGGACCTGAAAGTCTGGTCTCGAGCTCTGCTTTACTGCTTCTTAGCCTCGTACTCACAGACTGAGCCCCTCTTTTTGCAAGCCTGGCAAGTCTTGGGGTCAGATCCCTCAACAGGGATGCACTTCGTCTTGCGACGAGAGCACTCCGTGCAGGCTTTCGTGGTGGGTCCTGCAGGAGGAGCAACACGAACATGAGCAGCAGGAACATGAGCAGCAGCAACCTGACTGCGGAGTTTCTTGTCAGCTCAACGTCGAGGCATGTAACAGTCCTTGTTTGAGAGTTGGACTTACTCGTTCACGGGATCGCTGTCCTGGGGCTCAGGGTCTTCCGCGAAGAGTGCATCCAATGGGGAGGGACTGCGCACGACTTGATGAGCGAACGCAAAGACAACAGTCGTCAGAGGGATCCTTACAGTGGGACGAAAGTCTCATCGAACTCTTCAGACTGGGTGGTGCTGTTCAATGTCTGGCTGCAAGGTTCTTGGTCAGCCAAAGGTCGAGCTATGCAACAGGTATTGATCGCTAGACTTACTTGTTCTCAAGATAGTCAATGCGAGGATCAAAGTGATCAGCGGCGGGGACTTCGGCGGGCTCGGTACTGCGAGGATCGTCGTGAGCAAACATACATAGACCAACTGCTTGAGGATGCTTACAGGGAGAGATAAGCATCAATGAACTCCTGGTCAGTGACTGGGGGTCTGCCGTCGAATTCTGCGAGGAATTCGAGTCCGTCCATATCGTTGAGGAAGGGTAGCTCGATTGTGATGGAGCACATCTTGGTGGTTGTTGCGGATGCGCGAGAGAAAGTTGTGGTAGGAGAGCTTGATCGCGTTGAAACTGCGTCAAAACCCACCAGCAAGATAATTCGCACCAACTCCTTGGCGAACAACCCCCGTGTCGATATCAGAGGGAAGCCAAGAGGAGATATGCACCAAATTGGTCACGATCAGAGGTGTCTATGATCACCTGTATTGGGGCAGAAGTGCTCATCACATCTTGGTGCTCGGGGGCATATCAATATCAAATATAAACGTGTATATACTGACTTTCAGCTGGAAGCTTGACGAGACACTGTGATACTACAGGAAGAAACGGATGGTATGAGCATAGTGTAACAAGCCGCTGATAGACGTAGTTGCGCCGTCTGAACTTGGTATTGAAATGCATATTGTGAGACAGAAGGATCAGCCGCAACTGATACTGCATTCAAGAAGGAAAGGGCAAAAGAAGTAACACCGTTGACACCATCAACTCCCTCCATAACTCCTGCTGAAACCGTTGTCTCTCTCGGCAACTCCTGCTGACCTCTACGAACCATCAACCATACTGTGTGAACGAGATCAAATGTCTTCAAAGCTCGAGGACAGACCCGTTTGCTTGTAGTCTAACCACGAGAGTAGACACAAGGAATACCGCGAGCCTGGCACTTGGTACAGGTAGGAAGAAGACGGTCGCAGCCCTTCTTCAACGACTTGCAATTGTCGCAGGGTTTCTTGGGCTGTTGACGCAAGGTAGGAGCCATTGGAGTCTTCGAACCGTGGAAGGTCTTGTTGACCTCTCGTTTGCTATCCCTCTCGTCCTTCGTGATCTTTACGATCTCCTGAGCGGCCTCCTCGTCCGTCATGTCCTCACTGTAGAGCACGAGTCAGATGAGGAACTGTGTAGGGCTGGTGGAGAAGGTACTTACGCGGGGAGGTAATCATTGTCGGGGTCGTACGGGCCAACGTCTGGATCAAGGCGAGGGTCGTATGAAGGGTCGTCTGGATCGCGGTGTTCACGTTCGACTTCAGGTGCGCTGGTAGCTGGGGCCTTACCCTTCGCCATAGTGGTGGTGTTGTTGTTGCAGGCAGAACGATCTCTGGGAAGGCCGTTAGTCAAATGCTTTTACACCTGGAGAGCGATGAGATACCCACTTTTTGCTAGTACTGGCCTTGTGGACGATGCGGAGAGGCATCTTGACTTTGGTTGCGTCTACAAAGAAGAAAGAGTGAAGAAGCCGCAAGTGGAATGTAGATACAAAGAAAACTCCTTGTTTACGACCACTTCGGGAAACTCTTGGCATGAAGCGACAATGAGGTAAGATAACAATTCATGATTTTGGTCAATCTCAAATCAAGACAAGACTACCTTACGCATATCTATGTTGTTCAATACATGCAGAATAGGGACACAGCTCTACGAGATTGGCACATTTGGGAGAATCATTATATTTGTGGAGTAGTATTACGAGAAACTGACTTCGAAGTTGTCCTTGCAACGGTTATTCCCCTCCAGCTAATTGTGCAATGATGCCTCCGAGCCGCATGTTGGAAGAAGGTGGCGCACTGCAATCAAGCTAGTTCAGATTGATATCCAGGTCATATCAAGGAACGCTTATCATGTCTGGGTTCTCCTTTGACATTCAATTGCATCAAACCAAGCGAAGAGAACTGTCGATGGCAGGAAATTAATGCTCGTGTCGGTTAAGTCGAAGAGGTCAATCTATCATGAACGGTAACATGATGCCGAGGCAGGCTCGAACAACAAGCAATTCCCACCTTAGCAACCCTTGGCGACCTCGGGGCGATTGACTAAACTTTAACTATATTGACAGTGCCGATGTTGGAGGGACCGAAAGAACAAACCACTTCTCGTGCTTCAACCAAAAGTCTGCTGGCGGCGAGCGGTGGCCAGCTCGGCCTTGGTGGCCTTAGGCATTGGAGTGAGGCCCTTGGCCTTGTCGTGGCGAACCAAGTCGCTATAGCGACTGTAGTTGTTACCATGACCAGGGCGCTGGGTGTACCAGCGCTCCTGGCCACCCTCGATCTTGGGGAACGTTTTACCGTTCACCACAAGAGTGAGGCCGACAGTGACCTGGCCGGCTGGAACACCGCGGCCGCCAGAGACGGGAGCTGGTGGTTGTTGAGCCAGGGCAGGCTGCTGGATGAGGCCGTGATACCGAGTGGCATCCTGAGCACGAGTATCGAGAGGAGGACTGGGCTGTGAGTGGTCGGGGCCCCACTCGAACAGAGCGTCGATGGCTGCGTCGACACTGGCGTGGTAATTGGCCCAAGGATCACGAGCCTGAACGCGAGATTGGATAGGTGAGAAGTCTTGCTGAGGTGTCGAGGGTCTGCCGTTTGGCAAGTAGTCCCCTTCTTCCGTAAAGTAGAAGAAGCGATCGCCGAGACTTCTCATTGCCTCCTCAGCCATCTTGGGAAGCTCTGTTGTGCGTCAGTGACATGATCGTAGAGATGTTTGTTGGCAGGTTGGAGCTCAAGGAGAGCGCATCGAAAGCCTGGTGGTGCTTCACCAACTTACCTTGTGTGATCGGGAGGTGAGTTGTATCAAGAGTAGGCCTTGTCTTCTTAATGCAATGGTGCCATATGACGGTATCTTGAACGACTGCGCGTGCTGGAAGGCGTTAGTCAATGCTACCATGCAAAACTGGACGCAGCTTACCAGAAGATGTTATGCTGCAGGGCAGAGTGTAGGGATCTTGCTGACGTGCTCGATTGATGAAGCGGTGGTAGGTATTGAGGTAGTCCGAAAGATCTTGAGCCAGGAGGTGTTGTTCCAATTGACAAGACTGGAAGGGATGCATCAGTAGGAGTACGCGTACAGAGACCTGAGCATCCAAATATACAGTCTTTGCAGCGCGCAGACTTGTGCCACTGGGGCCGAGGTGCTTGAGTTGTAGATTGGGACTTGTGACAGCTGGAGAGTCGTGGTGCGCAGTTGTGCGTACGGTATGGAGATGTTGTGGTGCAAGAGGAAGACGTGTTGATGGTCAATCAAGCGCAAACATAGTCCCTTTCGTCAACCACCGGCAAATCTTGGCATCCAAGTGACGGACAATGTGAAAGCACGATATTGTTGCCTTGACAATAGGAGATCGACAGCAATTCGAACTACTCGTTTGTGATCTGGAGTATTCCAGTGGGTAACGATATGCCGAATATGGTTCTGGATCATGAGTATAGTGTAGCCAGGAGCAAGAAATTTCCCAAGGGAAAGCTGTGCTGCCGATTTTGGGCAACTCAAGAGGAACAGGAAGCTCTTCGAATGCATGTGCGACGATGAGATGGCTCTCCTGGGACTATGTATGGGAATGCTGGAAGGACCATACCTACTATGCCAGAAACTATCGTCCTTGGTCTTGCGGAGGTCAAAAACGTTCAGCTTAAATATGTTCGTGGTTGGATTTGCTCCATCTAGGCCTTATCGTGACAAAGCATCGCTGCGAGACTGACGCTGAAAGATAGAGGTCATGGTGTTGAATAGGTGTCTTCAATCCAACAAGAGTTATGACTATCGAGCCGGATGCTCTGAGTATGCTTGATGGTGTCATTCGTCATCCTCTCGTCGATAAACATACTTGTGGTACTCTAGCCATACTGTGGAAGAGCAAGCAACGCAAAGTGTTCACCACGGAGAGAACGTTTGGTCAGACGTCACACCGATTGAGGACACTGCCACAGTTCAGTACTACTATTCTCGATGCGGCAGTGTCCCTGACAAGTGTTGTTCTATTATTGAGTCGTAGTAAAGCGACGAGGAGCGCTCGTGAAGACTCAAGGCTTGTGGCTTGCTCGAGAGCAACCATTCGAATACCAAGCCATGAGTCCAAACTGCCTCTATCCAGATCGTCAAATGGTCATTTCCCAGTCCTGAGTCCAGTGCCATGAGACTCTCGAACGAGAGCATCCCGAGGTCTTTGAAGCCCCTTCCTGGTAGCCGAAGTACCTGGCTTCCCCAATCTCTTTGTCTAGAAGTGGAGCCGCTTTCGGCAGGAGCGACAGATGACATTCATCCAGTCTTCTTTGTTCTTACTAGACTCCAAGAACGCGGAACATAGGCGACTAGCTGTAACACCAGGTATCCAAGCTGTTCGGTGGTCCAAGAAATATGGTCGAAGTGTTAGGGTACAAAATCAGAAGGCAGTATAGTCTGCGACGATGAGACTCTGCAACGACCATCGAAGAACATTTCCCGATAGTGAAACGTCAAGTAGATGGCGAGTCCTTACCCATGACTGCCATCAGTAGCTCAATCTCTATCAGTATTATTGGGGCATTTCATGTCATGTCCGAGAAAATTATCAATGCCGATGCCTATTGAAGATACAAACTAGACAATCTTGACCAACTGTTGACTGATGTGCAGGATATGGATTGCACTAGACCATTTTACCATTCCTGTGCTTGCATTTTTGTAACGACGTATACATGCAAGTGATATAGTAACGACTCGATAATTGGGCAAAATGCAGCAGAAGACGTTGGCCATCTCGGACCGTGAAACAGCGGCTTCCAGATTCCAAATCACCACGACTCGATGCAACCACCGTCAACAACACCGTAGCCCATTATTTCGAGCATACATTGGTTCAGACATCTATCTGTCAGCAATATATTCTTTACGCCGGGACCCTGGGGTTTCGACCGTCGGCCTTGAGTCACAAGTCGAAATATGGTCATGGAGGATCAAGTACCAGAGCAATCTTGAGAGAAAAAGCAGGATAGCATATACATCGAAAGCCATTCATACTTGGAAGCTGACGCAGAAGAGGAAAGCCAATGATACAAGAATGGAATGATCTACCTGGGCAATCGTCCGTCCGCATTCGTGGCGGTGTGTCGATTGGGTGAGATCAATTCTCTACAGTGAACCTCTCGCTCGTGATACATATTCAGTGAGTTTGGAAATGCTTACATCAACATCCGATATGGTCTAGTGGCTAGGATTTCTCGCTCTCAAACCGTTGTACCTTCTACAGCAACCAGGTCCGAGGAGGCCGGGGTTCAATTCCCCGTGTCGGAAAATCTTCTTTTGCACATCTCCTTACCTTTCTATCTTGTTTGTAAGAAACTTTCCACTTGCAGTTTCGAACAATTTTTGCCTAAGAGGGGGTCGGTGCTGCGGTGCTTTTTCGGCGGAGCGGTGATGGAGATGGTCTTGGCGTTGGTCTTTCTTGGAGGTGGATCTTTTTGCTTGATCATACGTTCCTATCACGCACTTTGGATAGGAAAGACTTTGGAACAGATGGCGGTGTTGAGTAAGAGAGTCGAGAACCGAGACCGATCAGTAACTTGGAATTCTGGGGGTGAGTAGTCAAGCTGTGTGACAACGATCAAGTCAGTGCTGAGATATCGAGGATCGAAGCAGTCAAGCCAATGCATGCAACACGTCGGGTGTGAATCCGACGATACAGTGTCTGTCCCCATAAGTCTAAACGACATCGTGATGCATCTGCTCTTCAAAGACAAAAGTGCCGGGGATCAATTTCTCTACTTCAACAGAGATAAACTTGCGAGAGCGTCAATCATCAATTACCAAACCTCGTTACTACAGAACCATAACTCCCATCTTACCGTTTCCCTCCATCATCATCATCCAATCCATCTATCAAGCCTCCTCATCCTTCTTCCATCTCCCATCCCTGTCCTCAGGACTATGCTCACTAATAGCATCCTGTCCCGGATTCGCAATCTCATACTCCAAAATCTTGATAAACTTGTAGAAAACCACTGCAATAATAGCTCCCAACGCAGGACCTATGGGGCATGTCAGTAATATACCCTTCTTTTCTCAAGGAGCGTCAGGGGTTGCTCACCTAGCCAATAAATCCAATGCTCATTATCCCATATACCAGTGACGGCACAAGGACCAAAGCTTCTGGCAGGATTGAGAGAGCCGCCGGTGTAAAAGACACCGACTAATTCAGCGATGAAGAGGGAAAGACCGATGCCGACGGGCGCCATATAAGTAGCCCGATGCTTCTCCTTAGCCAACATGAAAATCGTGAAGACCAGCTCAGCGGTGAGAATGGCCTCGATGAAGACGCCCCTGGCTTTGGAGGTATCAGCAGAAAGCGTGGTCCTCACGTTCAACTTGGTGGGGAACAGTGCCCTGACCAAGACACTAGCCAAACAACTACCCCCAATCTGCGCTAAGAACAGCAGTGAGCCTCTCACATAATCCAAGCTCTTTACCATAACCATCGCTAACGTGACAGCAGGGTTGAAGAGGCCTCCAGAAATGCGGAAGAAGATCCATACGTTGACCATGAGGGAGAAGCCAAAAGATACAGCGGTGTAGAGGAGGACGATGGGAGAGAAACCGTTGGTGGCGTTTGTGGTGGTTGTTGTGGTCGCCGTCTGGATGTTGGCTACTTGGGTGCCCGCGAAGGCGAAGAAGAGGAACATTGTCGTGCCGACGAATTCGCCGATCATGGCTACGAAGTCTGTAGTTCTAGGATCAGCGAGATGGCATGGCTGGAAGCCAGGTACGAGTAGACTTACGATTCTTGGCTGTCGAGTTCATCCACCAGGTCATTGGCAGTCGCAACATTTCCTCAACGGGTGTAGATGGTCGTCCATTCCTGTAGAATGATCCTGCACCACCACCTCTGCCTCCAGCGCCCCTTTCGCTCTCAATATCAGAAAGGTTGTCGAAGCGATAAGAGCGTTTCTTGGTATCGTAACGCAAACTTCTGAACGAGTCTGACGGCGCACGACGCACATTGTACATTTGGTGCAACGGGCTATCAGCGTTGACAGGTATCCTCTGCACATCAGTCGGGCAAGGATCCACAGAAGCCTGTTTCTGCTGGACGCGAGGGGGAGTAGGTGCCAAAGATTGGGTATCGTTGTCTTCGATTTGGGGACCCGAGGTTTCGTAGTCATTGTAGTAGTTGCCCTTGTAGTATGCTGGGCGGCTTCCCAAGTCGTAGTTCTCGTTGTAGCCTCGAGGCAGCGCGCTCCAGTAGGATTGCGGGTTGGCATTACTCATTGAGCGATCTCTGGGTTGAATTGTTTGTGCAGTACCAGGACGAGGAATCACTGTTGCTGTAGATCCACTTGTGGATGTACCTGGTCGAGATCCTGAGTCCGCTGGTGGAGGCGATGAGATATATTTGATTGATCCAGGAGTCTCTTGCGAAGGTGAACTGCGTAGCATAGAAACACTGGTGCCATTCTGCGCATTGTAGTCATATCCAAGCTGCTTGTTGGACTTCTGTGACGAAGGCGTGGTTGGGTCGTATCGGGACATCATATCTGGATCTTCGCTGCCAACTTGACCGTATGCTGAAGTGCCGGATCTGACGAGTCTCGGTCTGGACATTGCGACCAAGTCTCCTCGCCCTTATATAGTCCTGAGTGACGAGTGCCGAGATTGATTCTACCGGGCAGTCTCGGATGCGAAAAACGATCTCCGGGCAGGAACCCTGGCTAATACCAGTGACAGACGATACTTCGGTAGAGGTGGTATGAGTGGGGCTGTAAGTTTGAGTTGATGAAACAGTGCTCTTCGTCAGAGGCGTCAAAAGCCAAAGCTATATGTAGGAAGCGACACGGTCGGCATGCGTTCGTGTTGTTGACCCAGTCTGTTACTGGGTCAGTTCATTGTCAGGAGGAACGAGCCTGACAGGGTTTGCTCGAGACATATGGTGGTAAAAGAGTGAGCTACCGGTAGACCATCCGGGGATAACGTGGCCATACACATGGCAGCTGTCGACTCGAGTCATCCTTGAACAGGGCAGTTGTACTTACGATACTGCCCTACCTACCGATTACCGCGAGGACTCTCGGATCTTTGACTGGATTGAGTCTGCTATCCAGGATCGAGTCAGTAAGTAAGGCTGATGATATACGCAATCTACGGGTGGCTGCTGTCTTACGGACGCCTGACGAAAGCTTCGATGACTTTTTCTGGAAGCACTCCACCGTCCGTGGTTTCGAAGACGCAATGAGGATCCTTATCGAGGCTTCGTAGCCGAGCAGGGTAGCAGTCCCGATAGATTGATTAATTGATTCGCGTCACCAACAAGACCAGAGTCTCGTGCTCGTCCCAGCTACCGGGGTTGAGAGTCAAGTCGATCTGTAGAAAGAAGATCCTTGGACGTGCGGAGGAGGCCTGAAACTCAACCCTACCTTATGTTCGTATTTCTGTTCATGCCTGTCGTCAAAGCAAAAGAGTTTTGCACGCTTCAGGCCTTCCGTGCCTGAACTCGAGATCCCTTGTCAAGGCTATAGAGGACTGCGTATCTCACAGAGACACTGAATGAGATTTTGTCAACCATCAAAATTTGTTCCTGGACGGAAGATACTGAGCCATCACGTTGCATGCGATGGTTGCGAAACAGAAAAGAACGGTGGTAGGTTCCAGGGCTCGTGTTTCAGGGTGCTCAGCCCGCAGATCTCCCGCAACGAGAGCCAGGGTCTCGTTCTGACATCACCGACATCTTCTACCCATCGAAAAAGCCCTGCTCCTCCCTGCGTACATCATGAACACACGAATTACACTGGACAGAAGACGAGGAGGTAGTTGGAACAAAAAGTGGTCATCTATACTGTACAGCTAGAACCAAAAAGGGGTATCCGTCCGCGCCCATAAAACAAAGGAGAAATTAACAAATCTGCAAAAAGAGTCTCCTGTCCCATCTGTTTCATCATGGAAACCTTGCCATATTCTCTACCGTATAATCTTGTCATCCGAGCGAGACGAACCCAAGCCGTCTGCACCAACTTTTGCACGCACAAACCAGACTCGCGTCTGGCTCGTGTAACGTCCATCACCTGACTGTACCGTATACCGTAACGATCTAGCTGGAAGATTCTTCAACATGTACAAGAGTAATTGAGAGATCCGAAGAGAAAAGAAGGAGGGGTTCAAGAAGAACATGAAATCATGGCAAGTCTCCATAGGTCATCTTAGTCGAAGAAGAGCGCTGCCAGAATCTGCTCTTCTTCTTCTCAGCCTTGTCAGGTTTGCCACCTTTGCCGACAGCAGGCGCAGGAGCAGGTCTCTGAACTGGCTCCGGAGGTCCAGAAGACATCAAAAAGTCCGCAAGGTCACTAGTACCTGAAGAATGGAACGGATCAAGCCTTGCGTTTCTAACTACACCGGCTGAGCGCACTTCCAGCTTTGGCTTGTTGCTGCGGGGGATGTTGCCGCTGGAGATGTGAGAAGTGATATGAGCAGGGCGTACTGCGGTATTGGAGGTTGCTGTTTGAATGCTACTGATACTGGGGGCATATCCTGGTTTGGGTGATAGAGTGGGGGTGTTGCCGTTGCTCATAGCTGGCGAACGTCCAGCTGAGGAGTGCATACTGGTGATTGAACCAGTGCGAGGCTTTTCCGCGCCTGCAAATGTGTTGCCGTTGCTGTTGGCATGTGGCAGAGCAGCAAGCACATCTTCTTCGTCGTCATCATCGTCATCCGAGTCGTCAGGAATGGCATAAGGATCCTTGACTCTGCTTCGTGTGCGGCCGTCACTACTGGCAGCTGGACGTGTGCTGGGCAGTACCAAGTTCAAAGCAGGAGAACTAGGCTGGGTCAAGGGGGACATCGGTAGCTTAGGTGTGTTGTTACTGCCATAATTGATGTTGGGAGATCCATTGGTCAACAGTCCTGTCCGCGAGTCTGAAGTGGAGGACGTCAGGGGTCTGTTGCCGTGGTATTTCGGCACTTCTGCGCCATCCCAATCGGCGAAGGGAGCAATGTGATTCGGCACTCGAGCCTTGCCGTCAGGACCAGGAGGACCGCCTCTTATGAAGTCGATGAGATCGCTGTTGTTATCGGATGATCCCGTTGCTGCTCTGGCCATTAAGCTTGGTCGGTTGGCTGAGCGTTTCGGTGGTGGTCCTGCTGGGTTTCTAGGGATGTACTTGCCACCGGAAGTAGTTGGTTTAGGCACAGGCGGTGCGTCCTTGGCACTTGCGGCCTGCGCTTGAGCTGTAGCACGAATGGAAGACAGGCTGCGGCTAGTGGCGAGCCCAGGCACAATCGGGTTCGGTTCCTTGTCCGGAGCAGTTGAACGAAGGAAGTCTGCGAGATCTCTTGTCGAGTCTGTCTGGATGACTGCCTCACGGGCCATCTGACCTGAAGGGAGAGCATGCAAGTTCTGAGGCGATGGACGACTGATTGAAGTCTTCCTGAGTCTTGTCTCTTCAACTGGCTTCGACTCCTTCTTTTGATTGATACCACCTAGCGACCAAGTTCCACTACGATTAGAACGTACGGATTGACTGTCACTGTCTTGTCTGGAGTGTTCGCGCGAGTTGGAGCGGAATAGCGTTGGTTTCTTGATCTTCGCCTGAGGGCTGAAAGACCGATCAGATGCATCTCTGACATTCTCAGGTGTCAAGGTGTATTTGATGGTCTCGTCTCTCTTCAACAGAGCATCGAAGTCTTTTTCCGAAGTCATTGATGATGTTGGAAGCTTTCTTCTTTCGTCCACACTCTGTCTTGGGATATGTCGTGGGCTGATTCTCGGAGCGGGACTACTTGAGTCTGAGTCTGTCAACTTTGAGCTCCTTCTAGTCTTCACAAAGTCGGCTGAGACACGTTGCTCGTAGATGGGCGTTCTTTCGCGCTTTGAGGAAGCGCCTGACGAAGATCGTGTAATTCCCAGACCAGGGAATTGTCTTGCCAGAGGACTTGTGGCAACTACGGGAGAGCTCAAAGCTGTGTGAACAACAGGTTCGGGCTCGTCCTCGGTATCGCTGCCGCTGTCCGACTCCATGAAAGTCTCTGCAGGAAGCTCAGCGGGGGATCCGAGTGCGTTGGGTTTGCTATGACTGGATGTCGGTGTCAAGCCTGAGTGAGAGCCACTCAAGTTGCGGCTGGCTAAGAAGTCCTCGGGACTGAAAGGACGGTCCAGTTCTGCTGCAAGTTCCAGACCTTCCTGCGAAAGATTGAGTGCTTGTGTGTATCTGGCTGATGAAAGACCGTAGATAGCGAGTCTCTTAGGTCGCTGTACTACCTTCATCGCGGGGAGACCATCGTCCAAATCGGTGGGCTGAGACGAAATGGAAGCTTTTTCTGTGTGAGCACTGTCTCTTGATTCCGGTCGCTCGGAGTCGTTTGTTTGCACACTGGGTAGTCCTTCGCCGGCTTGCCCTTCAGCGTACTGTGAAGTTGGGTTCACAATTTCTACCGCAGGTGTATCCATGGGCCAAGCTCCTGGAGCTTCAACGAGTGGAGTCGTCATGGGCAGAGGAACCGAGACGGGTCGAAGTTTGCTGAAGTTGTCGGATTTGTATTGACGGTGGGCACCGAAGCCAGCGCTTTGCGGGCGATAGACTCGCGGCGCTTGGTGATTTTGTTGAGCAGACTCCGGACGGTCAGGATCTTTGGCGAGGCCGGGAACTTCGATTTCATCAACATCGCGCAGGTTCTCAGGCAGCGGAATATTGGAGGCAAGGACATGCTCAGGATAGTTGTTTTCTGGACGATCTGGAATACGATCCCACAAGCTACCTCTGCGAACAACCACCGGACTGCTCGCTGCCGAGTGGCTCTGATGGGAAGCGCGGTTGAGCATGCGGATTGACTTCTTCCAGGTGCGCCATTGACGGTCGAGAGGGGAGTTGAGCACAGCTCTCTCCAAGTCTGCATCATCAACGAGCATATACATGATGTCGTCGCTCTGCTCTGGCTGGGTCGAATTGGTGCGTGTGCGTTGGATGCGAGCCAGAGCGACTTGCGAAGCCAATGTGAGCAGCATTTCGCCCAGGTAGTCAAGCACGCCGGCCAAGAAGATCTCGGATGCCAGACTGATGACACCAGCGGTTTCTGAGAAAGTTGTGTTCAATCCCTCCTCGCGTACGTAGCGCTCATCATCATCAATGTCGAACTCGCTCTTTTCTGTGCGCATCATGACTCTCAGACGCGATCTCTTCCATGTAAAATCGAGGTTGAATCTGGCACCGCTCTGGCTCGAAGGGCGGACTTGGTCGTTGAACTCATCGTCTGCCTGCAGGGCGAGGAGATCTTCGAGGTTGTCTTGGGCACTGGCGATTGCATCTCTTGCGAGATTCTTCTTGAGGACTTCAGTGACGGCAGGCTTCAGGGCGTGTAGCGAGGCGGTTCTGGCGACATTGATGTATTCGTAGAGCTGGCGATCGAGGAATTGATTGATGGAAGCGACAGCGCTTTCTGCGACTGTTGCTCTGTGGTGAAGACGCCATGAGTGGTCTTCGTCAGCGCGGGCGTCGGCGACGTCGGTGGCTAATTGGGATGCGCTGGACAGCGAGATGTATTCAGGCGCAGGCTTGACGTTGGCGACGGTTGCAGGAGTGGTGGTGAAGGCGGTTGCCGAGGCAAGGGATGGAGCGTCGCTGGCAATGGAATTGGCGTATGAGTCTTTCATGCTTGTTGCTGCTGCAGACGAAGACACGGCAGCATGTGAAGAGGATGAGCCCAAGGGTGCGGCCATGCTGCAACAGAGACGACAGACTCAGTCAGTCTGTTGTTGTCTCTGGGCTGACCAAGGGTGTGCGACAAGATCGGCCTTTGTCTGCGTTTCAGGAGCGCTTTGGTACAAACGAGCAGTATCGGGTCTTGTGCATCAGCCGGCGCCACAGGTCCAAATCTTCAGCTCCGAAGGATCGTCCGGTCGACCAACATTGGGAAGTGAAATCAACAGACGGCGCTCGACGAGGACGTCGACCTTGATCAGTCATTTTCTAGCCTCGACATGACGGCCATGATAGCCGTACGTTTTTTCCAAATTCCATTGCTCTCATGGCCCGCTGCTAGTCGGGCATTGGTACAAGTCCAACCGTCTCCCGCATGTGGACCGAGCGAAGGGCACGGTCGCATCTCCAGGATCCAAAATATCTGCCCTCGGCGATCACTTTTCGTCAGGTGACTCTCTGTTCTGTCGTTCTCAGTCGTTGAGAAATGGAATGAGATTCTGATAAGGAGAGAAGCTTCAGAAACAATAATTTCAGCGTCCATGTGTCGTTGCTTCTTTGTCTGCTGTTGCTTGTTGCTTCCGGAAGGCAATCTCGACCGTTGGCAGCAGCGAGCGGCTCTTGCTAACCGTCGGCTTCGAAGGCTTCCATATCCGAAGCTTCTCTATGACCCTTCTTCCAGCAACCATCCACACCCTTTCTCCTTCCCACGCTTATCGTCAGCGCCAGACTATAGACCTGAGCTACTCTTCGCTCCACTTACCCTCCTATTTCCACCTCCGGGGCCAATCTCGGTTCTGCCAATCAGCAAACCCAAAAGCCGAGGAACCGTTAGAATTTCGCTTTGTCCTTAACACGGTTTCCGAGCTTCTTGCCGTTTCAAAATCATGCTCGAGTCAAGCGTTCCATTCTCTACACGCGATTCTGACATTTTCGTTCAACGGTTAATGGCCAATCAAACTCTGTTCCTGGTCAAGCCCATACCAACTGATTCGAACTGTCTTCGCATCCGTCTTCGTTGAACTGTGGCATTCCTTCTTTGGTAGCCCTTAACGAACCACTCGCTGGGCCTCTGACTCTCAGCCAAAGGCTGGAACCAGCCTACCTCAGCCATTCCGTCATGGCAAAGTCAAATGCCAACATCGATATACGCTCTCGTACTGCGTGTCCTCAGCCCTATCGACCGTTTCCTCCATCTGCATGCCACTTGTCGTGCTCCCGCCCTTACCCTGAGATTATCGATACCCAGATCTGGTAACTCCGAACCTACCTCCACCACCACGTGTCTTGACAACGTCGGATCTGCAAGCACGTCCTTGAGTCTTTGGTTCTTGTGCTTCCTCCGTCAAAGGCCCAACTCTCTTGTTCGACCTCCGCAACAACGCCGGTCAGGTAGGGCCAAGAAGGTACCGACCACGGAGAGCTTGGGCTACAGATCAGCGAGCGCCTGCTGACTTACCTCTCGTCCGTACAACACCCTCGGCAGTCGGCTGTACGGAAACTAGAAGTGTGATCTGGCATTGTTCCATTGGTAGGACTCAATGATCTCGCCTAGTGATGTTACCGGGTGGTGTTGTACACTTTTCCAATGATCATGTCGAGTGGTGGTGTACACTCTTACAATGATCACACTGATACAACACGTGGCTTACACAGCTAGACTATATGTCTCCCCTTCTCATCTGCTCCCAACATGACTTTCGCAGGCTTGTACTGGGTAAAAGGCATTTGACAGAGGCTTACGCCTTTATAGCCTCGTCCGTGTTGAAGTTCTCGGATGCACCTATCAAGATATGTGCCTCTTTGTCTGGAAATGCAGCACAAGGACTCTTTCTCCTAGACAATGCCTATTGTGACCATCCTGCTCGAAAAGCGACAGTACTTCTGGAGACCTCACATTGTTGCCGTACCCTATCGTGGGTGGTTTTCGTTCACTCGCGATGTCGTCGACGAGCCGAATGAAGGCTCGAAGATTGGTTCTCGTTCATTCGAATCTCCGTCAGTTCGCTCATACAACTACGCACTCAGCAGCAGAGTTTGCTGCCTCAAATTCATCTTTTCTTTGTCCAACACATTGTGTGATCTTCCCCAATCAATTGTCCTCTATCTGTCGACATCGAGAGATATATCGATCAAGCACAAGCCTTTCCAGGTACACGAGCTGATACAATTTGCAACACCTTTTCACGCGCCCC
>Ga0058697_10000551_pt1 | contig 16201 bp, 18 predicted proteins | sample AgamicAsMae_FD_66619 | JGI IMG/M metagenome (GOLD analysis project Ga0058697, IMG submission 66619) | Agave microbial communities from Guanajuato, Mexico - As.Ma.e | ecosystem: Host-associated > Plants > Phyllosphere > Phylloplane/Leaf | place: Guanajuato, Mexico | collected 2012-06-04
CCGCCATCCCACCGGACATGGCACCCATGCCCATGTCCTCGCTGGACGCTTCCGAACCTCGCCTGTTCCCCGGAATTGTGAGTAAGAGTCGCAAGGGCAGTATGGTGACCAGCAGATCTGGCGTCGATGTCAGCAGTGACGACAACAACGTCCCTGACTCTATGACACAGAGTCTGCCTGCTATCGCGCTTGGTAGACCCAGACCTAGCGACGAAAGCGCAGCGATTGCAGAGGACGAGGATGAAGTCGGCGAGACTACTTGAGGGCTTTGCTTACGAGTCGATGTTGGGTTTATGCATTGTTGCGCTGCGCAATCTGGGTGATAGATTGCGCTTGTCATGAGTTTTTGATGTATGGTTGGCTACACGGTTGCGTGAATAAGGTTCACATCAATAGAAAGGGTGATTATTCGACGAAGAATGATCAGGCGTGTCTGGACGAAGCACGATGAGAAGATAAGAAGATAATCAATCAACATCATTACTATGGTAACAGCTTCTGTATTCAACCGATCCTGAAATATACCACTCGACATAAAGCCTTCCTCTCAAAGCGCCTAGAAGCTGTGCTGAGCGATAGTAATCTTGTCGACCTTGAATGTCTTGTTGTCCTTGGTGATAAGATTACCAGTAGCTCCGTTCTTGACCAAAGTAGCAGCGAAGTGAGGGTCTGCAGCAGCGAGAACAACAGTAGTGTTGACATACGAGTGCTCATAAACAACACCCTTGAACTGATCTTGAGCCTCCTCGGCTGTTCCAAAACCAATAGCCTTGCCGGACTTGGTCGATAGAGTGGAGACAACCTTGCTGTCGACACTGACGGTTTGGGCGGTGATGCCTGTTGCTTGGTCGTACTTGTCTGTGTTGCTTGCTTAGCAGTTGTCAATATGCAAGGAAAAGGGGTCACTTGCAATGAATCTTAGCACCCTGGTTCGAGTTTATGGGGAAGGTGGCGCCTTGAAGTTGTGTGCCACTTTGCAGTGCACTGGCGAAGACACACCATTGACCATTTACATGCGGCTTACCACCACAGTCTTGGCCTTGTGCATCAGTTGAGCCCAAGACAATTGCTTGGATGAGCTGGCCTTGATCAGTGCCCATACCAGGCCAAAGTGCGAGACGAGGTGTATCGCCGCTTTGGGTCTTGCCAGGGTAGAGAGTGGTTTCTGCTTCGATGATGTATGAATTCGTAGCGCCGAGGGAAAAGGCATTGCCGAAGCGGACATTGTCTTGGGCAACAACGCCAGTTACTGTGGCAGCAAGAGCACCGAGGAGGAAGCTATGGTTGACCATTGTGGATGTTGGTGATTTGAAATGGTGCAGGATAGCACGATCGATGATAAAAGCTGAAGGCAAGAACGAGGAAGTTGGACGGGCAAGTGTTCGAATCATCAGAGGCAGGAACGAACGTTATATATGGGTTTTCTTGTTCAGTGAGCCCTGTAGTAGGGTCGGAGGAATCCATAACTACGAAACATCCGATGGTCGCAGTGAGTAGAGACCTGTATAGGGCATCGTATAACCTGAAACACGTCGCTTCGGGAGGCGAGAGAACAAGTCTCGCCAGGCGCAGATCCAAATGCTTGGTCGGCCAGTCAAAAGTAACCCTTCTGGCAGGCGTAGTTGCATGGCAATCTTCGACATTGTATTACCCCTCTATTTGATCTACAGCGTGGTGTCAACAGAGGTCTGGTTATAGAACGCAGCTGCGACTGACCGTTAGTGTGAGCTTTCAGCGTTGTCTATAACGCCTTTAGTAAACATTACCATTGGTCGCATAATCCGTCTATGCAAGAAAGCGAACATCCTCGCGAGCCATCAGATGTGGTTGGAGTCTGTATACCCAGCTGTCAGAATATGTAAAGCAGTCGTATCAGTTCACGGACATCGATGTGGACCGATGAGACACTGGAAGTCCGGACATGATGAGTGTACTCCAAGTTCCACTCTGGACCTCCAGCACTGTTGACCATACCATCATGCCTTGGAGACAGGACACAGGCCTTATTCATGACTGCCCTAATGTGAATGCAGCATACCCGAAGTTCATCCAGACCTCGGCTCTTTTTTCACTCCTGTTCTGTCGTTCTTCTGACAGCCACTATGCCTACATTTAGCAACGTGGACCTTCTCTCGATTTCATATGTGATAGCGGTTATGATCGTGAGACAGTCGCATAGATCATTGTGACTGTGTCGGCATACGACGGATTGTCAGAATCGATCAAACGCCGACGGCATTTGACGGAAGATTGATGATCTGGTATCAACAGCGGGGTCGTTGTTGCCGGCTATGTGTGCCGTTGTCATGTTTGCGTGCGAGCACGCATAGCTGCTCTGGGATTGGAAGGTATCACCCGGCTATTGACGGTGACTCTCGCCCTAACCTCATGTGCCCAGTATCAAACGTGAGTTGCTTTAAGACTAACAAGTAAGACGACTTGCAAGAAGAAGTGCATCGAAATCCATCCAAACCATTCAACTATATACGCAAAATGCACACCACAAACGAGTTTCCTCCTGTCGAGGTCGACAATGAGATCAAGGGAAGACTGGCCTTGATAACCGGAGCTTCCGGTGGTATCGGAGCTGCATGTGCACGACAACTCGCAGCTCAGGGCGTGCATCTTGCTCTCACCTACTCGTCAAACCTCAAGTCATGCCAAAGACTAGCCGATGAGCTCGCGAGCATTCCCGAGAACAAGGATCTCAAGATCACCATCCACAAAGCAGATTTGGCATCGATCGAAGAGACAACAGCTCTGTGCCCAGACGTCGTTAAGCAACATGGCCGAGCAATTGACATTCTCGTGTCCAACGCTGGATATGGTGTCAGAATCCAGAATGTGTGGGAGATTCCTCTGGAAGAATTCGAGCACACACTCAATGTCAACCTCAGAGCAACATTCTTGCTTGTCAAGGGTGTTGTCGAAGGCATGAGAGATCAGAAATGGGGAAGAATAATATTCATCTCCAGTATTGCAGCCTATGGTGCTGGTATCAACGGATGTCGTAAGTTGAGCTCATTTTCGGCAAGACTTTTATCGCCTGACTGAACATTCCAGATTATGCTGCTTCCAAGGGTGGACTGCAATCTATGATGAAGAACCTCTCATCTCGCCTCGCACCTTACAACATCTCAGTCAACGATGTCAGCCCTGCAATGGTAGGAAGCACTGGTCTTTTGCCTTCTGCCGACAGTGTTCCCGGACTTGTCGACAACATCCCACTTCACCGCCTTTGCGCTCCGGAGGAGGTATGTTGAACAAATTCAATTCGTTTCTGACGACGGTCGGTGCTAAACTGAAGCCTTCAGGTTGCAAATGTTGTTTCCATGTTTGCAAAGACTGGATTTGCTACTGTAAGTGAACATCTCTGCCAATGTCATGATCGCATCAATACTCACACCTGTTTTAGGGCCAATCTCTTATCGTTGGCGGTGGTCTACGATAAAAGGTGCAATAGCACTGTTATGGCATGTCAAGGCGTCTGTACTGCTTCTCCATAATTTCAGTTCAGTGTTCATGAGAGAATAATCTTGTTCCACAGACGTTATCGCGATACTCTCATGTGCTTTGCTATGCTATATCGACAGATAAAAACGACATTTCGGGTGAAGCGGAGCAGGGCGGATCATATACGTTCAACATGCTGTAACCTAGTGGGCAAACAGCCTACTGCCTCCGCCTTGCGCAATCACAGACAGCACAATATTCGTTGGTCACGCATACGAGCAAGAGGAATGGGAGCCGGACCTGGATAACAGATCATTGGTATGTGGTTCCTCAAGGCTTGTCACAATCAATGCCCATACCTTCCAACAGAGCCCCTCTAACCGATCGCGCTATCTTTGCCACCCAGAACTTGGTTTCGTTCAGCAAGAATAGTTCCCCACTGCGGCCAAAGCAGAAATTCGCAACACCACCGGGTACTAGAATCTTGCCGATTAAGGTACCGCCGGCATTCCAGACGTTGAGACCATCGCCACATCCCGAATACACATTACCGACTGTATCGCACTTGATGCCGTCTGGGATCTGCGTGTCTGCCATGGCAAAGAGCCGGCGGTTGGCCAGAAAATCCGCCCCTGAACGTCGTATCACATCGAACGCATAGCTGCCGGGCTGGCATTAGCATACTTGGTTTCTTGGGGCCTGAGCCAAACTCACATAGTAGAGGCGCGGGTGTCGTCTGTGGTTCCGTCGCCGTGAACCCAATCTGTGTCGGTAACATAGAGTGTCTGTTCGTCCGGCGAGAAACACAAGCCGTTCGGCCGCCCGAAACCATCGGCGACTGCCCTGACACTCCCGGTCGCGGGTTCGAATCGGTAAAGTTGGTTTGGCAACTGCGGCTTTGGGCAGAAGCCTTGCTCAGAGCCGTAAATCGGGTCAGTGAACCAGATCGACCCGTCCGAATTGATCACGACATCGTTGACAGAGTTGAACCTTCGCCCATGATAGCTGTTTACGAGCATCTGGGCCCTGTAAGGAGCATTGGGATCCATGGAGACGAGACCACCTTTGGACGAATGATCTCCTTGATCGCAGAAAAGTATGCCGTTTTGGTAGTTGACGCCTCCGTTGGCCATGACTATGTCGGTCTCAATCCTTTCTTTCGTCCAGGTGCTGGCATCCTCTCTTCTCAGCTTGTGGATCATGATTGAATTGCCATCGTTCTGGTTTGACATGCACCTGTTGCTGGTGACAAATAGCGAGTCTTGGTCGGGGAGGTATACAGCAGCTTCATGGGCAAATGGCAAATCGTCTTCCAGCACACAGTCCAGACTTGGAGAATCGCCGACGATTGCTTTGAACGAGCTGTCGTAGATGAGAAATCCGTGGCCAATAGCAGATGATAGGTCACGTTGTCCCTGGAAAGCTTTCTCAGAGGGAGACAGTTCCTGTCCATTGTCAGCATAAGCAAAAGTCTTCAAACGACTAAACATCATACCTTCAGTAGCATAGGGCTTGCCATTTCTCTGGTTACTGCTTGAAGCGCTTGGTATTCGCAGTCTGATTTATCTTTGCTATCCCTTTCGATTTGGCAAATATGTTGGTAGCTTCAACCCATGTGCCGATACTGAGGACAGTCGGCGTCTGCTATAAGGCCGACTCGATCGATCTGTCACTGTAAGGAAGCTTCTTCGTTCACGCAATCTGTCTGAGGTCTGCTGACGACCACGATATTGAGAATGGACACAAATAGGCGACGGAATCTGACGGCATTCGATGGACCAAGGACACAGAGGCCGTCAGATCATGGGTTCACGCATAGAAGCACATGAAACTATATCGGCGAATGACGGTCGGGTGTTGGTAGAGGTGATCAGGTGTGTTGAAGCTCAGCTTCTAGACTCTCGGCTTCTGGCGGAAATTGACGGTTTGACATCTCGAACATACGAGCCCAACGGTGGAAGGTACGAGGCAAAACCTTGCTCACCTCACGACCCCAGGTCGTCTTTCCCCAGACCACCCCCATACCACGCGTTACAATTGCGAGGCCCCGCATGCGCTCGACCGGATACCAAAAGAGCCTCACTCATTAGAGTGCCGTCGGTCTTTGATCTACTCTATATAGTCTGCCTTGCTCGACTCCGTATTTCTGCTCAGAGCTTCAAGATCGACAACCTCAACAATTTTCCAACATGGCCATCCAACTCGAGGGCAACACCCTTCTCTACACCGTCACGACTCTAACATGTCTTGGATTCCTTCTCATTGGCTTCGACAATGGTCTGATGGGTGGCTTTGTTAACAGTCCTGCCTTCCTCGACACCTTTGGCATCGACAAAAACTCAAACAGTGGAACCAACATGATTGCACTGATTGTGGCTATCTACGAAATTGGTTGTTTCATCGGAGCTGTCATTACCAGTTTCATTGGTGAATCGCTGGGCAGACGCAAGTCTGTTCTGATCGGTGTTATCATCATGATCGTTGGCGCAATTCTGCAGGCTACTGCTTACCATGTCGCCCACATGATCGTAGCAAGAGTTGTTAGTGGAATCGGTATGGGCTTCATCAACTCGACCGTACCAGTCATGCAGGCCGAATTCTCGCCCAAGGCAACTCGCGGCAGATATGTCTGCGCCCAGCTGTCAACTCTGAACTTTGGTGTAAGTTAAATCCCATGTCCCGTTGTACTTGGTCCTAACCATGTCTTCGCATTAGATCTGCATGGTATATTGGATAGATTATGCCTTCTCGACTCTGGAGAACGGTGTGAGCACTAGCTTCATCTGGCGCGTACCCACCATTCTCCAATGCATCTTCCTGATCCCCATGATCTTCATCGTCTTGATCATCCCTGAGACGCCTCGCTGGCTCGCTGCCAGAGACCGCAACGAAGAAGCTTTGGAGGTTCTTACCCGTCTGAACAAGAACAGGATGAGCCACGAGGAGATCCAGAGCATCCACACCGACATCGTCCGTACCGTTGCCATCGAGAAGTCGATCGGTGCCGGTACTTGGGGCGATCTCCTCAAGAACGACAGCATCCAGAGCAGACGCAGATTCCTCATTGCTTGCAGTATCCAGGCCTTCCAACAGCTTGGAGGCATCAACGCACTCATTTACTATTCCGGCACCCTGTTCCAGGAGAGTCTGGGCTTCACTCCCCACCTCTCTGGTCTCATGTCTGGATTCTTGAACACTTGGTTCTTCTTGGCTTCTTTCATCCCTTGGTTCCTGATTGACAGAGTTGGTCGTCGTCCTCTTCTATTGTCCATGGTCAGCTTGATGGCAGCTGTCATGGCCGTCCAAGCAGCTCTTGTCTACAACACTCAACATCACACGTCCATTGCCCGTAAGTCTTTACCCATACCTGATATTTGAAACTGCAGTCTGACATGACCACTAGATGGCGCTGGTATCGGTGCCGCAGCTATGCTCTTCATCTTCCAAGGTGCATTCACCGTTGGCTTCCAAGCCACCGTCTGGGTCTACCCCTCCGAAATTCTCCCTCTCCGTCTCCGCCAGAGAGGATCTTCCATCTCGACCGGCACGAACTGGATCATGAACTTCTTGATCGTCTACATCACTCCTCCCGCCATCAGAAACATCAAGTGGAGAACCTACATCATCTTTGCCGTCTTGAACGCAACTTGGGTGCCCATCATGTACCTCTTCTACCCTGGTAAGTCCTTGTTGCGAACCTACATGTTTATCACAGCTGCTAACAAGTTTTTCACAGAAACCAAGGGACTCGCTCTTGAGGATGTCGACAGACTGTTCACCAAGCCAGGCTTCGAAGAGGGGTTTGACGCCGCAATGGATGAGAAGGCAGTCACGTACCACACTGACAGGCTCGAGAAGGTCTAAGGGTTGGTGTTGCGATCAAGAAATGTGCGGCGTACCATGTGGTCAGCAAACCAATTTGTATGAATGAATTATGTTATTTTATTTTTCCGAATCTGCAATCTCATTGGACATGGAGAGGTGAGCTTGTGTATATGGTCAACCAAGAAGCAGCTTGGACCAGCATGAACTTCACCATCAGAGCCAGATTGTAGAACCAGCCATGGTCTATGTAGCAGCAGTCGAGGGGTATTCGATGTACAGTATCCTATGCTTCCAACCATCATGGAGGAGCCCATTCTATTTTTCAAGCAGTATATTATTTCTCGAATGATCATGCAGCCTTTTTCTTTGCCGCTTCTTCCTTCTCCCTCTTTCTGGCCAAGAATCTTTGTCTCGCCGAGCTGATATCCGTATCTGTCTTCTTGCTCTTGCTAGCCTTCTCAAGTCTCTCCTGTTCCTCTTTGTCCGCTTCCAAAGCCCTCTTCCTGCTTTCCTCCAACTGCTGCTCCATCATCCTCGTCTGTCGCTCTCTCACACCATGATCGCGTTTCTTGTTCCATTGCGCCGAATCGTCCTGTTTCTGAATTGTGGCAGATGGTTTCGGCGGAGCGGCGGGAGAGGCCAGGACGTTGAGACCAGCGGTAAGCAATTGGCGTTTGTCTGCGACTTGACCTTCGTCGTTGAGAGTAATGTTGACGCCCTTTGCAGCCAGCTCTGCAACACGATCCTTTTCTTGTTTTGTGTCTGGATCGTCTGCAATGTCGTCGCCGGCGAGTTTTCGCTTTTCCATCTCGGCGGCTGCCTCGAGGGCTTCTTGGTGCCTGCGGTCGCTGTCGGCCATGACGTTGCGGTAGAAACCTTGCATACCACCGCCCATCTTTCTTTTTCGTTCTTCCTCGACGGCAGCTTTCTTTTCTTCCTCCTCGCGCAGCCGTTGGTTCTCCTCCTGTTGTGCTTTGTAGGCTTCTGTAACGAAGGTCTCTTTGTCTGCAAACTCTTCGCCTTCGTTCTCACGTTCCTTTTGCAGGAACTTTTCGCGAGCGACTTGCTGATCCTGCTTGCGTTGTGCGGCTGCCGTGAGAAGGGCGTTCATGTATTTCGGCCCTTGGTTCACAGATTCTTGCTTTGCTGCGGCTTTCCGGACAGAGGCGGCCGAGGTAGCGGCAGAGTGAAAAGAGTCGTAGTCGTAGATGGTAGGATCCAATTCAGTGGCTTGAGCAGCATAAGCAGCGCTTTCGCGCTGAGCCGAGAGATCACTAAACTCGTCGAGATTTCCGACAGGAGGTTTCCTTGTTGGAGGCTTGCCAGGGGCGGAAGTAGATTTTAGCTTGTTGAGAGGCTTCTTGGTAGGTGGAGCTTGAGCAGAGGAACGTGATGGTTTCGAGGCATTGAACTCGGTGAGCTCTTCTTCAAAGACGTTTGCCTTGGGAGCTGCTGCTGCTGGAGTATCGTCGTCCGAGTCATCGCCTAGCACGTTCGTTGCGACTGGCCGTCTCTTGGGTGTCGGAGGTGAGGCTGGCGCCTTGGCCTTGGTGTTGAGGCCGAACGAGAGCGACATGGCCGCGATTGATAGAATTCTATGAGGGGAGTGATTGTGATGGGTTTGATGCGTGCGTGAGGCAGCGAACGAGTGTTTAGATTTCACATGGTGATGGCTGAAGGTCGAAGAACTGCGCAAAGTCGACAAGAAAGCAGTTCGAATGGTCTGTGCGGTCTTGATGGAAGTGCATATACACCTGTTATTTTTATTCCGATTTCCTACGCTGTCTGGCTGTTCTGATCATACGGCCAGGAGGTTACGGCACAAGTTCCGAGGAGAAAGCTATAATCACATAGCGACAGCGCAGAATCATGGCTTTGTTTGAATGCCTGTAAACTTCGATGGTCACCCGAATGGATATTTGTCATTGCTCATGATGTCACAATTGAGGGCCCCGCATCGACAAGCTCCTCAGTTTTGTGATGGCCGGCGGGCAGACGGATCCAGAGAGCTTGAATATCTGTCCTGCACCACTCTGCCACTTCTGTTCAGTCCAGAATCATAACCAATTACACCACATCAACCCAATTGCATAATCCACAATGTCTACCGGTGTTGGAATGTCATCGTGTTGCTTGACTGGCAAGGTCCAGGAAGGCACACCAAAGGGCCATGTTGAGACCATTGCTGGCCTTCAGACCTACGTTGCCGAGCCCAAGGAAGCCGACAAGTCCAAGACTATCATCTTCCTCGTTGACAGCAAGTCACCACCTTCAACCCTCACACTCTCAGACACTAACATGATCCAGTCTTCGGATGGGAGTTCAAGAACACTCGTCTGCTCGCCGACCAGTATGCCGCCAACGGCTTCACTGCATACATCCCCGATGTCCACGAGGGCGACTCACTCGACATCGAATTCCTTCAGACGGTTGAGCCCCAAAAGTCGGAGCGCGACTCTCGCTCTCTCACAGAGAAGGCGGCTGCCACAGCAAAGACAGGCGCAACTCTCGGTCCCTGGCTGCTCAAGCACCGCGAGAGTGTCGCTCGCCCATTGATCGAGAGCTTCATCAAGCAAGTCCGCATGATCCCCGGAACCAACAAGGTCGGTGCCATTGGCTTCTGCTGGGGCGGCAGATATGCCATCCTGGCCGGAGACAAGGACTTCAGCGGTGCCGAGGGTATGGGTGTTGACGCCGTCTACGCCTGCCACCCTTCACTCGTTGCTATCCCTGGCGACTTTGAAGGACTCGCCGTCCCTGCATCATTTGCGCTCGGTGATTCTGACAGCTTGCTTGGAAACAAGGAAGTCGACCAGATCAAGGAGCTCATGGCCAAGAAGAAGAGCGAGGGTGTTGACACTGAAGTGCGTGTTTACGAGGACCAGGTCCATGGATTCGCACTGCGTGGAGATTGGAACTCGGAGAAGGACAAGAAGGCCATGGATCAATCGTGCAAGCAGGGAATCGACTTCTTCAACAAGCACCTGGCATAGGGAAACTGTGTGGGGTATCTTTGTAAACTAAACGAATGAAACGAAAGTCGTGCGCTCAAGCCGAAGCTGTAGCCTTTTGGGTTTGCTGATCGTGCTGGTCGAATTTTTGTTGGACTGGAGCGGCAGAGCCGAGGAACTTTTCAATCTCCTTGTCCAGAGCGGCCAGTTCGTCCTTCTTCTTGTTGTTGTCGTTGATCAGGCTTTGCTTCTTCTTGAGTAGTCCCTGGCGTTGTTCTTCAAGGGTCTGACGTTCGGCATGTTCGTGGTTGATGCGAGCGACCATAAGGTCGTGTTCGTCTGCTTCGGCGAGCTCAGGGTTGGCAGCGAGGATTTCATCGACGGGGACTAGAGGCAGAGACTGGTACTTATGACTGTGGAGGTGTTAAATGTGGCTAAAGCAGGCCATGTGGGATATGACAACGCACTTGTAGCCCTGGCAGGCGGCAATGTCACCGATGAGATGGCGCTGTTCGTAGTACAGGTTCTGCAGGTGAAGGTGCAGCGAGTCGATCTCGGACTTTGCTTCCTGAGTTTGCTGTTTGGTGTTGCGGGTTTCGAGAAGAGCGCGGCGGTTGAGACCGCGCAACTTGGCTAGGTTGGAGTGAAGGAGCTTCTGTTGGCGACTGAGTTGCATCTCGGCATCTGGGTCAGGCTGGGCGGCGCGGTTCTGGTCGATAAAGTCGAGCATGTGCAGACATTGTTGGCGAGCGTCGGCGGCAGCTTGCAAGACAGATTGGAGGAAGGCGTCGGTCACGAATGCGCCAGCGTCCATGGGTGATTGGTCAGGCATGATGAATGATCGGTGCGTGTGTGGTGGATTGTGGAAAGTGATTCGCGAAGCAGAGAGTCGCAAGTCGGACGGTCACATGAAGAAAGACAGGGTCGCCAGTCGGAGATGGTTCGCTTGAGCATGTGAAGCCCTGAATCGATTGTCCAAGTCCCAAGCGTCTGAGCTTTCGTATCCGGCACCAGCCAAGCGACTATTCCATCAAACTCAATTGGCGCTGCATCTTCTGAACCCTACCACAGAGAGATGCGTGGTTTCAAGAAACATCTTGAACGGAGTACCCACAGTGGCGACCACCTCAGAGACACAACAGTCCACTGATGACGAGTAGCTTATCTACCTGAAAAGCAGAGCCTAAGGCCAGCAAGCAGGCACTGAGTACGAATAGGCCCAGCGTTGATTAGCAATACCAAATACTGTTTGGGAAGGTGGGACAAAGCCAAGGCCGTCGTCACTCTGTCAGCCATCTACATCCGTGCCGCTCACGTCGCCCTCTCCACCTACGTGGGCCTCTACTTTGGCTCCGATGCCGTATGCCTCTTTTTTCCTGCATGGGTTCAAGTACAACCATGACCTACTAGAACCTGTCCCTTCTCTCGCTTTCTCCTCCATGCATCCATTCCCCATCTTTCATTCCACCTCATCCCCACCCGTCCCCGTTTGCCACGCTTGACTCTTTGACATTTCATTTCTTGCCCCAACTCGGTTGCCCCGGCGAAACTCTGATTACACCTGAATCGCCCGCCAGAGATCAAGATCACCAACCACAATCTCTTCCTCCTCTCTCCACACTGCAGTACCAATCACAACCTCTTTCGCCGTCTTCGTAGCAATACCAACAACACTCTGCTTTGACTCCTGCTCTGCCCCAACGCCCATCAACAATGGCTACGGCCACTTGCACCACCACCATGACTGACTCATACGAGGAGCCCTCATGCGTTCGCCCTCGCCTTCGCGTTAGAGACGGTCTTAAGAAGCGCCGCCATTCTTCATACGTCCCTCAGTCCTGGTCAGCCGATACCGACGACGTTCAGCTACTGGTCGACAGGTTCCTCAAAGAACTAGGGCAACGCCTGGAATTCCTGGACTCCTATGGCCACCTCAAATTCGATTCTGGAATCGATCGCGCATACAGCACTCTCCACGCTGTCCACGAGTCTTGTAGTTGTGTGTCGGACGAGGTCATCGATGCAGGAAGACGTCGCGCCAAGATCATCGTCAATCTGTTGGATGAGCGATATCGGGATGCATTGGCAAAGAAAGAGACGCTGGAACACAAAGTCCGCGAGGGTGTCCGCTTGATGGAGAAGATTCTGGTTGACTTCGAGACTCGTGCTTATGCCATGCGTGATGCTGGGTTGGGCGCAGTCGCCTCGGATCTCATGGACTCTGGCCGAAGGAAGATGGACGAAGGTATGCAAGTTGCTACTGAACTTGTGGATGAGGGTATCGACAAGGCTCGCCGCGCAAAGGAGGCTGTCAAGGATGCTGTCAAAGCCAAGATCGACGAGGCCGTCAAACGCGCAAAAGAGCAAGGCCTCATCACCTATCACGACCTGCCGGACCCGTGGAGGATCAACCCGCATATCACTCGTGGCTACCGCTTCTGCGAGACCAAGGTCGACTGCCTGCGCTCCTGTCTGTCTTTCTCCAACGAGACGGTCAACATCTATTCTCACTTCCTAGGTCTGCTGGTTGTTCTCTCAATCGCCTTTTACTTCTACCCTACCTCGGCTCATTTCTCCATGTCAACAAAGTCGGACATTTTTATTGCTGCTGTCTTCTTCTTTGCTGCCTCAAAGTGCCTTGTCTGCAGTACTGTTTGGCACACCATGAACTCCATCTCCAACCAAACTCTGATGGAGAGATTTGCCTGCATCGACTACACTGGAATCTCTTTGTTGGTCGCCGCGTCCATCATGACTACAGAATACACGGCCTTCTACTGTGAGCCTGTCAGTCGCTGGATCTACATGTCTTTGACAGCTGCACTGGGTGTTGGAGGCGTCATCCTGCCCTGGCATCCAACCTTCAACCGTAACGATCTCGCATGGGCCCGCGTCGCCTTCTACGTGACTCTTGCCGGTACTGGTGGCTTACCTGTGATTCAGCTCGTCTACACTCGCGGTGCGAGCTGGGCAGCGTACTTCTACGCTCCCATCTTCAAGAGCTTGTTCGTCTACTTCACTGGTGCCTTGCTCTACGCTGCCAAGATTCCCGAGCGCTTCGCTCCAGGCTTCTTCGACTACTTTGGTGGCAGCCACAACATTTGGCATTTCGCTGTGCTGGGCGGTATCCTATTTCACTACAGCGCTATGCAAAGCTTCTTTGCAGACGCTTTCCGTCGCGCAGAGAATCAGTGCACCATTTACTAGATCGCATTTTTCCTTTGTCACAACTTACATCTTCGCTTCTCTTATTGAGGGCTCTTGCGCAAGTGTTGACAAGATGTCCCTGTTTATGCGTTTATCTTCTTTTGGCCCTTCTTTACCTGGCACTTCTTCACCTTCGCTTCTAACCTATATTTGTACAAACGAGCGTCCATATGATTTTGTAAATACGAAGAACAATGAGAAACCACTGTTATCAAATACTGGTATCAGACATTCCAATAATTTTTGTTGATGTAAATTAGACTTCAATCTGTAGCATCATAGGCTCCGAAAACGCGTTCACCGCAAGACAAGGATGTAGCTAAAATCTGCTCGTTCCCACTCAGATTCATCAGGAGCAACAGCATGAGTTCGAGTCAAAATAACAAAAAAGCCGGGCGACATCGCCAAAGAACTTCAAATTCTGCAACCAATTCTCAGCAACCACAATCTCCTTCAAACTAGCGCTCTTTACTCAATAACAACACATATTTCTCACAAAACTCACCCATGGGTCCAAAATTATTATCCTTGGATTCCACTAGAATTCCAGGCTTCCCTGGCGCGCCCATCCACCTGGACAGAGCACCACTTCGCATAATTGACGATGCAGACGGGAAATTCGACAAGGACACCGACACCAGCGATCTGACCACCGCCATTGGCATCACAAACGTGCTGTACCGCTGGTGTCCCTCCGCGCTGCACGCCTTCCTCGATATCGATGCCTGGTTCTCCTTCACATGGACCCTGACCATTCAGGACGAGATGAAGATCGAAATCGGACGCGTGGAAAACCAAATCACCATCGGAACACTGGACGCAGAAGGCGAAAAGTGGACTTTAATGTTGACTTTCAACATCACCGCCGAAGGACCACAGAGGGGAGCTTGGGTGCCCAATCCTGGTGAAAGCATGCTCGGAGACAACGACCTGACAGACCCTGCACAAATCGACAGACTGGGCAGGGAATTCGTGAGAGATTTGTGCCTCAAAGAGCGTTGGGCTACGGGCAAGAAAATGCAGCATCAATTGTTTGTCGAGTACGCACTTATGGATCCCTTCAGCGATGGCATCCCTATGAACCCACACTGGCTCTACAGATCTCTGGACCTCAGTCTCTGCACTAAATGTGGCGTACACAAAGATGTCAAGCCCTTGCAACGTTGTGGTAGATGCGGCACAGCAGCTTATTGCTGTCCTTCACACCAAAAACAAGATTGGCCTGTGCATAAGAGCATCTGCAATATGAGTTTGGAAGACAGAGGTCAGATGTTGAAGATCTCTGAGCATGGTGGTTTGATTGGATGGGATCTCTCAAAGACAGTCTGGGATGAGGAGGAAGATGATGAGGGATCGATGTCGAAGAATCCTAACTTTGTTACGCCGCAGTTGAAGAGGGCGCGTCAGACGAATGCAAGGATCAGTACCATGTAAAGGAGCACGATTGATGCATTTGGTCATGCTACAGTCATACGAGAAGATGAGAGCAATTCATGACTCGAGAGATAGGTACATAACGAACGGTCAAAACCAAGTTATGCTTTGAATTGAAATGCGAGAACTTGTTTAGACAGATGTGTCTCTTCACGCGAAGAGGCCTCCCAGACTAGGTGACAAAGAGAGATAGGGAAGGAAGGAACTGCTGCTGTGTGTTGTGTATGGATGGTTGTCTCTGTTCTGCTGGCATGCATGTATGGATGGCTCGTCGGTTTGAGCGGAGAGAGCTCTAGTGCAATATTGGAAGAAGAATTGCCGAAATGGGGTGGGTGGCGGTTAAACTTGCACGTTTGGTGCAGCGAGATTTGCTTGGAATTGGGCAAACAGCTGACCCCGCGATTTCAGATGTTTGACCAAAACATTCGCTCACTCCACCTCCAATGTTCGTGCTCACATCTCAAGTGCACTGGATGCTGTGTCAAGAGAAGAGGTATAACAATGTTAATGAGCTTTGACTCAAAAGAGACGCGATGATGTAGGTGCCCAGATCACAGGATCTTGTGCCACCACACGCATCCTACTACCACCAGCCGAGACGCATTCAATATTTGGTCTTTCATCCCTGTATCATGGCATGATGGGCTTTCTCAGTTGCAGTCAGAATCCTCGCCCCACAGGTCTTCGCTGTCTATGCTCTAAGCAGCATTCAGCTACCTCCTAGAGTCTCTTTTCTCCAACCACCCTCGATCGGCTGTTCTTCCAAGGTCGAGGACGGGACTCGAGGAAAACGGTTTACGGACTGTTCTGCAGCTTTCAGAGACTTAAATTAATGTAACAAAACATAAGGCACCGATTGATTAAGCAGACATGCATTGTGGCTTGTCATCGATCATTGACCACGCTATTTTTGTGCACTCCAGCTCAGCCTCAATATTTTTGACACAACTGTCGTTTGTCTTGGACCCCTCCAAGAGAACACACAGATCTCTTCAGGCATACTTAGTCTGTCTTCCCTTCTTTCTCTTCTGAGTTCTTCGCCTATATAGATTTCCAGAAACCAAACAAACATGATCAATGTCAAAGCATACTGGCTCCTTTCAAAAGTATACTGAAGCTGTCTGTTCCTTCCCTCCTTACTTGTGCCATCTCTGTTCGTGTCGAAAGCTGAGCGCAGGAAACGATTTGGTAGCTGATTAACACAGCTTACAGCATTTTAAGCACGTACGGCCACAGTCAGCTGAAAACTGGGCATCCCGTCCGCTCTGCCATACATAAGCAGTTGAACGGCAGATTAGTACTACGGTGGGTGACCACGTGGGAATCCCTGC
>Ga0058697_10000552_pt1 | contig 16194 bp, 17 predicted proteins | sample AgamicAsMae_FD_66619 | JGI IMG/M metagenome (GOLD analysis project Ga0058697, IMG submission 66619) | Agave microbial communities from Guanajuato, Mexico - As.Ma.e | ecosystem: Host-associated > Plants > Phyllosphere > Phylloplane/Leaf | place: Guanajuato, Mexico | collected 2012-06-04
CAGCAGCAGCAACAGCAACAGCAAAAGCAGCAGTAGCAGCGACTGTCAATGCCACCACATTCTCAAACGCCAACTAGACAGCTACGATGCAGATGTCAGACAACAGATTTTGTTGGAAGTGTATAATTGGTTGAATGGAGGCGAACATGATTGTTCTTCTTTCTCTGCTTCTGTATTTGCTTCTTCTTCCACCTCTTCTTCCACCTCTTCTTCTACTGAGAGCGGCAATGACAATGGCGGCGATGGCGGCGATGGCGGCGATGGCGGCGATGATATCAATGATAACAACAGCAGTGTCACACTAACCCAACAACAAAAAACCGACTACCACCACCTCGTGAACTGGGAAACTTACTGGAGAGAAGTGCATTGGGCAAACAATACCCAAACCTCTGACAACGAAGAGGTTATCTCTGACAACGAAGATGCTGTGATAGATACTACACAAGCCACCTCCACCAACCAAGACTGCCAAGATGAAGAAATAGATGTGTTAAACATCCAAACCAATGCTGAGATCGAGTGGATTATGGTATTGGTGTTTGTGATGCTAGGACAATTGGGTGTTTTGATCGTTGTTGAGTGCGTCATCAGATGTTTGGGTGTGTGAGGCATGATTTGAGAAGAAAGATGTTAGAGGACATAAGTTTTTATATTGCTAGCTAACAAATGTCAAACGAAAAAGAAATGCAAAGAAAACGCCGAAAAACTCCTGTGAAATGCTGAAAGAATATTACCTGGTTTTTGCTATGCAAGTGTAGCAGATCGTAAAAGAAGTAAAAAGTCAGAAAAAAACAAGCCCAGAGAAGGAGGAAACGACAGACTGAAAGAAAAGAAAGAAAAGAAGCAAACAACAAACACCCATCGTTCCTTTCCCTCATACTCCATACTCTTCCAACCCTCATCCCCCATACCCTTCCACCCCCCAGCCCTCGGAACACCCACCTATCCCATCTAAGCAACTTCAATAAGCGCAGGCCCAAACAAAGCAACACCAGCCACATCATCAACACTAGCCAAAACAGCCCCCTTTTTCTCAACAACAGCACCAAGCGTAAGTCCAAACAACAAATCCGTCTGCTGCAAAAACTCCGCATCGAAAACAACTTTATCCCCCTGCTTCCTGACATTCTTGAGCTCCTGCACAATCGGAACATTTTGTCCTGAAATCAATACGAATGCCAAATCTTCGTAGTTGCTGCTGCTGTTGTCGCCTTTGTAGTCGCTAGCATCGAAACTGAGACTGATGGTTTGATCACCCAACCCTACATTGGGAGTCTCGAGGTTCAAGACGCCAAACACTTTCAAAGGGATACCGGAAATATCGCAAGAGCCGGGAACAACAAAGTTCTGATTGAGTGCCGAGAAAGCAAAGTCGCGGGCGGATGCAGTGAGGAAGGGTTGAGCTGAGGGAATCTTGCCGAGGAGACTGCGGTAGAAGCCATTTTGTTCTCCTTCTTGTCCGATGGTTGCTGCGACTCCTCTGACCACGCCTGCGTTGTCGCCAGCAAAGATTGTAGCGATGTCCTGCAGAGTTCCCAACACCACGTCTGTGAATGTTGCTGCGAGGGCAATAGCGCCGTTGAAGTCCTTGGTGGGAAATTTGTATTCGCAGGTCTTGAGCGGCACGGGCAACTTGGTGTTTGCGTTGATCGCATGCAATTCCTCTTGAGCTTGGACTGCAATAAGCGTATCGAGGATATACGTCGCATTGAGGTGCGCAGGGATCTCGAAGCCAGGGACGTTGGTGGTGATGTTGGTGAGCAGCGAAGTGAAAAACGCGACTTCGAAGAACTCGTTAAAGGCGACTAGTTGGAAGTTTGTCAGGTCGTTGGCGGAGAAGGTTGGTTTGCCGGTGGCGTTGGAGAGGGTGCCGTGGGCGGCGTTGTTGACGTCGGTGAGAGCAGAGGCGGAGAGGTTGGGGAAGCCGTTGCTGAGGAGCAGGTTCTTGCTTGAGGTGACTTGGGTGGGGAAGCTTTGGTAGGAGGAGGTGGAGGTGGAGTAGTGGGATGAGGCAGAAGTCATGGAGTGATCATAGTTGGAATGAGAGGAGCTGTAAGAGATGGGTTTGGCATTGCTGAAGGAGGCAAGGCCGGAGAGGGCCAAGAGGGCTGTTGCACGGTATGCCATTGCTGGATGTGGAGTGATTCGCTGATGGTGAAGGATATGATAGTGGACAGGTAGGAATCGCTAATCAGGTAGATGAAAGCTTGACTGTAGAACTGATTGAAATTGCTGGTTTGATAATATTCCTACCTTCTGTAGCAGATCCATACTCTTTATACTCGTGACGACTTACTGTATACACGCCAGTCCATGGAGCATAGCCACGTACTTAGCTACTAAGGTCTGGTATAACATCAGCTAAGCGCTTCTCATCTTCAGCTCTCATCTTTAGTGAGACGCATCTAACGGCACGCCGAGGGCCAAGCTTAGACAAGCACCACGAACAATAGCACTAAGCTATGTCAGACGTGCATGCATACCTATGTGTGAATCAGTGTGATTGATCTTGCAAGGCGCAGCAAATTCGTCTCCATATACGAGGTTCATGATTGGATGCTCGGAAGTCAGTTGATCAGCTAACCTTGTGCTTGTATTTAAGGTAGATCTCGAAGCCTGTTGGTATTTCTGACATGTTGGTGGCTGACATGGACTCCCCACTTCCCACTTCAAGCCGGGGGCAGGACAAACTCACCGTTTCAAGACTGAGATGTAACATCAAACCAAGTCTACATTCCAAATATTGCTATAACCGAACAGCATCGCCAAGGGCACGCACATCAAAGTTGCCGACGACAGTTGAAGTCCGGGTAGCATTCGTGCCGGACATTAACCAGACTTTGAGACAGGCTTCGAGCCCCACGCGGCAGAAGACGGAAAGATCAACGGCCACCCAGCGTGGAAAAAAAGGCAAAGGAAACAAAGTTATGCTTTTCTCCCAAGTATGTTACATGTAGCGAGAAGAGCCAACCAACAGCAGTGGAAGATTTGTGGGTATCTCTAAACAGAAAAACGGGCATGAGGAAAACGTAGAAAAGGTAAAAGAAAGGCGCGGGTCCAGGCGCACGTGGCAAGGTGGGTACGGAGATGTAACCGCAGAGTAAGAGTACGAGGACGATAACCAGATGTGGCAGTTCCGACGTGCTCTCTCAATGAGCAAATGAGCCATTTCTCGCGGCGTCATCCGTGGCCCTGGTCTCGGCCTTTTCGCGACTCTTGCTAGCGATATCGAGCTCGGCGAACTTGTCGCGTGCGTTGGCAATGTTTATCCTGGCGGCATTGTACATGGCTTCTCCACTGCCCATGACAACAGCCAAATTTGTGTTCTCACTAAGACGAGTGATCAAGAACATGAATTCGCCAGTCTTGATCTGGAGCTCGGCAAAGTTGGCTGATCCGGCAGGCATACCCGTGTGTTTGGCAACAGAGTGCTTGTGTGATTTGAGGATGGATGACAGGCGTTCGAAGCGATCCGGGTGTGGGTTGCCGTCTGCTTCGTAAGGGCGTGAGACGTGCGTGACCATGAGGCACGTGGTGCGTTCGTAGAGGATAAGCTCGTGGGCATCAATGACCTCAGCCAGCTGGCGCAGCAGATTCTCGATTGCGCCAGCATTGGGCACGAGGTAGTAGATGACTTGGGTCCAGGCCTTGTACAAGCTCTGGTCCCAGATACTCGTGCCCCAGAAGTCGACGTGCTTGCCTGCATCTTGCTGGTCTCCTCCGAAGCCGTGTTCGACGCTGATGTTGCGGATTGCGTCGCTACGCTCGGCGAAGACGACATCGCGCATGTTGGACATGATCAGATCCATCTTGTGGATCAGGACAAAGATCTTTGCTTGGGGAGAGTTCTCGCGCAAGGCTTGTACGATTGAGGCATAGTTGATGAGGTCGGCATTGAACTCGCGCGATTCAACATCAAAGACGAAGATCAAGACGGCGACGGATGCGAAGACGCTGGAGCGTTGATTGGTGAGATAGGATTCGGTGAAGCCATCCTGTCTGCGGCCAGAAGAGTCAGCCTTGTCCTGGCTACGAAGCTCGATGTAACCCCGTGCACCAGCACCTTACCCTCCACAATCCCATAGGTTGAGCATGAGGTTGCCCATGAAGCGGATGTTACTGTGTTCGACATCGATGGTAGCTCCCAGTCGGCGGACGTCCTTGGCCACGTAGTTGCTGAACACTATTGAGCGCATCGACGACTTGCCCGCGCCCGACTTGCCCATCAGCAGCACCTTGCGCTGCTTCTGCCGACGAGCTGACCCCGAGCTCAACATCTTGTCCGTCTGTCGTGTCTATCTTGGAGTGACCATGTTCAAGTCGCGACGCCGGCCAGCCTCGGTCGGTCAATAATGACCTGCGCCAAGCTATCTGCGATAAGCAACTTCCCTGCCGCTATCCTTATCAGCGCAACCTGGAGGTAATCTCATTCCAAACTTTATACATCCATCTAGAGTAGCGCAACCAATATCTCGCGACATCACTTGCGTATCACTATACGGGTAGAAACAGGGGCTAGATCACTTGATTTGGCCAATCGTGCCGATGTGTCTTCTACATGTCTGGAATCTGTCTATCAGGATCGAGACCTGCCTCTTTTGATTTCATCGTTATCTACATGCAGAGTATGAACGCTTTTCTAGCCCTGACGAATCTTTGTCGTCGGACTTCAGTATTTCCCCTCCCTCTTGGTTGATGTTGCTGTTGTTGTGGAGCTTTTCTCTGAGCTCATGAGGTTTGGAGGTAGGTTGGTGAAAACAAGCAGTCTATGAACAGAGTGCTGCTGAAGACTGGTGTTGATATGGTGCATGCAGAACAGGAACACAAAAACGAGGGTGAAAATAGACATAGGAACAAAGGGAATCATTAGAAGAAAAGGTAGAGAAAAGATACAATGTCCCCCTGTGAGAATGGAAAATGTGATGATGCTGAACAATCGGACGGAATAAAACGACCAGGCCTGCGGTGCGAGAGGGGTATCAATTAGAAGACGGTGCCATCCGACATTATCATGATCGGGGGTTCCTTGGTGTTGGGTCGCGTGACCTCTGCGAGTTCTCTGCCTGCCTGTGGTATCTGTTAGCGAATATTCTTGTCTCTCCACAATCTTGCAGTCTTGCTCACCTTCCAAGTGCCGGCCTCGAGAACTTGCGCCAGGCTCAACTTCTTGCTGCCTACTAATCCGAGCTGGGAGTTGACCTCGAAGCACAGCTCGTCCAGGAAGCCCACTGTAAGCGCTCGCCATTCCACAATCACGTCGTCGTCCACACTGAACATGGGAACGACTTCCATGTTGGGTTGTCCTTCCTTCATGGCGTTGATCTGGTATTGTTCGAGACCGCGCTTAGCATCCTCCGACTTGAGTGTGAGGAGTCCAGTGTCAATCAGGAGACCACCGTTGCGGTATTCCGGAAGTCCAGTCAAGAGCTCGGTACCAGCGAAATGTACGTGCATGAGCTTAGTCATTGGGACCATCAAAGAATAGCAAAGCCATTGTGTGAGCTTGTGGAATGGCACAATCTTCTCCCAGGGGGCATTCGTTGCTGCGGGCATTGCGTTACAGTGCCAAGCGTCGCCGATCGAGACACCATCAATCGCAGTGCGTGTTGAAGGCCAGATGGGAGCGAGACCGTCCATGAGGGCATTCCAGAGGGTTGGTAATGGGACGACAGGGACTGATGAAGCTTGAGTCGATGGGTGAGAAAGGAGGTAGTCTGCGAGGCAGGATATCAGAGATTGCAAAATTGGCGAACCATGGCCTCAACTCACCAAGTAGGTAGCCAGGTCTGGCCTCGATTCCAAAGATGTCCTGATTTTGCAGGGCGTCTCCGAGCTTGACGAGAAGGCTTGCTCTGCCTTCCAGACCGGCCAGAGGATTTGTTTCCGTTACTTGCAAGCCCTTTGCCAGGTATTGTGCGTTGATCTTTTTCAAACCAGCACTGTCGACCTGACATGGCTCGTCGGGGTTGCTGCTGAATGCGCCAGCCTTGAACATCTCCAAACTGGCAACTGCGAGACCCTCGCTGCGTCTGTATATCTTTCCAGACTCCTTGCTCTTGTAAACCCATTTCTGACCGGCACCAGCATCCAGTAGAACAGACACGAGGAACAGATCGATGAGTCTGCGAGTACGTTCTTGGTCGTTGACAGACTTTGGCCATGTTGCCATCAGCTGGTCAACTCTTGGTCTGCCGCCGACATCGAAGTGCTGCCAACGGCCATGTGGGGGGATTGAAGCGTAGTCGGGAGCGTAATCTCTCTATCGGCCAAACGTTAGATTTGAGGCTCCGCATGTCTTCTTTTTCCACTCGCAGTGAACAACTTACGTTAATGATTGAAACGACAAAGCGAGCCGTGTCGGCGAACTTTGTCATGTCGACATCAAAGTGCTTCGATTTGTTGCGCTTAGCCAGCTCGAAGACATACTTTGATCTCTCGCGCACAGCGTAGATGCTGCGCAGGTAGGCGGCAGGATTGAGAGCCGGATCAGGTGCTCTAGGGAGAGGAACATGTGGCAGGGAGGCATTGGCCGAGGGGTTGCCATTCATGGGCTTGCTGGAGGGCGACTTGTGAATTGAGCCAGCATCTGATCCAGGACCTTTGGCTGAATCTACTGCCGACTTTTTGTCCTTACGACTGAAGAGACCCATTGCGTTGAGTGTCTCTATCTCTGTGCAACGCTAGAGTACTGTCAAGGAGAGCAGTCCGCAGCGCGAGGAAGGATTTCTTGGCCGGCTGGTGGGATTGAAAGAAGAAGGTTGATCGAGGGTCGTGAGATGTTTCAGAATTCAGAGTCAGGGCGAAGCTCAATGTCGGATGTTCCTGTTATTACGTCGAGTGCTTGGTATGATGACGGGCAGCAGCAAGCGGAAAAAAGAGGACAAGAAGGACGGGACGTCCGCGATAAAAGTAGAAAGTAGGGATAAAGAGAAATCAGTGGACTGTGGAGCTAGTTGGTCGACTACTGCCCGCGGGGACTTTTCACTGGTGGCGCCTTTTAGGAAGTAGACTGCGGCGTTCTCGTTATTGCTGCCCGTAACAATTTCAACGACCAGGCTCCCGGATCTGCAGTCTGCGAGAGCACGAGCGAGCATACTTACTCACCACCCGCTCCAGAGCTAGCCCGCCCACCAACGTCTTTTTCGCGACCACTCCTCTGCTCGAGCGACCTCGACAGCTCGCAGCCACCACGCTCGTCTTCACCGAGCAGTGATCCCCATCGGACCATTTCCACGCCCGTTGATCGCTCGCGGCCCGGCTACACTATCATTCGGCAGGGAAGGGGCAGAGTGCAGATGTCGCTCCTTGCGAGCGAGCATTGCCTTTTGGAGGAACGGGCCCATGAGTGACTCGGCAGCAGCGGGCCGGATCTCTATTTAACGCGATCTGGACAGACCGCTGCGTGCCCTCCCTGCATGTACCTGATGATCTCTGACCATGCAGGTCACCCATAGCCACTCAGAGACAAGACGCCGTGAAAGGAGGCTAGATCTGCCTGTGACTCCTGCAGGGTAACCATATCCTTCCTATACCTGCCACCTAACGACTACAACTGTTCTTCATCCGTGCAGGCTGCTTTGGACGGAACAAAACACAGTAAACTTCTGAGACTGACTCAGTGCCGAGACTAACGACCGAAACCCTTACCTTCCTCTCCACGCTTGCGAGCCGTTGACGCTAGCTAAAATGGCACATGCGCCCAATAGGCAATTGTGGAAGCCTCTCAATATAATCTCATGGATCGAGTGGTGCACTACCGAGCCCGGGATGAACACCTGTACAGATCAATGGACAGCTTGTCCTAACGTGCTTGCACTGGGTGGATGGCGTCTTGTACATATATCGGTCGTTTCATGGTATTGGGCGCCGATATAGATTGGATTAAACATGTTGGGGGTGAAACTCTTGTATTTTGGCGAGACTCGGAGTCAAAAAGAGGCTCGAGCGCGTGTTTAAATATCGCATGACATGTGGATGCTCTTCTTCCCCAACCCACTTAGAAGCTATTAGACTCTTGCTGTTCCTACTTCGCGCTTGCGACCGAGATGAGACTCGGCCAGGGCAGCCAGATCGTGACATACATTGGCCGACGCGGAAATATGCAATCAAGTTGCAATGGTGAAAACTTGGTAGAAATTGGCATAGAGAAACCAGTCAAGTCTGCAGTGGTTTCCAACGCCTGTCCGCTCGTCCTAGCCTCGAGACGCCGTTTTGCTAGAAGCAAAGAAGGAAATCTCTGACCAGAAATTCATCCTGCGGAATTTCATGTTAGTCATTATGGTAGAAGACAATCGTCATGGGCGAGCAGGATCTGCTCTGTAAATGGTACTGTACACGCACAAAAAGGTCACGTAATCGACACTCACTACGTTCTCTCGGAACACTTCAGCTCTTCAACTCATGAGGAAATCGCGGCGCTTTTGCTCCTTCTTTGCACGTCGCTGCTCGTTGAAGGCCTTGACTTGCTTCTTGCTCAGCTTCTGATTTGCACGTTCGGCTTTGAGAGAGCGACCCTCGTGAGCATTGGCAGCGCGATCTACGTCAAAGAAGGCATTCAACTGGCGCTTTGACTTGTTCTCATCGTTGTGGTTATCCGCACTCTTGTCGGCGGCTTGGAAGGCTCCCGTGAAGCGGTTGAATGTGCCTGCTTGCTCGAATGCTGCAGTAGGTTGCGCAAGGGCAGCTTCTGAAGCAGCCCACTCTTCCGTTTGATGTTCCTGATGCCACTTGGCATAGTCCGCGTTGGGATCGAAGTCGCCGTGGATCTTAGGGTTGTAGCCCAAGTATGGTTCTCCCGGAGGAGGCGGAGGTGCTGCGACAGCTTCGGAAGTGCCAGGGGCGTGTGATGTCGGACCAGTGCCTGGCGCATACTCCTGACTTGGAGCAGCGGTGAGAACTCGTGGGTTATCCCATTGCGACAGCCCAGTGAAGCGATTGAGAAAGTACCAGCAGCCAGAAGAAGTGTCAAGCTGAGCGGACCAGCCGTCATCCTCTTCAGTCGGCGCAGGGAGAGGCTCGTCAGGAAGTGGTGGGGCATCCTCAGGTAATGGCTCGTCAGGCAATGGTGGCGCATCGTCGTCGTTCGCAGGGGCGGTCTCATTGTCGGCCATTTCGCCTTCTTCCGAACCTTGGTGAGACGGTGATCTTTCTGGCTGTGGTGTGGGTGATGTGACAGCAGGTGCTTCTTGCGAAGTGTCGCGCTCAGGCGCTGTCGCAGACACAACTGGAGATGTGTGGCCTTGAGGTTCTGCCATGACTAGCGGATAGATCTTTGCTGTATATGCGTTAGTTATGACAGATGCTGCTTATGCTATGAGACGGTGGTATTCGACCAGCGAACAGCAGGGTATGCGCAACGGTTGTCGTGATGTGCGATGATGATTGTGGGATGATGGAGTCCGGTTTGGTTTGCGCGGCGAGAAGTTGCGTCGCTGGTCGGCAGAACGACTTCCGCATCTGGGCCTTGTCATCGGATTCGCAAACGGATAGCCTCACTTTCAACTCTCCACAACCAAATTGCAGCGTCTATCTCAATATCAACTAACTGCTTTCATTGAAGCTGTTAGGGTTGATTCCCTGGGCCGTGTCTTGATTATGAGTCAACAATCATAGCAACACAGCAAGTGGAGACTATCAAGCATTCGTGGTAATTGTCGATATCAGCCGGCACTTGCTATCTAACTTCCATTTGGCAAACTTGCACAAAGAACTCAATACTGTCTATGCTGAACCTAGCATGAGCCGCCCCACGCCATCTTGCTCCAGTCCTTCCGCTGCCTTCTCTCAATCTTCTAGCTCCAGTTTAACACTGTATCCCAAGCCTCGAACTCGATGAACAGGAAACGCTGCATCTCAGACATCTGATCCGCCTTCTAAGCACCGTGTGACACAAGTTCCTTCTCCTGAATTACCTCTTTCCAGAATTGTTTTGGCGCTGCCTTCTGTCTCAGTGCCAGGGATGCCTACATTTCCGTGTGCCCATGCAAATTCAAACGGTATGCCGTCTTTTGCAGTGAACGGCAGAAACTCAACGGGCATTGATGACTTGACTCTTTGTCAGCATACTACAGTCCATTGACACAAACGCTTGCATGGGGAGCTACGGCTCACTCAGAAGGGTCTGGTTGCAGGAAGAATAGAATGCCGTTCACACCTATACTAATGGACGCCTCTCAGTTCATGGCGGGTCAGAGACTATTGTAGCTCTCAACATATTTTCCAGATCGCACGCTTGACTGAATGGGAATAACAGTCATGCAACCTTCACGTGTCACGGACATGCCGAACCAGATCTTTGAGCTGAAGGAACTCCGGCAACGGAGGGCGCAGAGACGAGTCTGATACATGCGTCTGAGAGGATAGAACGTGAATGCCAACTATGCACCGCGATGCCGACGACCCCTGTCAAGCCACCAAATGCAGTGGCCGTTGCCAGGAAAGCCACTGAGGGCATCAAGACATGCTCCTCGGAGTCTGGTCCAGCCGCGAACGACATAAACATTGTGACTTCTCTAATGCACCATCACTGGCAAACTCAAAAGGATAGACTGGGGTATGATTTATAACTCTTTTTCTCGTTCTGTGATTACATGATTCTATCATACAGCGAGCATGACGCATGGGTCCTAGTCTCTCCTGTTCTCGCATTCTTTCTTACACAATCATGTCGAACCTGTACCGCCTGATACTCCTTTTTGTCGAAACCCGGGCCCTAGAGAAATTACAAAGAAGTAATAAAGCGAGCATACTTTGCAAGGGCAAGGTGCTCAAGAAGCGGCCAAACACCCCCAAGGCCAAAAAGGAGCTGGCGACGATGATTTGGGGACAGCAACCCCTGGCAATCGTGCCCTCCATCCACCTACAGCCATATCTGGCTGTTTCTTAATGTGCATTCGAAATGGCGTATCTTCACCTACGCATCTCGAGGAATTGGGTGCGTCCAACTTGGCGTACCCTCAGGCGCAAAGATGCACTGTTCAGTGCATTTATGCCTTGCGGCTTCTGGTAACGCGGCCGTTGGGGGTAGGGGCGTCACGGCCAGTGAAGTGAGCCTCACCACCGCTGAAGCGTCTTCTAGCCTCACCAACAGTGGGGACCTTCTCGTCCTTCATCTCAACCAGAGCGCTGGTGGCACGGTTGCGGCCCTTCTTTGTGGGCTTCTTGTAGGTTGCGGCGTAGAAGGAGAGGAAGAGAAGGAGGTAGGAGCTGAGGATGGCCATACCAGCGAAAGCGGCGAACTCCTCACCAGCGCAGATACCCATGTTGGGCATGTTGGGGAAGTATCTGAAGGTGAAGTAGGTGTATGAGGCGAAGTAAACGAAGCCAAGGTCGATGACAAACTGGGTGATTTGCATGACGGTAATGTACTTCTTCCACCAGATGCGGATACCACGTGCGGCCTGGAAGTAGTACCAGTACATGACGACGTGGACCATCAGGTTCAAGGTGATGGGGACCCATGAGACTGCGGTGTGGCCGAGAAGCTGGGTGAAGCAGAGGAGGGCGGTGGCACCGTGGTGGTAGGTGTGGAGGAAGGCTAGAAGACCGGTCAGCTCGTGCAATTAGGTATCGAGACGATGCGCGCTTACTAAGGGGCTTCTTCTTGAGGAAAAGGAAGCAAGTGTCAATCAGTTCGAGGTACTTGGTGAGGTAGTTGAGCTGCCAGCTGTCAGTAAGCGGATTCTGGCGCAGTGGATTTTGCTGCACGTACGTAGTAAAGAACGACGAGCTTGTCGGTCCAGCCACCCTCGTAGGCGCAGACAGCGTGGAAAATGCCGTTTCTGACAATCTCGGGCAGGAGCTGCTCAACAAACAAGACGAGGAGAAGACCGCTGATCAGGGTCAGGTAGAAGTTGTGGACCTTGAAGAAGAAGTTGAGCTTGAAGGGCTCGCGACCACGCATGAACTCTCTGCCACCGAAGATGATGATGTAGTAGCAGACGAGCATGGTGGCAGTCTCCTTGAAGGTAGCCATTGGGGTCTTTCCAGGGACGAAGCGGAAGTCCTGGGGCTTGTAGCCCTTGATCGAGGTGAAGGCCTTCTCGAAGATGGGCCACAACTCGAGACCGAAGGGACGGTCAAGAGAGGGCACGCCGTAGCGGATCCATTCGGGGGTAGACATTGTTGGCGGGACTGGGCGGCTCGAGACGCGTTCAGAGGAGTTGGTTTACAGAGGCAAGTACGGGGCCGGCGGCCAGCAAAGGAGCGACAAAGGTGGCAACGAGGGGATTACCAGAGAGTGGAGAAGACAAGAATTGGACCTGGAGACAGGGTGGAGGATGTTGAGGAGGAGGAAGCTTTCATTATAAAGGAGGTCGGGAGATTGAAATTTAATTGAAGCCGAGGGACGTCTGGCTTGGCAGCCTCGAGATGACACTTCACGGACGAGGCTCTACGCCGTAACAATGTCTGGGTGATTGGTCGCAAGTAATTCCGTTTGTGGAATTGGCCAATGGTCATGTCTGGTCGCTTGTAATGCGAAGGATATTGCTCACTGTTGTCTGTTCTGTGTGACGATTGTTGTGCCTAAACATGCAGGTACCCAACAAATTGGCTGACCAAAACACCACACCTTCGAAACAAACGCTGTCCCAACCATTGGATCTGTTCCCACGAGTGAGTGGTCACACAAATGACACTATAGACAAGCAGAGTGTATAGCAAATCAACCACATGGCCAAAGAGAAGTCAGAGGCTGAATTGACGGGTGGACTTGGATGTATTTAATAAATGGTCAATGTCGAACAGGGTCAGGACAGCGGCTTCTCAGGTGATGGTCATGAATTGCTTCTTGGGACGCTCGGGCCAAGCACTTCCGACCGTGAGTGTGCGATTGACATTGCAGCTTCCTGCCCTGCAACACCCTCTATTGTCGACTCAATCCACCCTCCTCGATCCTCGCACTCACACACGACAATGTCTTTCCTCCGTATCGCCGCTCGCGCCGCCCGCGCACCCGCACAGCCCCGTATCCAGGTCGCATCGCGCATCCAGCGTCTCAACCAGGCCAGAACTTTCAGCGTCGCCAGCATCAAGCGTGCCGACGTTGACGCACACGACCCTCACCACGAGGAGAGCTTCGAGGAGTTCACCGCCAGGTGAGTCGCTCAAATATCCCCAACATCCGCCATACAGTCTCCTTCCAGCCGCTACGAGACCACCCGAGACTGCCAATTGCTTCCGACCCTCCACTCTTACACACACCTCTACGCGACTCAGTTCTTGCCAATTGCTGACGGTCATCTTTCAATCCAGATACGAGAAGGAATTCGAGGGTGTCCAGGACGTTTTCGAGCTCCAGGTACTTTCACACTGCTAGTCTCTCCGTCTGATCGCTCCCGAATCTAACCGAACTGTCCGACAGCGCAACCTGAACAACGCCTTCGCCTACGATTTGGTCCCCGCTCCCTCGGTCATCGTTGCCGCCCTCAAGGCCGCCCGCAGAGTCAACGACTTCCCCACTGCCGTCAGAATCTTCGAGGGTGCGTCATCCTATACCTCGCCAACTCCAACGCCATGCTGACATAACATTTCGTATCAGGCATCAAGGCCAAGGTCGAGAACCAGAGCCAGTACGATGAGTACCTCACCGAGCTCGAGAGCATCAGGAAAGAGCTCGGTATCGAGCTCAGAGAGGCCATGTACCCTGAGTCCTCGTAAATTAATCAAGTTCCAAACCTGTCGATAGAGGAGCAATCATCAACGCCATTCCAGTGAAGAACACCCGAAGCTGTCCGAAAGACGAGAGATGAAATGTATTATATCCTTGGTTTCGAAGGCCGCCAGAAACAAAGCAGAGGCTCCTAGTTGGATCTCGTGTATCTCGTTCGCAGCAATGTACATTGTGTCAAAACCATGCTCCACCTCTGTTCTGACTACGATTCCGCCATTCGTGTTCCCCAGAGCACGACGGTAATGGTCATCTGAAGCTTGCTGACATCCCATGAGAGCCAGAAAACTTACCACAAAGTCATTATTCTAAATCGCATCGACCAGCAGCCAGTGTGTCCGATGCAGATTATACGCCTACACCTCGAGGTCTTGTGCTATATGTTCGACGTTCACCCGCTCGCGGGCTTCTTCAATACATCTGTTGCCACGTGGTTGAGAAAGGTTGAAAAATGGTCTGTACCCAGAACTCTGTTTCAAGCAACTTGGCTCCACGGAAATGGCAGTGTAAGAGAAACGACTTACTGAATCAAAGGTAGCGCAGCTGTTCGAGAAGATCAAATTTGCGTTGGTAAGAAGTGTTGGTTTTCTCGAAATGCAAAATGCTATCTTGGTATCTTGCTCAATCGTGTCTCGTGATGACTCTTCAGCGTAAGTTGTTGTTACAGGCCTGTGAGTAATACTTCCCAGGTAGCAGCTGCAAAATATATTTAGATGCCTCTCATCGCACTGTTCTGAACGTTTCCTCTCATCACATTTCATCCTCATCCATCGTCTCACACACATCAACTTATCAACTACCAGCCATACAAAACTCACCATGAAGAACACCACTCGTCAAACACCCAAAGGCATATGGTGCAAAAACAGCCGCAGAACGCGCATGTACAACAACCCCACCACCTCAGACGTAACCATCCACTTCAGCGGCCAAACCATCCACGCACACAAAGCCACTCTATCCGAGTACTCCGAAATCTTCTACCGCGCCTTCCAAGGCCCCTTTGCCAAAACATCCTCCTACAACATCACCACCGCAGAGTACGGTCCACAAGCCGTAGAAGCACTGCTCAAGCACATTTACTCTCTGCCCTACGAGGAGCCCTCAGGCGTAGAAGAAGATCTAGATTGGTACCTCCAACTCTATCTCATCGCAATCGAGTACCGCGTCGACAGCTTCGAAGCCGAAGTCGTAGATTTAATCCGCGCAGAAATCTTCCAAAGCAAATCCGTGGCTTCCAATGAAGAAGTCTTCAAAGACCACTGTCAGAAAATCGAAGACTTGTATACCGCCAACGCACTCCCCATGTCCCTGTTCAACATGATGGCACGCCAAATCAACGCTCGCGACAAATACAAAGGCATCAGAGAGGAAATTATCAGGGACAGAGATGTGAGAAGACAGCAAAAAGTCAGTTGTGCTAGACACGACGACAAATTTGTGGATTTGCTGAATGAGGGAGGGGGTAAACATGGAAAGGCAGAATGGTTGTCGGGGGATTTTGAGGACGAGGTTAGGGAGTTGAGTAAGAGCGAGAAGAGGAAGCAGAATTATGAGAAGAAGACTAGGGTTAAGAAGCATAAGGCTGCTCGTGCTGGAAGAAGGGGGTTCTTGGAGGAGGAGTAGATGTGTTGTATGGTATTCTCACGGTTTCGTGAAGTAAGCTTGTAGGCTGTGGCATGTCACGATATTTTTCTCAAGCAGAAGTGTCTTCGCGCATACTTATTCAGACAATATCTCTTTAAGGATACTGTTCCGCTCTCAGGACCTTTATGCATTGTGATAGCTAGACTCACACCTTCTGGCACCCAGTGGAGTCCTACAGAAGGGCAGCCAGATATTGCAGATGAGCTTTCAATATTTTGTATTGGCGTCTATGTAACAAGTTATAGCTTCTTCTCTAATCACAAGATATTAGCTTTGAGCATGTGCCTCCTTGACTCCTGTAAGGCCCCTTGGACCTGTACCCATGCAATAGTCCAATGAGTATTATCTCCAGATCTCTCCAGAGTATGCGAAGCGAAGTGCTAGATTTCAGACACTCGCAACACGGGTCGGGGCGAGTAGCACGGGAGAACTGCATCATGGCATGACACGTCTTTTGACAAACTTCATCAAGAGCACGAATTGAAGCGCTCACTTCTCCAAACTCGACTCGCCCATCTGACTCGTCACACCCTCGACATCAGCCTTGTCTTCCTCGGTAGCCTCACCCTCTTCCGCCCTTGACTTTTCCTCATCTTCCTTTCCACCGGCAATCAACAGAGTTGCGACAACCTCGTCCTTTTCTGCGCGCTCAGCCTCGAAAACGGGAAGGTGTCCGGCGGCGTTCTTGACCCAGACGTCTACACCGCCGTCGATGAGGGCTTTGACGGCTTCGACGTGGCCGTTCACGGATGCCCAGTGTAGTGCTGTGTTGCCGGCTTCGTTCTTGCGGCTCAAGACTTCTGTTTTCGTCGAGGGGTCGAGTTGTGATGAGAGTGTTTTGAGGAGATCTGTGATACAAGTGTTAGAATGTATTC
>Ga0058697_10000553_pt1 | contig 16177 bp, 21 predicted proteins | sample AgamicAsMae_FD_66619 | JGI IMG/M metagenome (GOLD analysis project Ga0058697, IMG submission 66619) | Agave microbial communities from Guanajuato, Mexico - As.Ma.e | ecosystem: Host-associated > Plants > Phyllosphere > Phylloplane/Leaf | place: Guanajuato, Mexico | collected 2012-06-04
GTGTTTGTTTCTTGAGAGCTGTGAAGATTGTTGGCAGCAAGACAGCAAGCACAGCAAGCAGCAAACGCCAAAGATCGCGGCGCCGATCAGCCAAGCAGGAATTACCCCAGACTTGCTGCAGCGGGCCGAGATCCGAAGCACAAGCCAGCCCTTTCCGTATGAGTCTAGGCGGCCTATCGAGGTCATTGACGGCTGATTGTCAGTCTGATTGTTCTTCTCTCTCCCTTTGTTCTCCTCAATAACCAATAGACCTTCTGAACTATCTGGCTTGCTTGCTCTGTATCGCCATCCGCTTCTGGTCACCATCGTATTACCGACTTGCGACATATCTTAGTCCTTACTACATCAGTACCTCCTGGAGTCATCAAGATCTCGACGGAAAGTCAGACTTTTTCGTTACTCGACAAAGAACACCTACTTTTAGATGGCAGCCACATTATTTGATATGGCACAGCGTGCTTGTATCAGAAATGTTATGGACATGTACGACGTTGGCGACCTTCGATACGAAACTATCAGGCCCGTTCTCAAAAGAGTTACCAATCCAGCACAGCTTGTGAGCATAAACTAGACACCCAAGTATGTCTGATCGTACTAATGTATCGTAGCGCCAAATAGAAGAAGCATCCCCTCACATCGCCGAAGACGACGCAGAACTCTGGCAGGCTTTCATCCGAAGAGACATACTAAAAGCCGAATCCAAGCTTCAGACCACACGCCCAAAGAACCCTTCCTCATGGTGGAAGGTATATCGCAAACTGAAGAGAGAAGATGAGGCCGACACTCAGGCAGCAGAAGACAGGCTCAAGGCTACTCTCAACAGACACAAGGTCGACAAAGGAGCGAAGCAGACTCACATCGTACATGCTGTCATTCCGTCAGGCGAGAAGCGTCCAGCTTGGAGCTCATCAACACCCCGCGACAAGCCCTTCGGCAACCAAGCTCTGAAGAACGCAAGAACAACTGCCCAAACAATCACAGTCCTAAAGCGTCAGACTGCACAGAGACAAGCAGGCCGCAGTGTCGCTCAGTCTGTGCCTATGCATCAACTATCTCAGCTTAGAGGCAAAGTCAACGAGGCACCCGCACACATGATCCGGAACTATGCTCAGAAGCCTGGACCAACAAGACCACCCCCGGCTGTGCCTCAAGGACAACAATACAGACCCGTCTTTGCTCGCCAACCACAAACTTATGCCGATCGGGTCTTGAACTCTGCCATCAACCAGACCAAGCAAGATCAAGAGGCCAAGGAGAGGAGACTACTAGCTCTGACCAGTGGTTCATCGGCGAACAAGTCAAGACCTACTGCAGCAGCATCAACGAGTAGACCGCCAACCGCATCAGCACCACAACGGAGGCCATCGCCAGTGCCAGCACAAAGACCAGCACCAGTACCGACATCGTCGACCTCTACGTTAGCAAGGAAAAGGCCTGCATATGATCCATTCCTGCCTGCTAAGAAGAGACGCACTTGAAGCGGTGTCACATCATGCTTGCGAAAATAAGTTGGGATATCTCATACAGCCAGGACAAGGAGTGTTGTTATCTGCTCAATGCCGCATCCGAGCTGCACCAACAGGAAGGATAACAAAACGGTGGTTCCAAGATAGAGATCACTACACGAAATATTTGTGTAGATCACGAAGAAAAGGACATTTGCATAGATGGGTCTAGCGATTTTGGAAAGCGAAGTGGTTCTTGTGAGACGCCATCGTCTCGTATATGGCGATGGAGGAGAAAGTCATACCATCCATAGTATAGGGTGCAACCACATTCAGTGCAGTCTTTTTGCTGCTGGAATTCTTCTGGCATGCCGTTCTCCATCGCGATCAAGTTGCTCAATCTTATGATATTGTGAAAAGTCCATTATTTCATCCGTATGCGTGCTAAAGGTTTACTGCAAGTGCTCTGAGTTCTTCGATCATCGTCCTCCACGAAGAGCAAGGACCAGATGGAGAGTGGCGCCACCTTCGAGCTGGTATTCGCTAGCGGTCTTGTCGTCGTTCCTGTTCGTCCCGTGCTGTCAGTCGTGTGTTCTCTATCTCTTGTGTCCTGGGTGGTTCTTTGCACGTACATTTGCTTGCCGCCGAAGATGAGACGCTGTTGTGCTGGGGGGATGCCTTCCTTCTCCTCGACACGCTCCTTGATGCGAGAGACCTGTGGGTGGCGCTTTGTCAGCCAAATTGTCCTGACGTTCTTCCGGCGTGTGTATGATTATTTCTCGCTGGGGAGTATCTGAGTCTCAAGGGTGATGTCGTACTTTGTAGTCGGGCTCAATGTCGAGCTCAATCTCCTTGCCGGTCAGGGTGCGCACTCTACAAGGGCGTGGTTAGCTGCTGGTTGCGGTGTGGGAAGCCGGGTCTTCGTGTGCCTCACTTGATCTGCATGTTGTGAGGTTTCTTTCAGGTTCTGGTATCTGGAAAGAAGTAACTGGTTCGCGGTGTCTGTATGATGAGCAGACTTTAGTTGTTCGAGTAGAATGACTTCTGCTAAGGCCGACAATAATGACGAAGCGCGAGTTGTCTGGACGTGTTTGGCGGGGCAATCGCTCACCGCCTTCGATCCGAGCGCGCTGCCTGTGACCGTCCAACCCTCCCGCCCTTATCTTCTTGTTAAAGCACGTGGTAACTTTCACAAGGGTCTCGTACTTTCTGTTCAACTTTTGATTGCGCGTCAACGTCTCAATCATTCTCTTATATCTCTAAGCCTGTAGGTCTAGACGATGGCCTCGCTTCTGCATCTGCTTGCGTGACTTTCGTCTCGATGTGTACAGAGGTACTTGTCACATTCGCCTAGTTCGGTATCACACGTCTCGTGGTAGATCCTCCTTAGGCGTCTGCATACCGCTGCCTCCATTTCCAATTAATACCGCATCCCCATCTTTCGACTTCTTCACCTGTCCCATTCCTTCCTCTCTGTCTCTCAACATGCACGTCTCGCATCCGGATCACTGGCCTTTTTGTTCAGCCACCATCTTCGAGCTCATGGTCTCAATTTGTTTGAGCATCTTGGACGCTCTCAATTATGCCGCACGTGCCATCGGTCCATTCTTCTGGGCTGCTTTGGCATGGACAGGAGATGTGCTCGTAGCCGCAGGAAACACTTTACTTGCAGCCATCCTGGTCCTTCTCTTGTGGCTCTCCATCATCTACCTATGCTGTTTCGCAATCTACATGTTCTGCAAACTGCTGCGTCGATCTCAGAACCACCAACACCGTGGCGAACGTCAACCACTGCTGCCTCGACCGGAGAGACGTAGACGCTTACCCTCCTGGACATCATCAAACTCGAGCGGTGAGAGACGGCGACAGCACGATCATCAGGCACACAGAGACCTCTTCCGAGTCGAGATAGACCGAAGACGTCAAGAAGCCTTCAGACGAGAACAACACAGAGCAGTCGAGACTCGCAGTCGGCAGTACCGTGAGCGTAGGCTTAGAGAGGCACTCCAACAATCTACAAGCACACCCCTCTACGGACAGTCCCAGACCATCATCACTTGGCTCCAAACCTCTTCCGGCTCGACAACAATCACCCAATACCCTCACTACGGCACCCTGCCGACAAGAAATGCTCCATCACGCCCTCAACGACGTGCCGATCCACCACCGCCATACTCGCACAACGTTGGCGGACAGCCACCACCATATTCTGTCCCTCGACACGATTCACCGCCTGCTTACGACTAATAATCACCGCCATCACGACCGAGACGGGATGTTATGAGGCAGATCCCGAGGAAGCCTCTTTGATGCTGCAACCGCGTATGTTGACCAACGATGTATATACCACGATTCACGAGTTGCGATGAAATCAAAATTGCATAAATATAACTAAGGGTATCATAATCCGTGTTCCTCCAAGTCCTCCATGATCCCACGAATCCAGTCACAATACCCCAAAACTCCCAAGCCTGTCTTTTCCACATTAAGGTCGTTGATTTCGTTGCTTACATCGGTGCAATGACCAGTGTTGCATCTTTCTTCGAGAGTCAGCTGCTCTGCTTCGAGAAGGTCTTCATCTTGCGTCTTCTGGCTGCGGACTGAGGCGTCCAGATTCCCATGAACAGATCTTCACACTCATCTTCGTCCTGGCTGTCAAACTCAATATCATCCAGTGATCCAGACTTGGTCTTCGTAGCAACACCTCCAGCTTCGACGATAGTATCCGCTTGGCCCTCCCATCCACTATTACGACAAGTCTTTCTGGTTTCCAGAATGAACTTGCCGACTTTGTATTGCTGCGATTCCTCCTCGGCAGCGACGTATTTCCATCCTAGCACACTGCCACACTGTGCACAGCTGATGTCGCTAACAGTGTGAGCACCAGTGACAAGTTGTCGAGGTGCAGGCTTGTGCGTAAAGATATTTGGAAGGTTTGGCAGTGTGTCTTTCTTGCTCGAAGTTGGCGTAGCTTGGACCCAGCTGTCAGAAGCAGAGACAAGATAGGCGCGTCCGTGACGGCCTGTGAAGCCTTTGGATACGATTTGATTCGATAGTGCTAGATGTGCTTGACAGCGGGAACATTGCAGGTGGGACGTGTTGCCTTGGATGTAGCTTTCGGAGCTTGTGCTGTCATTTGTGTTGGTGCTTGAGGTAGAGGTGTTGGAATCAGTGCTCGATTTACGACGGCGAAATGGCAGGGATGGCACGAGATATGATGGGAAAATTGATGGAGACATGGCGCGTTATCTGGAAGTGCGAGATCCTTGGGTATCGTATGTTTTGGCAATACAATATGATATCTTTGCAAGGCTTCGATCAAAGCAATTGCGGACAGAATGAGAACAGAGCTCGACAGAGCAAAGATAGTAAGACAGCAGAGCTTCAGGTCTCACGACTTGCGCGACATTCGGTCTTCTTATCCATCCCTATCCGACTCATGGACGTTTCGGACCACTGGGAGCGCGTGACAGTCAGTTGACAGGTCGTGACGTGCGCCGGAATTCAAACATCAGCAGCCCCGCGCGATGCCGTTGGATGGAAAGCGGTGTGGGTGGGGAAAAGGAGCTTTCTTCCATGTGACACCACATGAATCTTTTGCGCTCTCGAACATCAGTGTATCGCTTGCTGTTACATCTTGAAGCGACACAGTGCGAGTGTCCTGTCAGATATGGCGACAGAACGTGTCGCGTTTTGACCGGCAGTGCGGATAGTGGTAAGATGGAAGCTGCAAGTTTTCTCGGGCGTCGTGAGTGCACCGCATGTTGAGAGCAGGAGCAAGCAAGACGCTGCTGCCTCGATAGGGTCTCGTTGAGCAATGAGTCTCAGCAAAGTAAGTCAAGTGTCTACCTTTTCTCTATACCCATCGTGTGTGTCCACCCACACGAGTATTGTGATCGGTGCTATCTTTACGCCGCATTCTTTTCAACCAGCATCATCATTATGCCCGTGACTCCGAATATCCAGATCCTCCGAGTCCTTGATAAATGGCCTTTCTCAACCCGCAGCCGAGATGAGCGTCGTTTGCGTTCTCAGCGAAGTGCTCCTCAACTACGGGCACGTACATCTCCAGCCACCGGTCCTCAATACTGCCAGACCATCTACCTCAGAGACACTGCAGTGACAGTCGTCGACCATGGTTCCAGCGATCTCAACATCCAATCACAACAATCTCTTTGTCTGGCACCTGATCCTCCTCAGTCTCCATTGAATCGGCTCCGCCACAAAACGAGCAAATGGTTCGCCGAAAAGCGTGCTGCCAAAGGTATGTCCGCCGTTCCCAGATATCTCAACACACTTCCTCCTTCACATCCGAACCGAGCGTTAATGAGGCTCAGACACCCTGCCTCTGCTACCTTCTGCGACCCCCGTCTTACCTGTGTCAAGGGAAACGAACGAGACAACGAATCTTCGTTCGGCAATTAAAGTCCAAGCCGGAACCCAAGCCGAAGCCCAGAGACGCTCCGAGACCCCAAAAGCGTTCAAGGCAGTCCACTTCGATGGTGCCCCTGAGTATATCGAGGGTAACTCCAACATTACCTCTTCTGTGGGAACTGGTCCCAAATGGGTAGGCATCCGAAGCACCATGTTCTACAGCGTGTCGGACCCTGCTGAGAATGTCAGTGACCTACTGGAGTCTGATACACTTGTCCGACGCACCCCTCAACGTCAAAGATCGGGTCTACCTATCGAGTACCGCAATGACAGTAAGACTGGTTCCTCAACTTCAGACTTTGATGGCTCCTCTTCCGCAAGTCCGCTGAGCCAGAGGTCGACAGGTCGGACTTCGCTGTAGGTCAGCTGTCCTGACTCGCCGAAGAAAACTGCTGTTGCAGGCCACACTCCTCCTGGTTCCAGCATTTCTCCTACATTGACCACGGTTATCTGCTCCAACGTACAGAGCAAAGCTCCAAGCGTTCCCAGGGATTTGAGCGAGATTCTCAAAAAGTTTCCCATTGACGAAAGGTCCCCAAGACTTCAACCAACGAGAATCGATACCTTAGAGGACGTTTCTGCTGTAAAGGTGTATCTGGAAACTTTCTACAACGAACGCTACCTTCAACCACAATCTGAGCGCTCTATTCGAAGACAACGTCTGCTCGATCACCTCGCTCAGAGCTCTTTGTCAATTTCGGATAAAGATGAGCTGCTTCGCTCCTGGGAACAATCCGAGTCGACTCATCTTCGGCAGCTACGCACTCTCAAGACTACTTCAGTCGCAAGACACACAACGAAAGGTGTGTTCCACGCTGGCTTCCAGGAGATTCGTATCCTTAGCAGGGGCACTTTTGGGCAGGTCAAACTGGTCACTGATGCCGACCACTTCGTGACTGAGGATCCATCGCCGTGCACGTCAAATGGCGCACCTTGTCCTACCTTGGTTCCTCGCGAATGTCACAATCCTCGGCTCATGAAAGACTGCTACGCTATGAAGGTCATTCGCAAGGCGGAGATGATCCGAACCAGCCAAGAGGGACACCTTCGCGGTGAACGAGACTTTCTGGTCAAGGCAGAAGGTTCGCAATGGGTGGTTCCCTTGATCGCGAGTTTCCAGGACAACACAAATCTGTACTTGGTGATGGAGTTCATGATCGGAGGAGACTTCTTGCAGTATCTGTGCCGCCATGACATCCTCAGTGAGGAAGACACTAGGTTCTACATGGCAGAAATGGTTCTAGCTATCGAAGAGACCCACAAATGGGGGTGGATCCATCGCGATGTCAAGCCAGACAACTTTCTGATACACTCCTCTGGTCACCTGAAGATATCCGATTTTGGACTCGCATTCGACGGCCATTGGTCCCACATCAACGACTACTACGATACCACACGACACTCCATCTTGAACAAATACAAGATCTCCTTCCAGGGTGATGTTCAGGACGTTCAGGCTGCAGTACGGCGAAGTCGTGGTGTGCCTCGCATGTTGAGCAGTCGTCTACCGTACGAGATGCACAATGCACGCGACATGGTCCAACTTTTGAGCGAACCTGAGAGGATGCGGAAGGAACGTCCTCAGAGCATCGTTGGTACCAAGCAGTACATGGCTCCAGAAGTGATCCAAGGTCACACTTATGACGGCAGATGTGACTGGTGGAGTCTTGGTTGTATCGTCTTCGAGGTAAGTCTTGCCTGTGTCCTACATACGGGTCCCTCCTGACCGCTTGCAGTGTTTCTATTCAAGAACTCCATTTCTTAGTGCGGACAGACAAACGACAGCGAGGAACATTGTGGTATGACTTTCCTCCCAATGCGACAGTGTACGAGACTAACAAGACAGCACCATCGGGATGTGCTTCGATTCCCTTCAGGCGAGCGTCACTCCAACACTGGTCTATGTTACCCAGCACCGACTGAATCTGCACTTGCCTTCATGAAAGACCTTCTGCGAGAGAAAGATCACCGGCTTGGCTCGACAGCTTATGGCCCGAGTGTCAGTCGTCTGAGACGCCATCAGAACCTTTCCGATGCAAGTTTCGTCGTTGGTGGAGATGCTGAAGAGATCAAAGCGCATCCTTTCTTCAACACCGTCCGCTGGGAGACATTGCATCGGTCGAAGCCTCCATTCATACCTGAACCGGTAGATGACATTGCCATGTACTTCGAGCATGAGGACACGTTCGCCAATGATATCGGGACAAGCTACATGAGTTTGCGAGAAAAAGTCGGACCTCAGACAGAGCCACGAATCACCCGAAAAATACTCGGCCCATACTACGAAAGATGGAAGGCCGAGCAGCGAGAGATTGAAAAGGTTCAGATGGGTATCGAGACTTGGACTGACAATAATGTCGAGACTTGCAGAAGAGAGAAAGGCGAGCAGTGGGAAGCGTTCAAGCAGGCCAGGATCAGGAGAACGCGCGAACGCAAGATACAAGAGGGCAGAGATCCAGATGCGGAGATGAAACAAATTCTGGGATCGAGGCCTCGGCGACAACGAGCCAAGGACATTATGCTGCGCGACGTACGTTTTGGGGAACGAGTTCTGGAGAGAAGGAAGAGAGGAGCATTTCTGGGGTACACGTACCGCAGCCCGCGATATGTGTTTCCAGAGGTTGGCAAGGAGAGAAGGCCGGTCTTCTCACGACCTACGATTATCCCTGTGACGGACAACGACAACGACGGATGAGATGGAAGCGCAAAGTCTGACGGACGATCTTCGCTTCTTACCTAGATCCTTTAGACCTTACTATTTCTAATTCTTTGCTTGCGAGTTGGGGTTCTCTACATCTTAGTGTCACTGTCATGGATCTTAGATAAAGATATGTCGGTCAACTAGACGACCGGGCCAGAATGAAGTTGGATAATGGGTAGGATTCGTCTATTGGCGAGATATATAGTTGGAACTTTTTGTATGACTGATGAGAGTGGTAGTGCAGCTCTCTCGTGAGAAAGGGTGCCACAGCCATAGCTTCCTGACAACAGTACTGCAGAATGCTTCAAAGCATCTAGAAGGGAGGCAGCCAGAAGGGGTAACCGCCGTTCTTGATGCGGAAAGTGCTGAGGAGGTAGCTGTACATGGCGAACATGACGAGACCCCAGGCCAGTGTAGCAATACCCTGAGCGCGAGGGTCCGTCATACGGGGGACCTTGAGAGCAAGGGAGATGGTTGCGAAAGCGAGAATGGCGTCTGATCGCTGTCAGTACTTGCGAGGGACATTGAAGGGTTGAGGTAGACTTACACATGGCAGCAACAATCTGAGTCTCGAGACCGAACTGGTTCTGGAAACCACCGGCAAAGTAGGAGATGCCGCCCTTGCCGTCGCCTGCAACGTAGGGGACCTTGCGGATGTGGTTGAACATGTGGCCGCTGGTGAAGAGGAGGACGGCGATCAAGCTGATGGCGGCCCAGAGGTTGCGGCTCTGGAGGATGGGGAGGACATAAGGAGCAGCGACGGTGAAGGCGGTGATGGTGCCGAGGATGGCTACGGTGGTGGTGATGATCTTGACGTAGTTGACAGGGCGGGAGAGGGGAGGAGTAGGGCCTGCGACATGGCGGGCGAGCCAGGTGTGGACGGGCTCAGCAGCAATGACACTAAAGTCTTGTTAGCTAGGGGTTGGTATAGAGGTAGAGTTCAGGAGTCTTACCCAGTGGTGAAGTCGAAGCGGAGAGGTTGGGTGTCGGGCTTAGCGTCAGGACCAGTGGTGGGAGGGAAGTAGAGCAGGACGGGAGCAGTGGTGAGCTGCAGAGACTGGAAGGTTCTCTGGCCATTGACAAAGTCGAGGGTTCCCATGACGAGTCTGGACTCCTGCTTCTTGTCTCCCTTGGCCCAGGACTTGCCCAAGAGGTCCCATTCGGGCTGGAACTCATGACAGATGGCACATCCGAATCTGGCTTCGAGAGCAGTCAAGAGAACGGCAACCGAGTAGTCGCGAGGAGACGAGGTCAATTTGGAGTATTCATTATCGTCGAGCTTGAGGGGAGCGGCGGCCGACAGCTGTTGCGATCGGTAGTCGGCGAACTTGTCGGCTGAGGGTTTCTTTGCGGCCAAAGCTGCGAGTGGCAGCAGGAAGGCTGTCACGGTCTGGAGGAACTTCATTTTGGGTTGACCTGGACAATTGGAACGACAGACAGACGAACTCGAGCTGTATGCCCAATTGACTTGACTACGTATGCTTCGAGCTCGGCCACTCGGAGCTTGGCACTGCGGGCGGCGCTTCGGGAGAGCAAGCTGCGGCCGCGAAACACAGAGACAGGGCTAACGGCGGATGTTGCCGGGCCTGCGATAAACAAACAAGGCGCCGTCACGTCTGTCGCATCACAACCGCAGTCAAAGTCCCCAAGTCCAAGCCAGCCTGTGGCCGACGTTCCATTATTCTTCTCTCCTGCCCATGGCCACTGCAACAATGGCCCCCATCAATGTACTACATACTTCTACGAGCACTAATGTAACATCCTCTTCCATCGCTCTGCCTCGCATCCACCTGCTGACCGTCGCAGTATGACCAATCACTCCAATCAGCATCGCTAGAGCTCAACTATGAGCGATCAACACACCTAGTCGACATCATTTCCAAAGACGAGAATCTGCGTAAACTGCGTTTCGACATGCACAAACTCGAAGACGACAATGAGGAGTTGCGCGAACTCTTGACTACTGAGGAGGACCGTTCTGAAGCCCTGGAGAAGACTGTTAACGACAACCTCGCTCGTGCTGAAGACGCTGAGAGCCATGCTATCGATCTGCAGACTGATTTACAAGCTGCAGAGCAAGAGCTCTCCATACTCAGGGTATGCATCTTGCACCGTGTCGCATACATCTACTAACTTATACCCCGCTCAGGCAGAAACAAACGCTCTACGAAACGTCACAACAGACTCCGAAAAACTCCTGACCGAGAAACTCGATCTGGCCCGACAACTCTCTACCCTCAAACCAGAACTCGACCATCTACGCGCTCAAGTAGAATCAAACCAGGATCTCCTCTCAGAAAAGCTCGCTCTACAACGACAAGTCAGCGAAATCCAAGTCGAGCTTAACCATGCCAAATCCGAAGCCAAGCGCGCAATCGCGAAACGCCGCAACACTCAACATGACCTGAATCAACAGGATGAGATCGACGACTTGCGCAAGGCTCTGACAAGAGAAAAGCGATTGAGAGAAAAGGCCCAGGAAGATCTGGAAACCGCTCAGGCTGAGCTGGAACGCGAGAAAGAGAATGCCCAGCGCAAAAACACAACAGAGGCTGCAAAGGCAGAGGAAAATGCTAGTGTGCAAGTCGAGACGGAAGAGCTGCGTCGCCAACTTGCAAAGGAGCGCAAGGAACGCGAGAGGACAGAAAAGACACACCAAAAGACTCAATCTGATTGGGACGCCACGAAAGCTATTCTGGACGACAAGCTCAACCAATTCCGCACAAAACTGAAGTCTACCAAGGAGAAGTTGAAGGAGACCGAGACACAACTTGAGGATGCCCAAAGGTCTGCTGCAGCCGGCGCAGTGTCAGCACCCGTCCCGGCTGAGAAGGCTACCAAACAGACAAAGAAGAGAAGCGCTGCACAGATGGACCCAGACTCGCAAAAGCTAGGAACACCCGGCAACGCCAAACCCGCCAAAAAGGGCCGCAAAGCTGCTGCAGTCGGTGACAAGTCGACCTTCTCCATCACACCGTTCCTCAACCGCACCATGAGTGTTGCACCAGAGAGCCCTGAGCAAGCCAAGGAAGTTCAAGCAGAAGCAGCCGCCCAAGAATCAGAATCGGAAATCGAGGCCGAGTCACCGAGCGCAGCCAATGTCCGACCTACCACAGAAGCAGCCCCGAAGCCATTAGCGACTGTACCTGCCAGCAAGAGCAACATCAAAAAAGCAAAACCCGCAGCAGAACCCAAACCTAAGAAACAAACAAAGAAGCAAGCACTGGAACAAGTCATCGAAGAAGTCGAACCCGCATCTCAAGAAGAGACTACAGCAACGACCAAAGTTCCGACTTTCAAGGCCAAGAAGTCTACCGATGGAGAGACGAAACCAAAGCCCAAGCAGCGCAAATCCCTTGCTACTTTCGCTGCCTTTACACATGAGCCAGAACCAGAAAAGAAGCAAAAGAAGCGAAAGCTCGGTGGTTTAGGCAAGACGCTATTCGACGACGAGGATGATGCGCCTAGTAAGCCACTTCCTGGCCGTGGAGGCGGTCTGTTCGGAGCATCACGTCTGGGACCTCTGCAAGCTGGTGGTGTCCGAGGTAGCTTTATCGGCGGCATGGGCAAGAAGAAGTCTGGACTTTTGACTGCCGATGATGGATTCATGTTTTCACCTCTTAAGAAGGAGAGAAAGGCTATGGCTAGTTTCATCCAGTGAGTTTTTTGGGTTGTCGGGTATGGTGTTTCTTGGTTGGGCACAATAGCCAAGGGTGTTATGGTCTGAGGTCTTGGTTGGGTTTGTTGTGATACCTCATTGTATTTCGTTTTTGTTCTCAGCATGGATTTTGATGAATGAGATCTTTCACCACTGGCATCATGACTTGATCTTCTACGTTTGCGTCATTCGAATCGCAATGGATTGTCTGAATGACTCGCCTCGAGCTATCTGATGGATTATCAGTATGCAAGTCAGGGTTCTCCTCGACTCGAGGGCATCAGAATCAAACAAAGCAAACATTGTTCTCATACTCAACCTCAGCCCAGCCTCCTGAGTCTTTGCACAACCCAATGTCGTCCAAGGGCAGCTCAGTGCGAGCTTCTCGATGGCACCTTCCCGTGCACCTAGACCCCCGATGGCTCACAGCGGCCCATGTCATGTCCTTCGCAATGCATTATTGTTGTGCTAGGGTTACATCCTGTAGGGTGACATCCCGCTCTGACGACAGTAACTTCCTCTGGATCATGCGCCTTGCAGAGCTTGACTCGAGTTGCCAATGCTTAGCCAACCATATGGCTGAGGCTCAAACAGGCCTTGCAGCAGTGACTCGCCTGCTCTAGATCCTTAAGCTAGATGTGGATTCCGGACCCAGAACATCGGAGCTACCAACCCAGTACATTGGTAACTGCTTGACTCAACTGCTTGTCGATGCCAACATTCCGGGGTATCCTATTATACGACACTGAAAGGGTGGCTGCCCAGCCGTCTTTACAAGATGAAGCTCATCCTTGCTTCTGTTACCAGTCTAGTGGGTAGGTAGGTCGAGAGGTCAAAGAGTCAGTCTCATCGTGAACATATCGAGGCCTCGAGTTCATCTCATTGCATTCAAAGTATACCACGTAGGTTCGACAACAAGCGAGTCATGAGGGAGATGGTAATCCCAGATTGTCGCTCTTCTCAATGCTCAAGCGCTTCGTGTAACGCAGTCGTTCCTTCCACGATGGCTGTGTTACTCTTCAGCCGTCTGCTGCTTGTCTCGTGTGCTTTTGCTCAGTCAGTCGCTCCTGCACTTCCTAGCTCGAACTCTTGCGTCAAGCGGAGTGTTATCGTTTACACATCTGACTCATCGACTTATCTTGTGACTGATGTCGGCACCTCGAGTTTCCCATCGATACCATCGCTCTGTGCCAATGCTTCTGTCTCGACGGTCGTAACTACACAACTGGCCTCGACAGTCACGATTTACTCGCAAGCAGCGTTTGCACTAACGTCTTGTGTCGAGGCTTCTGCTTTTACGCTCACAACCACACAACAAGCCTCGGCAGTGACTATTTATTCGCAAGCGACCTTGACACAAGCTTCCTGTACCAATGCTTCTATCTCTACCATTGTGGCTACGCAACCTGCCTCGACGGTGACTGTCTACTCACAAGCAACGCCGGCTCAGCAGTCTGCGACACCTGTTGATCCTGTCCTCGCCAACAACAGTTTCGAAGACGTAGCAGCTAGCCCGTTCAACTTCTCTGCTTCTTCGACTTCCATTACGGCCGAGGTGGCCCAGAATGGTATCTACGAGCCTCACTCAGGAGATAGCTATCTGTAAGTCAGTGAAACTAGACATCTGGACTAGAACTAATCAGTGTCCAGTCTCATCAGTCTCAATAAAACGGCGCCAGCTCAAGGTCGGGTCCGTCGTCAGTCAACAGGATCGACCACGCCTCTCGTCTACAATGTTACCCAGATATTTCCGGCATCAGCAAATACCACTTATGCGTTGACAGCTTGGGCGGCAGTCACAACGCCAGCTGACAAATCGTACTGTTCTCTGACTATATGCGGAGACAGCGACTGTGGTTTCCCCCTGCCTATCACAACCTATTACACTCGCTTCACATACAACTACCTATCTCCTATCGATGAAGATAGCGCTCTTGCTACCTTCTCAGTGGCGTGCTCCAATTCTGCCTATGTGGCTTTGGACGACGTGTCTGTCACCGACAATGCATTGGCTGCAAATGCTAGCAGTACCAGCAGTGCTAGCCCGGTTTCTACGGCTACTACCACAGTCTTCATGACAGAAACCGTTGTACAAACCCAGATCTTCACACAAGTCGAGACAACGACGTTCATCAGTGGGTCTGAGGTCGTTTTCACAACTACCGTACCTACCGTTGTATACCAAACAGTCAATGTTCCGACTACAGAGACCAGAACAGTGTCAACACTGCTTCTGACTACCGAGACCGCTACCACGGCGATCCCTCAGTACTTGAATGTCACGGTCTCGAGCGTTTCAACCATCACCAGTGAGTATAAATTCTGTTGCTTCTAAGCACCTCTTCCATATTTCTCGAGCTTACTGGACATAGCCACGCTAACAACAATCCTTAACTCGACCGTGGTAGCGTATCAGCCTTCGTTGGTCGCCGAGACCGAATATGCAACATTAACGGCTCTCTTCACCACTACTCAGCCTGGCGTTACATTGCCGGCTTCGACAGTCTACCAAGATCCATCAACTGCCTACGTGACGCTAAACCCGTCCACTGTGGTGATCACCCTCGAGCAACCAGTCGTAACTATCACGCCTCAGCCAGTGACTGTGACTTCGATACCTGGCCCTGGAACTGTGATACTCGTCTCTTATCTGAACATGACTGAAACACTCCCTTTGACCTTACCTCAGGAGACTGCCTACATCACGCCCACTCCTATCACTAGCTACGTGACGCTTACTCTCAGTCCCGAGACAGTCTACGTCTCAGTTACCCTCCCACACTTGACCAAAACACTGCAAGTCAACATCACACTGCCCGTAGAGACAGGCATACAGACTTTCACATTACCACGTGGTACAGACACTTTGCAGCTCACACAGACGGTTGTGTTGCCGCCTGGCACGCAGACTTTGCAATTCACAACGACACAACCACGAGTCACGGAAATCCTACAGGTCACCCAGACGCTACCGATCACGCAGACCCTTCCAATTACTCAGACGCTACCGATCACTCAAACACTTCCTATCACACAGACCCTACCGATCACGCAAACTCTTCCAGTAACGCAAACTCGTCCAATGACGCAGACTCTTCCAATAACGCAAACCCTTCCGATCACCCAAACCCTTCGGATTACGCAAACTCTGCCAGTCACACAAACTCTTCCCATTACTCAAACTCTTCCCATTACACAGACCCTTCCTGTTACGCAGACTCTTCCTATTACGCAGACCCTTCCTGTTACGCAGACTCTTCCTGTTACGAAGACGCTGCCAGTCACCCAGACGCTGCCAGTCACCCAGACGCTTCAGGTCACTCAGTACGGACCAACGATAACAAAAACTTACTCACCTACATCTGCACTTTCCTCGATCATCGGAACGTCATCTTACAGCTCTGTCTATGTTCCACCTCCTTCAGCTGGTATGCCTGCGATTGCTCTCGCGCGTCCAACGGCAATCGTTGGAAGTGTGTACGGTGCACCGTACCCTGTCGATGATGAAGCCTACTCTGTCGTACTCCCTGTGAATCTCACCATGTATGGCCAATCCAGCGCAAACATCCGTGTCAGCTCCAATGGCCTTTTGGGTCTGGGCGATCTCAACCAAGAGTATCTCAACACTCCTCTTCCGTATGGTGGAGGTGTTGACTATTCCAAGTATCCGCAGTGTGCACAGCAGCCGCAGCCACAACCTGTACAAGAAGCCAACGTGACTGCGTGGCCAAACACTTGCTTTGGTGATGTAGTTGCTGCCGGCCTGTGGGGCGATCAATACATCTATCAAGGCACCCAGCAGGGTATTTACTACCAGGTTGACGGCACGAGTCCTCATCGCGAGACTTCATTCGAGTTTTACCTCAGCAGTTTCGATGACTCGACGCAATTCTACCATTTCCTGGTCAAGTTTTATGAGAACAGGCCAAACGTTGTAAC
>Ga0058697_10000560_pt1 | contig 16075 bp, 16 predicted proteins | sample AgamicAsMae_FD_66619 | JGI IMG/M metagenome (GOLD analysis project Ga0058697, IMG submission 66619) | Agave microbial communities from Guanajuato, Mexico - As.Ma.e | ecosystem: Host-associated > Plants > Phyllosphere > Phylloplane/Leaf | place: Guanajuato, Mexico | collected 2012-06-04
GTCTTGACTTATGTCAAAGGTTTCCTGGCACGCAAACTGGACTTAATCAGGGACGACGTAGCGATACAGAATGCACAACAGCCATTATACGCGTTTCAGAAGTTACCTCTCGACGAGTTAACCTCAAAGAAATTCGGGAAGCCGGATAGCACCTGGTCAAGCTTGTGGGACCTGAAAGATTGCCTGACCCTCCAATTCACATCAAAACTCCCAAATGGATGTGTGGCTGTGACCGGGCCTGGAAGCGAAAGCTCAACAGTTGCACCTGGGAGATATAGCGGTTCTAAGTCTGCAAACATATTGTTGAGTGTTCAGTTCCTGCGAGTATTCCAGCGTAATCTTGAGGCAAGCCAGTATTCAGAGCCGTGGGAGCCTGGAAGCCACAACGAGTCCGCGCTGCTGAGGACGCAGTTCGCATTCGCCGTTACCCTTGTCCACGAGGTCATGCATGCTCTTTGGATCACCTCAACCCCTCCATACGGACCTATAGCTACACCATCGGGTACTCCAGAGTGGATATTCAACCCAGTAGAACCCTTCTTTCGTGACGGGCGAATGAATGAGTTGGGTTCATGTTGGGAAGACAATGTGTTCGGTGGCATGATACACATGCTGGGTAGACCCACAGGCGCCATCATGCCATACGGGCTGGCTGCCATTCCCTTCCCTGGTCTCAATCATGCTTATCCCGGGGGGACAATAGACCGCCTCAATCCGCGAAAATGGGGCATTGAATGGCAGACCGAGTACCCTCTGGAGATGAATTACATCCGCAGAATGTTTACCAGCGAGTTGTGGGACGAAGTTCACAGATATGGCATCAAGAGGTTGAGAAGGAAGAAGAAGTTGGGTCTCCGACGCTATGTCGACGAAAAAGCCTTCGAGGCGCTGGCACCGGGTGAGGCTGTTCGAGGTATACCTCCCTCACCCACTGGTAGTGTGGCTAGCATGGATGCTGAAGAAGATGACGAGAAGGGTGTTGTGAGGAGGGGGTCTGGATGACAGCAAGAGATGGAGGTTCTGTGATCATCCGCTAGCGAGCGAATTGCAGATTTTGTACATGGTTGTTTAAGGTAGCATGTCAGATGTTTCGTATAGAGCAGGCAGAATTTCTGGCCCATCGGTCAAGACTTGTTGTATCCATGAGCTGACTGTAGTACTTTGCCTCGAAATTCATGCCGTGCACCCAACATCTCTGCCAAATTGCTATCAGGATGTCAATTGCCGTCCAACCGGTCCCCACTATTCGAGACCCATCCACGATAAGAGTGCTCCAGATCAGCAACACATGTAGTGGAGATAGTCATTGATAAATCGATAATGATATAACTCTGAGGTCACCGAGCCGCAAAGATCAACAATCGCGACTACTGCATTGGGCAAGAACATCAACACATCGTGCAAAGAAAATCTGGGGCACCCGCGGATCAATACTGAAGAACAAGCAAACTTGGAGATTTGGAGTGACCTCCGATACTCGATGCGTGGCACGCCACACATTGCACATGATGAGTTTGAGGAACCTTGTGCCGTCCTGGATGAGAGCGGGTCAAAAGAAGACGTAGACCCCTGCACCTAAGTATTACTCTGTTTTCTCTCTTCCCTTCTCAAATCCTCCAATCCATCGCCATCGCTATCGCAAAACACAAGCAATTATGGCCTTGAACTCCCACGACGTCCAGAAAGTGGACTCCTTTATAAACCGCGAACCCGAAGTCCGCATCTGCTTGACCCCAATCGCACCACCCGCCGCTCTCGGCCTCGCAGGCTTCGCAGGAAGCACATGGATAACTGCATCCTGGATTGCTGGCTGGTGGGGCAATGAAACCTCACCGACGATCTTCTTTCCATTCGTTGCTTTTTGGGGTGGCTTGTCGCAGTTTATTGCTGGGCTGTATGGGTTCCATGCTAGGGATACGCTGGTCAGTGTGATTAATACTATGTAAGTGAAACGATTGAGAGGAGAGTGGATGAACGAGAAGGATGAAAGCTGATGATATGCAGGTGGGGTGCATTCTGGATGAGTGAGGGGTTGATGTTCTTGTTGAATACGACTGGCGCATTGCCTGCAGGCGACATTCATGCTCATCTTCCGGAACTGGCGTCTTGGTTTGTGGTGTTGGCTGCGTTTACCTGGGTTGGTGTAAGTTCCACCTTTCTTATCTTCGTTATCCTCATCTGCAGACGTTGACTTCATGCACAACAGGCAATCGCAGCAACCGCCCGTGACGTTATCCTCGCAACCCTCCTCTTCGCTCTCGCCATCGGCACAACAATCGCCTGCTGCCTCTTCGCATACGGAAACGGTGTAGGTGTCGGCATCAAAGTAGCTGCCTACTTCTGGATGTTCTCGGCATTGCTTGCTTGGTGGCGTGTAGCGGTATACCTGATTGAAGAGGCGTATGGGCCCAAGAGCGGGATTGCAAAGTTTTTCCCTGTTTTCAGAACTGCTACGGAGAAGAGTGCTCCGATGGTCGTGCCTGGCCTGGGCGAGCCTGGCGTAAAGAGAGGTATGCCTGGTGTCATCTAGATGGTTGTCTGGATATACTGGCAGCAGAGTCTGTAAGGAAACAAAGAATATCAATTGACGCTGTTTATTATCAAAACTTACTGTGCACATTTCTCGTAGTATATACCTCTATGTCGGGGTAATAAGAGAGATACCAGCTCTTACCGATCACATTCGACATGTCAAACCGTCAGATGGCCGATATGAACGTGTTACACAAGCGCAGATCGCTCCGGCATGCTGCATATCCTGGCTTGCGACGTTGACCTGTTTGCTTTCCGCTGCTCAGAAACTTTCTGATGTGCGTGTATGCAGATCAATCATATGTAGCGGTTTCAAGGCTCTGCATAGCAACATAATCGTCAGCTAAGAAAAGGTCATTGATTGGTGATTGGGAGATTGGCGACTTGCATGTCAGAAAGCCTAGCCGGAAGGACATGGAGAGACGACAATTCGCTAGGCAGCAGGGCGGATACATGCAGACACGAAACGACATGTTTCTGTATGATGAACGAGATGGATGTAGCTCGGGCAGACCGCTCGACCACGCTGGAAATCATCGACCTACCTCCTGAGTACATCAGTCCACTCGTGCCTTTCCTTCCTCCTGCCATCTAGTCAACTCACAGCAATAATCGTATTACATACCGCCTGCTCTCACCATGTCGTCCACCAACAACACTAGTGCAGCCGTACGTCTTCCTTTTCTTTTCTTTTAAGTTCTCAAGCTTCGCAATCAACCTACTCACTCTGTATAGGCTGTGCCCGAGTACCGTAAGAAAGTCATCAAGACCATGAACGAGCAAGAGGCCAAGAAGAAGGAAGGCGTCACCCTTCTCATCCCACAACCCAGCCCACACGGTCATGCTCGCATGTACAACGACTACAAGTGGACCAATGTCGAACGCAGCCGCTTCAACGTAAACGGTACTCTGCCCTTCAACTTCGACACCGTGCCTGCCAACCTTGCTCCAACTCCCATCGGCATGTGGATCTTCGACGGTAGAGGCAGCACCGACACCTCAATGCCTGAGGTTGAGGTAGACCCTGTTCCCGATCTCGAGCGCAACAAGGCTATCGTTGTTGTCGACTTTGGAATTCCTGAGTATCTGTGTATGATTCCGCCTGGCTTGTGTCGTCTCGTGGCTACAACTCCCGGCAAGGCGCGTCTTGCGATGAACGCCTTCACGGCCAGTCACCCCAACGGCACTCAGAAGCACTTCCCTGCAGAGTGAGAGACTTCTACAGATCTGGTCTGGGGGTTCCATACATTCAAGCAGTACCTCAAGTTATGGCAATTGGCCATGATGTCGGGATGGAACAGTCTCAAGCGCTTAAATGTATGCACAAAGCAGGTCTTGAAGGCGTGTCGCTCTCTTCGCAGCTTACGGACCATCCAAGCAGAGTTTGATGGAATGAGAAGGAAGTTGAGGACCTCGTTGCGTGGTGTTGTACATTAATTAGAGTTGAGAATCAAGAATCAAAGTCACACGCTCATTGGCGCTTCCGTCGCGTCGCTGAGTCATCAAATAGCTACACCTTCCACCGTACAACCATCCGGTTTGTGATTTTCCCATCGTTTTAATGATTAGAAAGAACCTCGGTTACAATCTCTGCAGTCTGAAAGAATTCAATATTGAACAATCGCAAAGTGACGACCATGGCGAGACGCGACACGTCCGAGCAAGAAGTGATCGCGCTTCAATCCCGACCAAGCTCGACTCACGAAAACATCGCAGAGTCTGACTCTAACGACCACGGCGATGATACGGTGGACAATGTTGAGCAGTCATCCCCAAGAAGAGCGGACTCGACCAAGAAAAGGGCATGCGTCCTCCTTGGATCCGCCATTCTACAGTTTCCTATCTGGGGTAAGTTGCCTTTGTGAACTTGTCAGATCTCATGTGTCCCTGACACCAGAGCGTACAAGGCTTTGCGATGAGTTATGGTATCTTCCAGGAATACTATGTCAAAAACTGGACTTTGAAAGGAAGTTCTGATACGGCTGGTATCATTGGCATGACTTCGAACGGAGTCATGTATTTGTCGATGCCTATCCTTTTCGCTCTGTTTACCAAACGCTGGGCACGATTTCGCCAGGCTGCTGCACTACTCGGCACTGTTATTGCTTGCTTGAGCTTCTTGCTGTCGAGCTTCAGCAGCAATGTTTGGCATCTTGTGGCTACTCAAGGTGTGCTTGCCGCATTCGGATGCGCCCTCGTCTTCAGCCCCATGACTCTTTCGCTGGGTGAGTGGTACAAGACGAGTAACCGAGCCCTGGCGTATGGCATCACACTGTCTTGTAAGAATATCGTTGGCTCCGTGTGTCCGTTCTTATTCTCTTCACTCCTGGATCAGCATGGCTTCCGCTTCGCGCTGAGGATCTGGGCAATTGTAGTTGCCGGAGCGAGTGTTTTTACCATTCTTCTCATCCCGACTCACCCTTCGGCTCTGACCGTAGCAACCGATGATGCCACTGACAGCTTGAACGATGAGCAAGACGCGAGAAGAACAACAGCCACGCCACGAACACGCAGGATACCATTGCACGTCTTTCACCATCGCACGCTATATGTCTACTGCGTGGCCATCACACTTCAATCTGCTGGCTATGGTATACCACAGACATATCTCAACACCTATGCTAGCGAGGTAGCTCGACTCTCACAGACTTCGGCAACTCTCTTGCTCACATTGTTCAACATTCCTGGTATCGCCTCATCCTCTTTCTTTGGCTATTTGAGTGACAACAAGTATTTCACACTATCAGCGGCGACTGTTACATGTATTTCGGGACTGAGCTCAGCACTGAGTGCCTTCCTGCTTTGGGGCATGACGACGGAGGGTAACCTCGTGACGCTGGTCCTCTTCTCCATCACTTTCGGCTTCTTCGCTGGAGGATACAGTGCGACGTGGGGAGGCTTGATGAACGATCTCGAGGGCGAGGCGAGACGATCAAACGAAGCCATCGACTCCGGCATGGTCTATGGCTTGTTGAATGGTGCGAGAGGTATTGGGTATGTTGCTGGCGGCTTGATCGGCGTGCCATTGCTGAAGGCTGGTACCGAGAAGTATGGCAATGGCGGGTTTGGAGTGCAGACCAGCTATGGGCCGTTGATTGTGTTCACCGGAGTCGCTTCGCTGTTCGGAGGATGGGGAGTTCTGTGGAAGTGGAACAGACTCAGAATATAAGTATGGTGCATCTCTGTCAACTCGAAGTCGATAGAGAAGGCTTCGACTGTGTGATGCAATTTTTGACGCAGACAGCAATCTGAAGATGCGAGGAACTTCTTTCGTCTTCGCTCCTTCCTTGGAATAGTGTGGTCGTTTCTGAGAGTGTTCCGGATTGTTCTTGCTCGGCGTTTGTACGCGGCTTTGTTCTGGCGTTTGCACCTTCCTTGATATTGCTCTGGCTTCCCTCACTCAACCTCTCAACTTCTTCAAGCCAACACATTCTCCATCATCTCAACCAAGATGGCGCTGCCTGGTATTGAGGGATTCAAGAATGTCTACGAGATACTGGAAGCTGTTTCGGTTCGCGACGAGGACGCAAAGACCAGACTTCGCCGTGCTGCACGCAAGATCCGTCTCGTCTTGATGTGTGCTGACAGCAAGACTCTGAACGGAGAAGATCGCGCTGCTCTGATCGCTATCCTCGGTCTTCTGGTTACAGATTGGGACGAAGCTGAGGTATGTTGCCTCAAACTATTTGCTTCTCAGTAACCGCTGACCCCATGGACAGGATCTTCGCCTGGAGGCAGCTCAGGAATACCTTCATGTACGCGCCAAGGCAGGCATCTGTTGCGATGTTGCCGTTGGCCGTGTCGAGAACAAGATACGCCACTACTTGCTCGATGAACTCACCGACAAGCAGAAGAGATACATGACTCCCGGCAGACCTCTGAAGAGCATCCAAGTCCGCAACGAGCGCCAGGCAAAGGAAAACTTGCAGCAGCTTGGCCTGGGCTTCAGGTTCCCTTTGCTGAAGATGTTCCCTGACCGAGCCATCACTCACCCAGTCTCGAAGCAAGTGCTCGAAGACAGGGCTTCGGAACAAGTATGTCAGGTTCAGTCCAAGACTTATCACACTGCTGACGTAGATTCAGAAATACAATGGCTTTCTTGAATACGAAAACTCTCATCTGCTGAACTTCCTCTTCGACGGCCACGTTGAAGCGCTCATCAAGCACCACAAGATGGAGACTTTCAACGACTTCGATCCAGACCTCGATGGCCCTCCTAAAACCTCCGTTCCCAAGCCCAAGTCGCCGGTCATCTCACCTGATCCGAAGTCCTTGTCGTCTGAAGAAGTTGAGAAAAAGAAGGCCAAGAACAAGAAGCGCAACCAGCGCAAGAGAGCCGCAGAAAAGACCAAGAAGAAGGAGGAGACTACCGCTTCGGTTCCCGAGGCTGAGTCCGAGACTAGTACAGGATCTCAGATCGAGCTCGAGACTAGTATGGCTCTTGTCAAGATCAATCCCGTGTCTGCTGCCAAGTCGACAGAGCATTCTACACGCCCTAAGGTCAAGTTCGTTCCTAAGCCTGAGGACATGAAGTGGGTCAACCATCCTTGCCTGAGCGGAGAAGGCTGTACCGAGTTCTTCACCCAGCTCCATGAAGCGATGCTTCGCGTACCTACAGCTGACCTGGAAAAGCGTATCTTTGGTTCCCTGGTTTGACCATGTCTAAGATACTGCAAAGTTTGGTGAGAGGTAGGGTTGCTCCTTCACTGAACTCTTCTGCTGCAGGGACAAGCGATACGAGGGAGGGCGCGTCAAAGGTAGATTGTAGCTCTACAATGTATCGAAAGTTCACTGTTGACCTCTCGCCGGTGACGATTTATTTCTGTGTAGATCTGGCACATTGCACACTACGCAGCATGTACTCGTCTCATTTCTGTTTGAATAAGACTGTCGGAAGAAACAGAAGGGCGCATCGAGGCAACAGAAATCATGGTGGAGCCTGGGCTTGGCACGAAGGTGCTCCCTGAAGACTATAACGAGACATTCATTTGCTCGTACCTACCACTCAAGGCATTTTACCGAGATTTGCGGGCAGTCACCTGTCATCCTGGTTGCTACTTTGAGATTCATGTCGATATGTTCTTGACGCGCCGAGGTATGAGCTCTGTCACCAGCGCTTGCACGCTATATCCGAGTAGGGCGCTTAATCGAAACACCAAAGTTGACGACCCATCACACTGGCCCTTGTTTAGTCTACCCAATTGTTGGTCATCTGCCAATTTGACGCTTGTTCTATGCATCTGAGTCGCCCTCGAGCATGCATTGCTGGGGCCATGCAGACGCTATCGATTTGCCAGCGCCTACAAACCAATGATTCTCTTGCTGCTGAACAACTATAAGTGCACATGGTAGGTTTGTCAAACATGGTCAGTTGTTCGTGACACTTAACTCTTGATTCTCTCATTGTAGCAGATCTACGATACATTGCCTTCAACATGGCCTCCGAGACCTTGTCACTCTTTCCCTCGCCTGTCTGTTCTGTTCCACCAAAACCTTGTCTGCGACAAGCTGTCGATCTTCATATGAGACGCAACACTCCTTCGCCTGTCCTCAATTCGAAGCCATATCCTGCAGGAAAGCTTCGAGGGCTCGCTCTGCAGCTTACTCCTCAAGTCTCCAAACCGACGTCTGTTAAATCACCTGCATCAGAATCGAGACCTTCCTTCTCGAGTCCTGTATCAACTCGCTCTCCCGATAGCACTATGTCAAGCTCGTCCCCACAACCGGAGGCAGTCGCGAGCACGAGGAGGAGATCAGCCGTTGCTATCCGCAAAATCTCCATCGACACGACTTCTAGCGAAACACGCTCAGAGTTCTCAGGACCGACACTCGTGCGATCCAATAGTGGCTCATCGGCACAACCAAAAGTAGTGTCGCCACCCATCAAGTCCATGTTCCCGGAGTACGACCCAAACCTGCCACTGTCACAGCAGGCATACTATCCAGCCGAGGGTCCGCCTCGGCCAAGTCTCGAACGCAGTGCAAAGTACCATCATCAAACTCCAGCAGACTTGCCATCACCCACTTCGCCAACCCCTGCTGCAGGTCTCTCGCAGTTGCAAGCTCTTTGGAATGCTGCTAGTGGCCAGACCGGAGTCTTTTACTCTGAGAAGATCAAGCTGACAATGCATCGAGACGAGATTGGTGTCGGCGCTACAGCGACCGAAGTGCGATTTGGTTCACGAGAGGGCCGTACACTCTACTCTGTCTCACCCTCAGATACTTCAAGCGAGCTCACAGTTCGCCGGCATCATCCGGCTAGGACTGGTATCGTGCCTGTTGCTCAATTGGATGTTGCAATCCTTCAGAAGGATGCAAAGAGCGAGACTACTATCTTCCCACAACAAGCAGCACTGAATGCACTAGAAGCAGCGGCCACGACACACAGAGCCAACGCTATCGCACAATATGATCCTCGAGCATCTTCACCACAAGCTGCACAATTAGCATTCGATGCAGTGTCTGAAGCCAAGGCACACGAGTCTTGTCAGCTAGTTCGTATCCCTCAGGGTGCCACTGCGTATGGCGTCGAGGGACACAGCTATGAGTTGCGACATGTGCGTGCTGGAGCTTTCAGCATTTCGGTTGACGGCACATTTGACTTTGCGACGAAAAGCAATGCGAAAATCTGCCTACATCAGCCAACGAGTACGGAGAAAGCAGTGACTAGACCCCCGAAGCTCGTGTGTCTTGATCTGAGTACAGAAACTCTGGAAGTCGATGTGGCTTCGTTCAGAAGATTACCGAGCAAGCACATGATTGACAGCGCGGTGTGTGCTGTTCTGGCTGTCGCATTCACAGAAAGCAAGTTGGCCGAGAACAGGGCAAAGGCAGAGACGTTTTCTCCGCCGCCAACAACATCGAAGAAGGACAGCGCGATTCAGAAGACAAGGAGAAGTGGCTGGAGACGTAGCAAGAAGATTGGTAAGAAGGCAGGTGCGGATGGGAAGGAGAAGCTGCCAAGCGTGACTCGAGGTATATTGTTCCTGCTTGGATTTTCATTCGAAGCGATAGTATGGCTACTTGGATTAGGAGTTAAGGTGTTGAGCAAAGTGGTTGTTTGTGCGAGCGGGATTGTTAGCAAGAAGTGAGATAGTAATTCAATTTAATACGATGGGATACGAAGCATGATACGTTGAAGTGGAGCAAGTTGCGGAAGCTGACGCACCCCCTTCCCCATCTTGGCCCCAAGGCCGGATAGTGATGAGGTGCTAATCCACGAAACAAACCAACTGTCCAATGCCCAACTGCCCTCAAACGACGGAAGAGCTGGGGTGAAAGAATCGGATTAAAATCAACAGAATGATCTCATAATAATACTCGACTTTCCAAGCAAACTGCATACGCTCCTTTGAATCAGCTCCGTCCCCCGAACCGCCGACGCCATGAGCGGCGAGGACCCCTACAAGAAATATGCCCATCTCCCTATACCTTCATACGACGAGGCCATATCTTCCCGACCCTCATCTTCGAATACCAACTATGAGACGAGCGACGACACAGAACGCCAAGGTCTGTTAGGGAGACAGCCTTCTCAATCCGCCCGCAATGGCGCATACCGAGCACCCACCGCAGAGTCACCACGACCGAGCGAGGATAGCGATCTTTACCTGCCAGAGGTGAATGGCGACAGCGATGATGACGAAGAAGCAGCAGTACGGCGAGACATGGAAGAGATGGAAATACTCGAGCCCGAATCAGCAACAGGCCGGCGGCGAGGTCAACTATTCGGCAAACTATCACATACTTGGAGCAACCTACCCTCATTCCGCCGCTTCTCAATACCGAAGTTCTCATCCCTCCGTCAGCGCCTCCCTACCATTCCCGAAGAGTTCAAACTCGGCCTGCCGGTCATTGCCCGTTTGGTCGCGCTTTTCACAATCGCCGCCCTGATATACGCCCTCTTCGCCCTCGATGTAATACCCAATGCTGGTCACATGGCTCAACATTACGATCCTGAGAGTGTGCGCGCCAGAGTACAAGAGCAGGCTTCATTATCACCAAGTCGCATTGCCGAATACCTTGAGTACATCACCTCATACGACCACGTCGCAGGCACAGAAGGTGACTTCTTCTTGGCCGAATGGGTCCAGGAAAACTGGCGTGCGCAACACTTGGATGATGTCAGGATGCACGAATATTTTGTTTACATGAACTACCCGGAAGCAGGCGGTCGCAATGTTGAAATCGTCTCTCCGCCGGACAGGAAATGGACTGCTTTGCTCGAGGAAGAGTCGGTCTTCAAAGAGTCGGGAAGAGAAAAACAACAAACCCTCAATTGGCACGGCTACTCTAAGAACGGAAATGTCACCGGTCACCTTGTCTATGCCAATGGCGGCTCGCGGGAGGATTTCCAACGTCTAAAAGATATGGGTGTGGATTTGAATGGTGCTATTGTGTTAGTGCGATATTATCATACAGAGGCAGACCGTGGAATGAAGGTCAAGGCTGCTGAAATGGCTGGAGCCGCTGGATGTCTCATATACTCGGACCCAAAGGAGGACGGCTTTGTGAAAGGTCCTGTTGTGCCTGATGGACCTTGGAGACCGCGCGACTCTGTTCAACGAGGATCTGTCGCTCTTTCTAGTTTGGTAATTGGAGACCCTTTGACACCTGGTCATGCCTCGCACGAGGATGCCAAACGCCCGGATATCAATGGAAACATCACTGGACTGCCTCAAATACCCAGTCTACCTCTGGCCTGGAGAGACGCTCAACATCTACTGATGGCACTGAAAGGGCATGGTCAAAAGGTGCCCTCTGAGGACTGGAAAGGTGGTGTGCCTGATGTCGAATGGTGGACTGGCGATAAGAATTCTCCAGAAGTCCGCCTGGTCAACAACAACTTTGTGACCGACAAACAACGAATTTGGAATGTGCATGGTCTGGTTCAGGGCATGGAGACACCAAGCAAGAAGTTGATCGTTGGGTCTCACCGCGATGCTTGGTGTTTTGGCAGTGTCGACGCTGGAAGTTCGCAAGCCGTTCTCATGGAGGTTGTTACTATCTTCGGCGATCTCATAAAACTTGGTTGGCGACCACTCCGCTCGATCGAATTCGTCTCTTGGGATGCCGAAGAATACAATTTCGTCGGTTCTACCGAGTTTGTCGAGGACAACATGGATTACTTGCGTAATAATGCCGTCGGGTACCTTAATGTCGATGTAGGTGTCTCTGGTCCAAATTTTAGAGTCTCGGGATCGCCGCTGTACAAGAAGGCTCTCATGCACGTTCTCGATCGCGTTTCCGATCCCTACAGAAACTTCACATTACGCCAACTCTACGATGAGCGGAACCAACAGATTGAAGGCTTGGGTGCTGGATCCGATTACGTGCCTTTCCAATACATGTCTGGCACCTCTTCTCTCGACTTTGGCTTCGAAAGCGACGATGGCGAAGAAGGATACCCGTACCACTCTTGCTACGAGACTTACGAATGGATGACCAAATACGGAGACCCAGAGTTCCAATACCACAAGACTCTTGCCACGGTATGGGCTTTGCTGATTCTCGAGATCGCCGATCGCCCAATCATTCCATTCGATCTCAACGACTACGCTGAAGCCATGTCCCCTATCATCGACAACCTTGAAAAAGACGCCAAAGCCACTGCTGAGAAATTCAAGACAAAGCTCGATACTACGATATTCAGCGTACAGCCTCTGCGAGAAGCAGTAGATGTGTTTGTGGCCAATGCCAAACAATTTCATGAATTCGATGAAATGTGGGCATCAAAAGTCCTCGCTGGTAGCGGTGGCTTCGAAACCAATGCCTATGCTCTCCAACGCATCGAACACAACACCCGTGTCGCGGACTTTGAGACAAATTTGCTGGATTTGCCAAACACTGGTGAAGGTGGGCCTTATGGTGTAAGTTCTCCTCATCCTTTTCTTCATCTCCCTCCATCTCCTCTCCTGTGTTCCTTTTTTGAAATGCAATATACTGACGTAGAGACACAATAGATCCCAGGTCGCGAACAATACAAACACGTGCTCTTTGGTCCACAGCTGTGGGATGGCTATGCGGCTGCGTATTTGCCTGCTGTGAGGGATGCGATGCAAGAAGGGAGATGGGAGGATGCGCAAGCGCAGCTGTTGCGTGCGAGTAGGATATTGAGGGTGGCGAGTGAGAAGTTGGTTGCATAGTGGATGTTTGGGCTAGTGTGTATAGAAATGCTTTTTTCTTGTGTATACAATTTTTCTTTCTCTTTGGGAAATGTTCTTGCATGGGAGTGTTGGAGTGAGTGTGAGCATTGGATTGAGGCTTTGGTATATTGCACAGCGTACCTTGGTTGATAGTAGAGAAAGAGTATTTCATTCACACTGGCATTGTTTGCTTAGTGGTACGGAACAAGGCTCTTACATTTTTTTAATCAAAGTTTCGAGCAGAGAACAAGGGAGTTTGGTGGTTTCTATCAACTACCTTGGATGTATCAGAGATTGTTCTTGAACCTTGAATTTCCAGCACGAAACAACTCAGTGATAGCGGAATTTTGCTGTGCTCAGTAATGATGTTGTATTCAATGCAACAGATACCGTATATACAAAAGGGGCTTGCAGATATAGTGGTTCTTGGCATAGGGAGTGGAGGAGGAGGAATGTTAAATAGATTTTGTAGAGTCTGCGGGAGGAGGTAAGGTGGAAAGTTCATAAAGACAGAGTGCACAGAGAGGGGAAGTGAGGAGAGAAATGGGTCATGCAATCTAGGTGTATGGGCAAATCAGTATCGATCTAGCCATGATGACAAGATGATTGAGGGTAAACATGTTTGCATGAATGATAACAAGAATGAGAGACGCCTAATGGGAGGCAGCAGGATATTGGATTCGGAGGCAGGAGTGTGATTGAAGTATGACCAAAGTTTACCCTCCTTTTGACCAGCGGTAAGATGGTGCAGTTGGGAAGACAGATGTCCGTTACCGTTTGCGTATGTTTATCTGTAACTTTACTGCACTCATCATAGGTCATTGGTTCGATTCCAACCCTGGTCACTCTCTCTTTTGCTTTGTGTTCTTTTCTCACTCTCACTTTCCCTTGAGTAGATGAGATGATGGTGACTTTACTTTTTGTTCATCATGTCCTTGGCCCCTGAGTATTTGGGTTGCTCGGATCACTTTACTTTACTTTACATGTGTGCGGGTACTTGTTCGCGCAAACGTACCCTTGTTTTGACCAGGGGTGAGATGGTGTAGTTGGGAGCAGATGTCAGTTATCCTTGAATCAAGTCATCTATGGCTAGCTGCTTTCATCATAGATGACTTGATTTGTCTATTGCTCCATTTAAACGTGGGATTGCTCGTTCCATTATGCTGCACTTATCAACCCCTTTCTGTTGATCTCTTCTTGTCCATCTCTCAGGATGCTGGGTGTTGACCTCTCTGGTCATTGTTTCAGTATTTTGACTCACAAGATGCGAATCAGTGAAACATACGATGTGTGATTACTCAGGCACTTTCCGTTGGGTATTGAAATCCAGCCCAGGTGACTTCATCTGGCGTGAGTTCAACAAACCTCACGTTGTCCTTGTCCCTGACATGGACATTGACTCTCTCTGAAGTGTACTGGAGCAATTTGCGCAATGCAGCCCCTACGGTTGATTCAGGGTGGAGAGTCGAGTGAAGAGGAGGGCTACCGGCGCTGGCGAATATGAGGGCGGTCCAGCCGATGGATTCGTAGCGAGTAGCGATGACTGGGTTCGTGGCGGAAGGGTCAAAGACACGGAGGTTGTCTGGCTTGATCAGTCACATTCATGTTGAAGACCGTGGGATACTGACCAAGAATTTGAGCGCGGAGGCCCAGGATGGCGGCCTCTTCGGCAGCAGCAGTCCATCCACTTGTAGTTGACATGATTCTTGTGCTTGAGATTGAGAGGCGGGTGTGGTGTTAAGTTTAAAGATGAAGAAAGCGAGAAGTCTAGCTTGACGATGAAACAGTACTTATGTCGAGATTTTGATGTTCATTCAGTACGTGAAAGTGAAGCCTAGTGGGCACGGGAGAAGGACAGAGATGTGAGGAAAGTTCAAAATCGTTCGATTCGAATATCGTTGATAGCAGCATCCTCCTGCCTATCGTCGTACTCTCTCCTGTTACTCAACCCTCTGTGCTTCTCCTTCTGTTGTTGTTCCTCATTCCATTCTCCTAACCTCATGAACATTGTTCTTGTCGACAGTCACTGTTGTAGAATCATGATTGTCCTTGACACGGCACACTGGCCCTAAAACTCAACATTCAAAGCTGCTAATCAGTTCATCGTCTCTAGCTTCAACCAATAATGTAGGACTAACATCAAACTCAATACCAGTATCAGTCGAGCGTCCGTGATTGTGAAGCTCAGGATCTTTTCTGAAGTCTTCGTATTTGTCGTTGACCTTTTCGGAGACAAACTTGAGCAGACTGCGCAAAGAGTCCACCACGGTGACATCGCCTCCACGGGTACCATAAATGGGATAACCAGTGTCTTTGTTGAAGACAGCAGCACACCAGCCTTCAGAATCACAGGAAGTGGCGAGAACTGGATCTTCGGTGTCATACTCGATCAGGCGGAGGTTGTCTGACAGAATTCATGTCAGTAGTATCCGTCTTCAAAAAAGTCGTGTACTTACCAAGGATTTGAGCACGAAGGCCCAAGATGACGGTTTCTTCAGGTTGAGTGGACATGATTCATGTACTTCAAACTGAAGATGGATCTTGATGTGGACTTCGGAATTGATGGGACGGAGAAGGTCAAGTTCAGAGAGGACTGATCTAGATATGGACTTCCACAGTCTTATGTTTGCTTGCGATATGTGAGGATAGTCAGAGAACAATGATATGAACATTTTGATTGTAGAAGCTGTAATATTATTCACGAACGAGACATCTGTTTGCTTCCATGTCAAAGAACGCTTCCTTTGCGAGCTTTCGATCTGGCATTTTGCAAGACAGTCAGAAAGCACAACGGCGTGAAGAGTGAGGAGAGTGTTCATCGGGGAGCAGTTTCTCTTTAGCCTCCTATGGGACAAAATGTTTGATACAAAGACCATCATGCTTTCTTACGGTGCGTAAAGATCTTCGATGAAAGACAGGAGTATACGGGGAAGCTGCGTAATTACATCTCCTATTTTACTTCCTCAGTTGTCATTGCCATCAAGATGCATAGTTTTTTGCGGACAATGGGCACATCCAAAGAGACTCAACGACATCTTGACTCCGAATGAGTAACTACTATTCACTGAAGCAACTATGCATTTTTATAGCCTTCTCTGAGACATTTCTTTGTACATGGAAAGACACTGATGCCCATGAGTTGTCCGGTCAAAGCGGAGTGAATTTGGGAGTGGACTTTCACAACGACATCCAGTGGCTTCTACATTTGGACTTTCAGCTGCCCCGTTAAATTGCACGTTTCACTCACCCCAAACTCCAATTTCTCTACTACGTGCATCCATAAGAGCTTCGTTCTTGCAAACACTCAATCACGCATAATCCACATCATCCTTACGCGTTTAGCGCTACCACACTCCACCGTCATGGCCTCTAGCACTGACAACACCATGGCTTCCACC
>Ga0058697_10000561_pt1 | contig 16050 bp, 15 predicted proteins | sample AgamicAsMae_FD_66619 | JGI IMG/M metagenome (GOLD analysis project Ga0058697, IMG submission 66619) | Agave microbial communities from Guanajuato, Mexico - As.Ma.e | ecosystem: Host-associated > Plants > Phyllosphere > Phylloplane/Leaf | place: Guanajuato, Mexico | collected 2012-06-04
GGTGTGTGGGTTGTGCGAGTGTGGGTTTGCTCGATCTCTGGCTCGGGGGTGTCTTCGATGGCGTAGTCGTTTTGAGTGGACTTGTGGTCTGCTTCGGGCATAGGCTCATCTTCTTGTTTCTTGGGCGAGTCAATCTCAATCTCGAAATCGTCGATTGCCTTTTCGTGCGCAAGCTGTACCGGGAACGCGGTATGCTGTTGGTTTGCGAGCAGCTGGAGCTGCTTGTCCTTGATAGCCTGCACAGCAACAATGTGGTCGATTTCCAAAAAGGCGATCAAGTCGTTCGAGTTGGCGCGCAGCTTCTTCTCCCAGTCAACCTCTTCTTGCAGCTGTTGCTGCTGTCTCCAGTGTAGCTTTTCACGCTCCATGTATTCCTTTTGCATCTTGCGCAGTTGGTCTGCGTGTTTTTGTTTTTGCTGCTTGAAGCGCTCTTTGGCCTTTTCGTACTTTTTCTGTTTTTCGTAGCTTGTCAGTCGCGTTGTTTGATTGCGTGTCAAGAGGAGAGGGGAAGACATACCTCGTACTCGTCCAATCTCTGGCACAAGTCCGTCTTTTCGCGCAAGCGCTCTTCTGCCAGATCCCTCTGTTCCCGGAGGTCGTCGCGCAAGCTTGTAGCTTCTGTCTCTGCCTCCTCGCGCGCCATCTCTGCCCTCCTCAGTGCAGCTTCCAGCCTTCGTATTATGCGCTTTGCACCTTCTTCATCGCGGTCCTTGACTTCGAGGGTGGTGAAGCGGTCGACCAGGGCATTAACCGACATGTCGGGGGCGCTGTGTGTTGATCCCATGAGGAACTTGAACGGCGATGTGACGGCGACGTGCATTGTGCCGCCTGAGCGTGAAGGCGACGCCATGAGATGTGTGTTTTGAGATTATTGATGCTTTGAGTGGCTAGGTTGGTGGGTGGGGGTTTGAGAGTGTCAAGAAGCGCGATTTGTGCGACTATGGCACTGTATACTTGAGAAAGATTTGGGCGTGCCCCCAAACATCCGCTCTGTTGCGCCAGCAACAACCACGGCTGCACGGACCATCTACTCCGACACCTCCGTCACCACTTCTACATTTTATCTCTATCATCAGGCCTTGTGTCATGCAGCACTGGAAGCTATTTGGACATGATCGGGCCTGAGAATAACAGGCAAGGAAACATCCAGATGTGTACAATGGAGAAGTAGCAGAGGCCAACTACACGGAATCCGAGATTTGATAACTTTATGAGAAACACTATTTTCTTCCTGCATGATGGGACGGGCGAGAGAGCTCTCTAAGAAGATCAATACTATGGATATAGACCAATATCACCGGACATTGACGAGACGCAGGAATGAGCGTGTTGATAACATTCAGTCTAGCAAGGTACGAATACCAAACACTTCAGCGTCTCAAGGATGTAAGTAAAGGCACTTTGTACTGAGAGTGTGTTCGGTCAATAGAAGAGTAGCAGTGATGGTAATCATGTGGCTGGATGTTGGAGTTTGAAGTCAATAGTGACGGCTACGCTCCATTATTCATGTCTGGGTCGTGACAACAATTTTGAAGCACATTAACAAGTATGGCAAGAAGGAAAGGAAGTGATGAAATTTTGCTTTTGCATTCTCGACATGAGGCTAGCTCTGATGCATAGCGACCAAATCGTTAGAAGAAAGAAAAGAAGAAAGCCCGTGTTGTCCAGCCCTGTTAGATCACACGGAACGATGCACCCTTTCCCGGGAATATTTTGATCATCTCACGTCCAGAGAGAAGAAAGGTCGGCTTGAATGAAAAAAGGCAACCAGGACTGAAGCGAAAAAAAGACAAGCTTTTGCCATTCTTTGAAAATCTCTTGCATTTTTTTCGAACCAACAATTCCTCTCCCTCCCTTGCAGCCTGCCCAGGCGATACGTTTATCGGTTGGACTTGGCGACACGCTCGAGCTCATCCTTCTTCTTGATGGCGTACGAGTTGGAAGAACCCTTGGCGGCGTTGATGAGCTCCTCAGCAAGGCACTCGGCAACAGACTTGATGTTGCGGAAAGCGGCCTCACGGGCACCGATGGTCAGGAGGGCAATGGCCTGGTTGACACGGCGGAGGGGAGAGACATCGACGGCCTGGCGACGGACGGTACCGGCGGAACCGATACGGGTGGAGTCTTCGCGGGGACCGCAGTTGACGATGGCATCGACGGCGATCTGGATGGGGTTCTGGTCGGTCATGATGTGGACCTGTGTGGAAGGTTAGCGTGTCTGAGGGACTTTAGGTCTCTGCTCAGAGTTGTACGCACGATCTCGAAGGCGTGGGCGACAATGCGGACGGCCATGATCTTCTTTCCGTTGTTGCGGCCGTTCATCATGAGGGCGTTGGTGAGACGCTCAATGATGGGGCACTGGGCCTTGCGGAATCTCTTCTGGGCGTAACGACCAGCAGAGTGGGGGAGGTAGACGGGCTGACGGATCTGGATGTAGTCGCTGAGGTATGAGGGTCAGCTAAGTGCTTGCGCGTGCCGATACTTCCTCTGCCTCAAAGGTGCGTCTGTTGCCAGTCTGTATAGGGTATGTTGTGTCTCTTTTTCAAGACGCGCGCACATGTCCAGCTCTTTTGCATCCATCTCTTTCTTCCCAATCCAGACTGACAATGACCATCCCGTAGTCGCAGAAGAGTGCGCAGACTCACGTCAAAGAGATATCTCTAATCTCGACATCCTCGTAGGTCCACTTGTTGAACAGCTTGACGCTGCCAATCTCCTGGGCGACATCCTTGGGCAGGACGGGGTAGCCCTGGGGCTGCTCGACTTCGATTTCTCCGGCGTCAGACATGTTGGCGATGTGATGGGAGGGCGGAAAGGGCGAGGTTTGGCGTGGTCGAGAAGTCGCTTCGTCGGAGGTTCGAGGCGAGACTGCAAATTCTGAGTGCCCGAGTGTGGGCTTTCGCTACGCCCGGGGATCATCCGTCGGGCCTTGGCGTCGTCGACTGCCCGACCATCGCTCAAAGCCTCACACATCGGCCAGCCGCGACCACTCGCACGTCAGTGCTCTTCCACTGCCCTGGCCACCTATATTTGATCTTTGTCCGATCACTCGCGACTGTATAACGGTGACTGATCATGGTGGATGGATGCTTTGGAGAGATACCTTCCATAATGCTTCTCGAGTTGTTCCATGGCTTCCGTGGAATTGTCATCGCCGTTGAACATCCAGTCCTGGGCGGCGAGACAGTGCAAAGCAAATTCACCTCACGCATCATTAATCATAACGTGCCGATCGAGGCTAAGGCTATCCCGTCCTTTTGCGAGATTAATTCTGTAGGTATTTAGGCATTCGCTATATACGTGCCCTGGCTCCTTCTGTGTTTCAACAATGCGGATTTCCATCCGAGCCATAGTGTGTCGGACTCGCTCCTTCCCTAGCACATCATCAGTCTTCGACACATCTCAAATAATCCCACTGAACGACCTCTACTTCTGATGACCTGTATAATTCTTCACCATGGCTGATCAATCAGAATTCTCTGCCTGGAAGCTTCCTGCTCATACTGAAGAGGCTTCTCTACTTGACCTCGAATACCTAAAAGGCCGTGTCTCATGGATTCGAGATGAACTGGATCCTCTTGTCGCTCGGGAAGGACCACATACCCTAGGCCCAGATACTGTTGTTGTCCTATTCAAATTCTTCGAACAGCTACGCACATCTTACTTAAGCCTCGAAAGCATTCGCGACTCTCGAATACATCTAGCCCTCATCGACATCGCTGGGCGCGCTACTAGATGGCCATGCAGACTCATTGAAGAAGCTGAAGAAATCATCCTCAAATGGGAGTCCGACTGGGGTCCGCTTTCAAGTATCCGGATCAATCTCTACGATACAGGCGGAAGACTGCATGGCATCAGCACTCCCGAGGATGTTCAGCGCGAGTTGCTACTCACCAAATGGTCTCGTAAGGAGACTGCATGGGTTGATCCAAACTTCGCAAGGCGGAATGGAGGTCTTGGGTTTCAACCGGGAGAGTGAGTACTCATGATATCGTGCTCAGAAGCTCCTTCTAACATGTGATATAGTTGGTGGATCAACACCATGTTTGCATATCACGACGGCATCATCGCCAACACTTCATCAAACAGTGGTGTCACTACCTGCTATACACAAGCATACGCCTTGCTTCTGGCAGATGGTGATGAACTTGATTGTTCGGATCCGGCACACTTCACATACCGCTCAACTCGAGGAGATTCTAGACGATATCGCCTTTGCGCCGGAACGCTTGCCTCCAGACGACCAATTCGCGTGCTTCGAAGTCACACTCTGCGCAGTTATTTCGCTCCTCGTGCGGGAATTAGGTACGACGGGCTTTACAAGGTCTCCGGTTGGCGGATCACACAGGATCCAAAGACCAAGGCAATCCACTATGATATCTCCTTTGATCGTTTACCCTCAGAGCCGCCTATTGGTCCAGCGCTAGAACACCCAAATATGGAAGAGCTGGACGACTACCGCGAATACAAACGCATCCGCAAAGAAATTCGCCAGCATCGTAATCCTTTACGCCATGGTCTGCGATTTGGTGCGCCTGATAACAGTGTCCCTTCTGCTCGGGACCGTATGTCAATATCCAAGAAGACGGACAGTGACGAAACCACAAAGATCATCACAAAGCCGATCTCAAAGAGAAGAGGTAGCTCATTACATATTCAGACCTCGGCCTCTGAGCCTCAGTCTGACCCACAGACGCCAGTGAAGGTCGAGGAGAATCCGTTCTTTTCCAGCCCAAGTCCTGATGACAATCCTTTCTTTTCTGGAGGGCTGGACTCGCAGACAGGTCTGGGCAAGATCAACACGTTGCGACCTGATATCATCGATTACGCGCCTGTACTCCATGCTGCTTCCGCTGCTGGCGCAGCTATCGATCCGTTCTTTGCGAGTGCTCTTGAGCAGCAAGCGGCAAAAAGGGCAGCTGCTTTTAAATTGAGTACTGGCCCATTGATTTCACCACCATCAGCAAAATCAGCAAAACCTAGGAGTCTTGGTCTCGGTGGAAGGAATCCGATGATAGGGTTCATCAGTACAATTAGCGAAGCAGACGAGTCAAAAGGCACTCCACTACTGAGACGGGACTCACAAAGTCCAGTACTGTCTCGTGACTGAGAACCACGTTCATCAGCCCGAGTAGGACCACTTTATATCCTTGCATCGGCATCCGGCGTCACTTATACCCTAGCTATTGAATTTCTCATCCTATCAATACAGCATTTTTTTGTGACACACTACTCTCCGTGATTTCGCGACCGCTCCATGTCATCGAGACCAATACGTCTCCGAAGACTTATATCTCGTATTGAACAGCTCCATAGGCGATCCAATAGTCCAGTGATCAATGCGGAACGACATAAAAAAAAGATCATGGGACAATGTTGAATGGTGACCCTGGTGATTCGGCAAAGATTGCGTCTCTCGGCAAAACTGTCCCAAGCAACATCCAGCATCAACAAACACCTGCACACTGACATCCGCACCAAAACTTTGATGAATACTCACCCGAACATATCTAGATAATCATGGATGTTTCCGAGTTGATAGAATGTAAGTCAAACTTTCCTTGATCATCCAAGCCTTTCCACGCATACCTCTATCAAGAAAAAATCGTTACACGAGTAGAGATACAAAAGATCATGCTCCAAGACAGCCCACTGCATTAGCATCGACCAGGAAGGGACGCGAAATCCTGTATCTGGGAGTCCGACCCTGAACTAAAACATGGTCTTTTAGTATGATGGAACATTCTGTGGCCAGCTGCACTACCTTGCCTGCTCAATATCATCACTGCCTTGAATATATCTGCGCCACTACTAAGAGCTGCTGTGGAAGAGCCAAATGTTGACTGATCAATCACAGCAACAACACATGCCTCGCCCTCGCCAGATGGCCATTACATTGCCGGTCTGACTCCCGACCATCTCTATGTATATTACACAGCAAACTTGACTATTGCTTGTTCGTTTCCCCTTGACAACTCCAACGCTCCAACGACACGGTCAACCGAATCTCCCACACTCCATTGGACTCCATGTTCGCTTTCTGTCATCCTCCAAACCAGCAGTCACGTCGCTCTGTACAGTCTGGCCAACACGGCTAGCAGGGTCAAGATTGCCAATGGAAGCGCTAGCTTGGGTAGAATTGCTAATGTGGATGTTTTTGGTGAGAACATTGTTGTCGTGTGGGAGTTTGGCAGAGTCGGTATTTTCGAGGTTGGCAGAGGTCGAGTTACAGAGGTTTGTGAGTTGAAGACTGGAATTGGGAGTTTGAAGTCTACATGGGGGATCAGGAGGGTCAAGGGTAAAGCTGAAGGTATGGATGTCTCTTTTTGCAGTCTGGAGGGTCTGGCTGACAAAAATAGTACTTGCCATGTTATCTCGTACTTCGGCAACGGACACATTATCCTTGATTTTGGCTTCGTCGATTACGCCTTTTACGACACTGAGTCTTCCGACCACTGATGCTCAATCACTATCTTGGAGTCCTGCTGGCAAGTGGCTGAGTGTGCTCGACTCACCGCTAAGTGCACCAAACTCAGCCGTTCACATATACACTGCAGATGGCAATTTCTACCGCAGCTACCCTCCCACATCCTCTACACCCGTCGAGGAATCATTTACCCTGGGTCCTCTGCGCCAGATCTGGGGACCTAATCACCTTGCTCTGGCCAATGCAGACGGTAGCATTACTCTGCTCTCCACAACCACTTTTTCTCCAGCCTGCACCTTGGAACCATGGACAGTGATTGCGGATGATATCTCAGCTGTATACCGCGAGCAAGTAAGCAGCAAAGGCGATCGCAACTGGACTTATCTGGGTACCGGCGATGACACCACATCTCAACTTCTATCCTCCTACTCTCCAGCCCTAGAGTCAAAATTCGACGCTGCCGGTAAATTCCTCGCTTTCAGAACGGAAGCATTTCCAGAAACCGTGGTTGTTTGGCAGATCCCTTCGTCAAGACCTATTTTCGCTTCTGCCACCCAGGAGACCGAGCAAGAATCAAACAGCGAAGAAAAGCACAACACGATACTGCTGTTCCACCATCACACAAGCGTCAAGAAACTGCAATGGCATCCCACGATTTCTGGATTGTTGCTCACCCACACAGAAGATAATCAGATTTACCTCTCTTCTACAAGTGGGGAGACAAACGCGCCATTACATCTCTCTCACCCTTTCTGTGTCTCTACCACAGCATCTGCATCACTTCCTTTATCTGCTACGCCTAATGATCTGTTGGCTGTACACTGGATAACTTCCACCTCCATACTCGTCACAACGAAAAAACGCGGTTGGGTGATTGTGTCGCCCTTTGGTGCTCCTTCTGCTCCTTCGTCGCCGATAGCCTCTGGAACAAAGGTGGCAGAAGAAGAAACACGGGAAGATAGTATGGAGGATTCTTTGTATGAGATACTCAGTGGAAGAACGCCGTTACCCGCATTGAGGATCTCTGATGATTATTTACCTGAGGATTCAGAAGCGGAGGAAGGAGAGGAAGAAGCGGAAGGGTTTAATGATACATTTAGAGGTAAAGGGACGGCTGGTACTATTGGTAGTTTTGAGTATTGAACCGGACAAATACAAAGGTGTCTGGGTTTATAAAGTCAGGAACTCTGTAGGTTCCCATGGTTGATTTTCAAGACGGGACTTCCTTTTTCAATCAAATATCGATTCTTGTTTTTAATCCTGTTCTACAAACCAAATCCCTTAGTCGTTCCATAGCTGTTCAAACTTAGAGACTGAAGCAACTCCGCCATGTTGAAGTCGAGATTGCGCTCGATGGTCACCTGAGTTGCCAATAGTCCATGTTGATTGTGGTCCCGCCGTGATGTGAGACCGTATTCTTGGGTAGTCACTGGTTTGCACTACACATGCATACAAACGTGCAAGATACTCGTGCGTTGTTTCCGTGGTCACAAGCAATAGCGCGACAAGGGCGAACATGGACCAAAGCTCATGCTCGTCGAAGACCCGAGTCTCGAAAAGGTGGCATGAGCGTTGTTTGAGTCATCTGAGCCAGCAGCGTTGTTTGGGTTCGAAAGGGCCTGAGCCTGGTGTGTCGTGTAGGAAAGGTTTCGAAGGATGAATGCGGATTGCAGTGAGAGGAGATCTAGCTTTATGATGGTGCCTTTTTACCAGATCTAGCATGCTCTCGCTGTCTTGTGTAAGCTGGAGAGCTACAAGCTGAGTGATTTCGCAAGGTCTCTAGGACGCGCTCTTTGTTGTTTTGGGGGATATGATAGCAGCCTTGTTCTCTCACTGACACGGTGCAGGTGGGGTTCGTACGAGCAGCGCCACCTTTGCTAGCAGAATCAATTCTCATGCCACCAGAACTTGGTAACGCAAGTCTTTGAGATCAAAAATCCATCACCAACCCCGGCGCGACCTCCTCAAGATCCTGCACATCCAGCCACACCCCATCGTCCACCTTCTCGCCCCCAGCCTCCCTCATCTCTTTTCTCTCTTTCGCGACCTCTGTAGCTCTGGCCACAGCCTCCCGGACGAACAAATCTAAATATCTCGCCGTCAATGCATTGGCATCCTTGCATATTTTTGTGCTCTTGTCTTCGAAGCTTTCGTGTAGTAGACGGGTTATGAGCGCTGAGGGGAGGAGTGGTATGTCGTCTTTTTTGCTGCCGATTGCCGAGGCAGGATGTTGCGGCGGTTGTGCAGGGGCGGGTTGAAGAGCGGAGGACAGAGGCGATAGAGAGGGCAAGCGCGCAGGTGGTGCTGTTTTTTGGCGTTTGGGTGCTGGGGGTTCGTGGGTTGTGGGTGGTGGAGGTGCTCTCTTTGCGGGAGCAGCAGCAGCGGTGAAATCGTCATTGTCTTCGTCTTCATATTCGTCGGAGATGATCAAGGCTTCGAGGTCATCTTGGTCGTAATGTGCGCCGGCAGACTGGAAGCCTGAGGTGTTGCTTGTGTTCCATGATTGAGGTCTTGTGGCAGAGAGAGCTCGGGGTATAGGTTTTGAGGCCGCAGGCGCAGGTCTGGGAGGAGCGTTGGCACTGGAGGAAGAGGTTGCGCTGCCTTTTGAGATGGCTGGAGGCTTGAAAGGACGTTTCGTCGCTGCTGTGGCGCCTACTTGCGAAGGTTGTCGATACGGAGGTGGCATGGTTTGGTTGATCTAGAAGGTCGAGAATTGAGTGAGGCACGCGTCACGGATTCACGCGTTGGGCTCGGGCTTTTTGCCATCAAGGTGACCAAAGATATCATCGACGTCTCACATGCTCCATCACTCTGTAGCACCCAAATCTTAGGTTGCCATATTCTGACGACGTAGAAATCTCACATAGTGGTATTGTCTCATAAACTCCCATCTGTTTGCCTGTTTGCCTGCAAGATGCGCTGTCCTGCAACTTCTGCCTTGTCATCAATCACATGCCATATCTAAGACCCAAGGCAACCACCGCTAGACAGCCTTGCCAGATGATTTTCCACCAACTGCAGCCGTCTGCAGTAAGCGACCACGATACGATATCATCACGTAGAAGACTAGGTCATTCCCCACCTCACCACCAACTGCCTTTCTTTCTCCAAACCCCCTCTTCTGCAAGAAGTGTCCAGCAATCTGCATCCCTCAGTAACCGACCTATCTCACTGAACACCCTCAAATCATACCTCTCCAAACCACACCTCACCATTTCTTTCTTCACCTCATCCGAACATGTGCACCCAATACTACCGCCGCTACACCTGCGGCGACAAACGCAAAGAAGACTTTCGCCAATGCGAAAAACGCCGCGGCACAAACGTCCGCTGCACTCCCATTGAGGAAAAGTCCTACGAGAACTCCGCACACTACTGTCTTGATCATATGGTTTCCTCAGAAGTGCATGACAAGATGAAGAGGGATGCTGTCAAGAAGGGCAAGAGCTAGATTAGGAGGATGTTTGCTCGAGAAAGGAAAGGCGAGCTAGGAAGGGAGGGCACAGGTGGCATTGAAGGTTGCTAGGAAGGTGTGTTTGGCAGGAGGTGGTGATTGAAGGAGGCGGTTCATGTTTCTTTGAATCCTTGGGCATTACAGTAATGGAGAGCTGGTCTCTTCACATCGCATGCACGCATGCCGATGACTGTATCGACATCGCAAATGGGGTTGTAGCATCTCTTATGTCCCAGTAACAATCAAATCACAAAACGAATGCAACTACAAACACCACCCAGGCAAAAAAACCAAGCTAAGTTTAGCTTGGGGGAAAATGCGACCAACCAAGGCCGAGAGTTGAACTCACAGCCTCTGGATTCTATTTACGCGTTGTAATTTTCCATCGAGTGGTACGCAACGTGTGAGCCACAGCACCGATCTCTGTTATGGGCAGGATTCTGCTGGCTTATGGAGTAAGTGAGGTGATGCTGTAGTCGTGGATCTAAGTGAAGCACAAGGTCATGATACACACTAGAAGAAGCAGATAAAGGGATTGGTTAAAATACAAAGAGTTTCGATATTCACTTTTATCCTCAACTTTTCTAAGCAGCCCACTCGACAACCTCGAGGGCAAGCATGACCAAGATAAGCGTGCTGGGCAAGATCCAGACAACATAACTTTGCACCAGCAGTTTGGACATGACACCCATGAAGACACCGTTGAGCTGGCAGATTTGTGCGAGTTGGAGAGCAGATGGAGCACCAGTAAGCAGGAAGCAGACGATGACAAAGATGGGATCGTCGAGGATGCTGACAGGCACGTATTTGGCGAAGATGGCGAGGAAAGGGGCCATGATCAGGGTAGGTAGGAGCATGCGGCTGACGAGGGCGGCGATGAGGAGGTTGCGCTCTTCCTTCTTGCCTTCAGGAGTTGTGACCAGTTCTTCTTGGGGAAGAGTGTTGCGTGCGAGGTTTGCACCGAGGACGACCAGGATCAAGGGGACGGCGACACCGCCGCTTTGTTGGATGGCACGGGTGACAGAGTTGGAGACAAAAGTGTGAGGGGCGAAGAAGGTGTGCTGGAGTTGAGGAACCGAAGCGACGATCAAGGCGGCAACCATGGCCCAGAGGGGAGGGTTCATGAACTCCCAGACGCCCTTCAAGAAGCGAGTAGTGTAGTGAGAGACGGTGCTCAGGAACTTTTGCATACCGGGAGGGAGCTTGGCGAACATTCTGTTGAAGAAGGACTTGATCGAAGCATTGATGCGAGCAAAGAATTGCGAGATACTGGCCTTGACTCCGGTAGAGGCTTCAGACTGATCGGTCGAGGCGGTCGAGTAGTTTGGGAATTGTGTCATGTGGCCAGTCGAGCGTTGACGAGGACCAAGATTGCCAGCAAGATTGCCAGGACCGCTACCGACAATGTTTCCGTTGGCCGGTGTAGCCATGACTTCGCCGTCGACGGGCCTCACAAGAGCATCATTCGACGACGAAGAGCCCATGGAAGAAACGGTGCGAGGGGACTCGTCGCCAGATGAGCTGCCGATCTTCTTGATGGAAGAGGCAGCCTGCTCCAAGTCTTCCTCGTCGATATCATCGCGGTATCTGCCCTCTTCGATCAAGTTATCCCTTGCCGCATCAACAATCTTGGTGTCCTCGACCGCAGGAGCGAGAAGAACGTTGTAACCCCAAGTCCAGCGCACCAACTGACCGAGCTGTTGGAAGATGAGCAGGTACAGAATACCACGTGCAGCAACTTCATTGTCGTTGTCGTGGGGAACGCGGTCCCAGTGCAGACCCTTGAGAGTCTTGGATAGCGAAATGACGAGCGAGATGGGCAGCGAGTTTGAGTTGCCGAAGACACCCATGGCGATGACGAAGTTGGTCTGTCTCTTACCAAAACCAAAGGCCTTGGACATGAGACGAGCGCAGATCCATGAAACGAGAGTCTGGACGCAGAAGATGACGGGAATGACGGCGAGATCGACGAGCTTGTCGGCGTTGAGTTGCGAGGCGAGTTTGGTAAAGACTAGGCAGGGTGTGAAGAGTTGTACGTTCAGGTTGGCGACCATTTTCTGGGCTTCGGCATCGAACATGCCTCGCCTGGCGACGATGTATCCCGGCAGACTGACGCATACCACTTCCAGCACTGCTTCAAACACTAGCAGGACCAGGTGGGCAAAGTCTGGGTGTGAGGTGTGGCCATTTCCTAGGGCCATCATGGGGAGCTCCATAGCTGCAGAGGTATATCTCCGTTGCTTGAATTCTCCCATTCCTGCTGACATGGCATTCGCGGCGTTGAGGCGGTAGGACGTGGGAGCTGTAAACCACGTCATGTCGACGACTTCGGGTGAGAGATGGGGGACGAGAGACGGCGACGATAAGCTTCTCGTCGCGCCTGTGAGGGTGATGTAGGTTCGCGTGCTTTGTCAATCCAAGCACTCTTCAGAAGCAAGCAGGACACAAGAGCAACAAAGGGAAGGAATGTGCCTATCGATATGTCAAGCTTCTTGCAACTTGAGCGTCAGGAAAAAGAAGTGGTTGGCGTGCTCAAAGGCCGACCAAGCGCCCACTTTCAACCAAAAGCGCAGCCGCTGCGTCACTGCCAAGAAACCTGCTATCGACTGTCAAGAGCCATCCAAGAAACTCTGTCTCCGCCATCACCGCATCACTGTCTGCTCCTTGTTTCTGCTGCGACCAGACTCAGCCTCCTTGTCTGTACGCACGACTAAGCGCTTTGAGCTGAACTGCGCCATGTGTTCATCGCCCATCTCGAGTCTTTACACAGCCTGCGCGTCTCACGTCTACCACACGGGTGCTTTTTCTGCCAACGTCTGGACTCGCAAAATCCGGGCGCCAATAATATCGTTGCGCCTAACACGTTTCCTCCCAGCCTCATGCATTGCACCGCCCATCAACACTCCGTGAAACCTGCTATACTCTTACACCACGCCGGACACAAGAGTCCTAATCTTCTCTTGAATTGGTCGGAGACATGCCCGTGTGCGTATAAGGCCCTTAGCATCTCTCAGCAATTTTCTTTGACGATGACCCCACATGTTGCATCCTTCGCGCCTTCGCCTATTGAAGACATCAATCTATTTTACACACTACCGCTCTAAATTTGTATGCAGGGTAGCTTATTTACCGAGCGCGGTCAGTATCCTGCCATCATGATAGGTCAGACTCGACAGGAGGATGCAGTCTGTCAAAGCACCTTGAAAATCTTTAGAGGATATATATCAACTTATATAAGCCTAAGAGCAACATGCCCCACTATCTTCGTGCTATCAGGACAGGGATCGTTTCAACATGGTAGGTCCGACTTATATAGGCTCTGACCAGCGTCAGCAGCTCCTGTGTCGCCTGTCTATTTGCTGCGTCCTCCAACAACACTTTGAATTCATCCCTTTTGTCTCAGGAACAGCCAAACATGGCAATCCTCGACAGTCTTCCAAATGTCGGCATTCTTGCCGTCTCTGCCGTAGTACTCTACTTTGCAACACATGCCATTCACAGCCTCTACTTCCACCCACTCTCAAAACATCCAGGACCCTTACTCAATGCAATCTCTCCTCTCCCTCGCCTCTGGCTGAACATCAACGGCCGCGAACCTCAAACCGTCCTCAAATGGCACCTCAAATATGGCCCTATCGTCCGCATAGCACCCAACGAGCTCTCCTTCATAACTCCAGCCTGGAAAGAGATCTACGGCTTCAAGAAACCAGAACTGACCAAGGACTGGACTATGTACGCACTTTCTGAGAACACAAAGCGATCTATCCTCCTTGCTGGCGCCGATCATGGTAGACAGAGAAAGATGCTGGCTCCGGCTTTCGGAGAGAGGGCTTTGAAGTTGCAACAGGGTATGTTGACAACGTATACTGGTATGATGGTGGAGAGATTGGAAGAGAGGATGATGGAGAACAAGTCCGTCGATATGGCCAAAGTCTTCAACTGCGTAACGTGAGTAATTTCTGGACCCCTCACCACTATGATCTAGATAACGAAGAGACAAGAATACTGACCTACTCAACAGCTTTGACACCATAGCCGACCTGATGTTCGGCAAGCCCCTCGGCCTTTGCGAAAACATGGAATACTCAGACTGGCTCTCCCAGCTCTTCGTCTCCATCTACCTAGTCGGAGCCTCTCGCGCCCTCCAATACTTCCCTCTCCTCTTCCGTCTCGCCTCCATGATGATCCCAAAAAGTATGCAAGACTCCATCGACGCCTCCTACCAGAACACCGTGGACAAAGTGAACGCGCGTCTCGAGATGAAGATCGAAAGGCCTGACATGTTGGGAATGATGCTCAAGCATAAAGAGGAAGGCGCAGAGATGACAATGGATGAGTTGTACGCTAATGCTGATTTGCTGATGATTGCTGGAACTGAAACCACTGCGACGAGTTTGTGTGGGTTGACGTGGCATTTGTTGAACAACAAGACTGTGCTTGAGCGCTTGACCAAGGAAATCAGAGAAGCATTTACCAGCATTGATGACATTACCATGGAATCATTGCCCAGATTGCCTGTAAGTACATATCATATTGGAAAATATGACAAGAAGTTAATTCATGATTCAGTATCTATCCGCTTGCCTGGAAGAAGGCATGAGAATGTTCCCAGCCGTACCTGAAGGCATCCGCCGCATCACCCCTCCTACCGGCGCGACCATCAGCGGCCACTTCATCCCAGCAAATGTAAGCTACCTCCCTCCTCCTCCTCCATGTATTCCTCACTAACCTCTCTCCCCACAGGTCAAAGTCAGCATCCCCCACTACGCAGCCTACCACCACCCTGCCAACTTCAGCTCTCCTCACACATTCGCCCCCGAACGCTGGTTACCCTCTTCTCACTCCTTGCACACTTCCCTCTACGCCTCAGACAAGAAAGAAATCCTTCAACCTTTTTCTGTCGGACCTAGAAATTGCATTGGCATGACGTTGGCCTATCATGAAATGAGACTTATCATGGCAAATTTGCTATGGCATTTTGATGTAAAGCTTGCGGAAGAGATGGAGGGCAAGGATTGGTTGGATCAGACGACGCATTTGGTTTGGGATAAGAAGCCGTTGGTCGTGAAGGTGTTGCCCAGAGGTGAGATTCTGGGATAGGTGATGAGGGATGGAAGATGGGTGCCGAGGGTTGGATGGAGGTGCAAAGATCTTGGATCATACCCAGTAGAACTTGTAAACACATGTTTTCGCTGCACGACAGGGTTTGAACACGGATACAAGACAGGTCTTCCACACGATGACCGCATCTCTGGCCTTGAGATACCCTGTATGTTAGTGGCCGTGTAAGCACATATGATAGTTTAGCGATTTTACAAGACCACAAGATATTACCGAGAAGGCACAAGATTGCAAGTTTTGGCACAGGTTTTATTAAAATGCAAGACGTTAAATTCATTAAAAGGTGCTCATCAAAATTACCCTTCCTCCTCTTTCTGCTATCCCAAGCAAATATTTTTCTTCCTGTTTCTGTCACTCATTCATTCCCTCAAAGAGCGTGATTGTCGTCATGCTACTCCAACTCGACCTTTCTAACACTCTCCCATCCTTCTTCCTCTTCGATGATCTTGGGCACGACAACCCTCAACACACCATCTTCAAGCTTAGCACCGATCTTCTCCTCGTCAATTTTGACATTATCCTCGAGTTTGATTTCGCGCTCAAACATGCCGACTTCTCTTCTTTCATCTTGAATGAGGCAGTTCATCATGGTTTCTGAGACGTCGGGGCGGGTGATGACGCCTGAGATGGTGATGCTGTTGCGTGTGCTGTTGTAAGTGATGTCCAGGTCGGACTTTTTGGCGCCGGGCAGGGAGGTGTGGATGATGTAGGTGGTGGGGGTGCTGAAGAGGTCGATTGAGGGAGTGAAGCTGCCGTCGTTGGATTTGGGCTGCTCCTTGTGGGTGGACTTGGACTGCTCTTCGCCACCGAAGACGTTGCCGCCGAAGAGCGCAGGTGCGAAGGCTTCGGCTAGAGCATTCAGGTCGAAGGGGAATGCGGGTGGGCCGCCACGAGGGTGATTGTGGTGACCGCCACGGGGACCGCGTCCACCACGACCTCTGCGAGCATGCTCTTCATGATGGTGAGGCCCATGGTGAGGTCCGTGATGAGGGGGTCCTGCATGACGAGGATGGGGGTGGTGGTGAGGCTCTGCAGGAGTCTCGGGAGG
>Ga0058697_10000562_pt1 | contig 16047 bp, 12 predicted proteins | sample AgamicAsMae_FD_66619 | JGI IMG/M metagenome (GOLD analysis project Ga0058697, IMG submission 66619) | Agave microbial communities from Guanajuato, Mexico - As.Ma.e | ecosystem: Host-associated > Plants > Phyllosphere > Phylloplane/Leaf | place: Guanajuato, Mexico | collected 2012-06-04
GTAGAGTCAGTGACTGGCCAACTGTAATTGACATGCGGCGGGTGTGTACCCATGGCTGGCGGAGGAGCCATGTTAGGCGGGTAGCCATACGGCGGCCTGCCATACGATCCCGGAGCTGTGCGCGATTAGCATATGACCAGGATGAGAGACACAGTCGTAGGAGTGCATACGGGGATAGTTGTTGTAAGCCATGGCACAGGTGGTGTCGTGGATGCAACAGGAAAGAACGAATTGCAGATGACAAGTTCAAGACTGCGCGCGCGACTGCCCCGAAGTTGCAACTCTCGCTGTCTTCCCGGAGCCTTGGCGCCGCTTTTGGAAAAGTCGCCGGGAAAGAGCACCACGAGCACGAGCGACATCAATTCTCGCTCATACACCTCCTACCATGGAATTGTCACAAGCCGCCGCGCGGACATTGACGCGCTGTCGTCCACTATCACTATACCCATCGCCGCTGTATCGCACCCAGCTCTCGCCCTTCGCCATCCGCTCCTTCACCACCACCCGCCTGCTACGTCAAGACCAGCCAGACGCCTTTATTCGCCAGCTCAGACAGGAAGAAAAAGAGACACGGTCCCATGACATTTCTGCTACTGCTGGAGAAGATGCTGCCCCGACACCCGCTCCCGCACAACAGCGCAATGAGACTTCCTCTATGGTCGACTTGATGGACAGTGCCCTCGATGGCTCAAAAGGCGTGCCCGGTGTTTCTGAACAACGCACCTCTCGATTCGCTACCCCCTCAGCCCAGGAGAAGAACCGTGTCAAGCCTATGGACTCCATGGAAGACTTCCTCACCAGTCTCAGACCCGGCAACAGATCGTCAGGCTCCCTAAACAGCCTCTACAAGCCCGAAATCAAACCCGTCAAGAGCCTCGAGTTCACTCCCAGCCCCACCCTTGGTAAGACTGTCCAAGTCAAGAACGGCGGCGACGTTGGTCGCGCTTTCCGCGAGGTCGAACAACTTTGCGCCAGAAACAGAGTCCGTCAAGATTTCAACAAGCAGCGCTTCCACGAGCGTCCTGGTCTCAAGAGGAAGCGTCTACACTCTGAGCGTTGGCGAAGACGCTTCAAGGAGGCTTTCCGTGGTACCGTCAAGATGGTCAATCAGATGAGGAAACAGGGCTGGTAAAGGGTTGTCGTCTCGGTCTTTATATCCGGTTCTTCATTCACTGTACAGAAAGAAAGCCGTGGCATGTACATAGTGTCCGCATGGCACATGTCGATATCTGGTCCTCCGATTGGCGATACAAAGCATGCCCATGGCAAGCGGGATTTGGTGTTTTGGTCGGAATGGCAATCTGTAAGAGTAGGGACCGCTTCTCAGGGTCGTCAGTAAGAAGTCTTTCAAGCTTCCAAACACTCCCTTACCTGACTTTCAAGAGACAACTATGGTTTTCGTGCATGGTCAACCTTCAGTCTCCGTTATGCTGTAGGTATGACCCTGTTCTTCATATTATCTTGATATACACACCAAGCATACCATGATAACTTGGTAGTATAGGATGTAAAAGTGTACATGAATACCTTGTACACCTATTTAAGCTCGAACTTATGTCATCTCGCACTTATGTGGTGGTCAGTGGTGTTGTAGCAATATATCTCAGATCTGACTAACGCAAATCAACGCAAGAGGTGGACTGGAACTTGGGAGATCAAAAATTCTCAACCGACAGCAAACTTGTCAGTCTTCATTGGTTCTAGATCAATTAGAGGCAGTGATATTGTGTCAGAGCATATCGGAATACACTCGAGAAGCGATAGTCGAGTAGAGATCAGTGACGCGGATCGATTTAATGTTTAGCCTCGGATCTAAGCGGGGATAGGCTCAGGAGCACTGCAAAGCATGTGCAAGTTGACACCTTTTCTAAATGCTCACCGTGCAACGAAACATCCTTGTCGTCCAAGGACATAAACGGTCAATGGATCCTACCAATTGACTCCGTTCCAGACACAACAATGACTGGACAACTCAGCGACACCGAGGCTTGGTCGCTACTCGCTTGCTCTGCAGCAAGCCTTGGCGTACTCTCTAATACTTGGAGCAGTGATGGCGCGCCGGTGTTCGCATCGCTTGCCTTGAGCGGTCTGGCATTCTCGTCATCATATGCCATCATAAGATGGACAGGAGATGCATTCATCCGGGTGGGACGGAAAGGAAAGGATATGTCGAAGAAACAACCAATCGAACTGTTAGTAATATTCCCTTTGCAATGAACAGAAATTATGCTGACTCGAGGTATGCAGGCCAGAGATGATGGGTCTGGTCAGCGCTCTTGTATACCTCCTGTGTATCATCGCCTTTCTCCCATTCGCTTTCAAGCACGATATCGTGGCAGCAACTTCTGGGGGCGGCAACAAGGATATCATGATCGAAGCCCAGGAAGTCGAGACAGGAAGATTCTTGCACCGATTTCCCCTTGAAAAGGTAAGTGCAACACCTTGGGCTGTGCCATAGTATTCTGACCCGACCAGCTTGCATCATACGGATTTGCATATGGCACTCTTGCGACGGTCATCATCCTTGGCATCATCGATGACTTCTTCGATATCAGATGGAGGCATAAGTTCTTCATTCCGGCTTTCGCATCCCTTCCTATTCTGGGGCTATACTTTGTCGACTTTGGTGTCACACAAGTCGTGGTTCCAATTCCGCTGAGGCCATACTTGGGAGAGCTCGTTGATTTGGGCTCATTGTACTACCTGTACATGTCAGCCATTTCCATCTTCTGCCCTAATAGTATCAACATCCTTGCCGGTATCAATGGTATCGAGGTTGCTCAGTCGATCGTCATTGCCTTATTGATCCTCCTGAATGACGCATTCTATCTGGTTCCCTCGACCCCTACGCTTCACCCAGCAACCGACTCGCACCTTTTCTCGGTATATCTCTTGTTGCCGTTCCTTGGAGTATCGCTTTCTCTTCTCAAACATAATTGGTTCCCCGCAAAGGTTTTCGTGGGAGACACATACTGCTACTTTGCCGGCATGGTGTTTGCTGTCGTGGGCATCATGGGTCACTTCAGCAAGACTCTGATACTTCTCTTCATCCCGCAAGTTCTCAACTTCATCTACTCGGCCCCTCAACTCTTCCACATCGTCCCATGTCCTCGCCATAGACTACCTCGATTCAATCCCCGTACTGGACTTTTAGAGCCATCGAAGGCAACCTTCACGGCCGAAAAGCCCTTGAACAAATGGGTAGGGGAAGTGCTGAAGGTGCTGGATATGGTGAAGCTACTGCGAGTCGAGACGGATGAGAAAGGAACGGTCACATCTACCACGAACTTGACTATTCTCAATCTGTGGCTTGTGTGGAGAGGACCCAAGAGAGAAGATCGTCTTGCTGTCGAGATCTTGGCCATGCAGACCTTCGTAGGCCTTCTCGGTCTCGCTGTTAGGCATCGCCTTGCTTTGGTCATATTCTCGCAGGACAACTTATAGTTCTGCTTCATAAATGTATACAGAATCGATATAGACTCTCAACCATGATGACTCGTCTTGTGCGTACAACTGGACGTTAAAGGCCCTTACATGACTAAAGAAAACACGCCCTAAGGCGGGGACTTCGGTGAAGGACATCCGCAAGTTTGATTCGATGAGGTAAACGTGCAAGACCGTACGTAATCAGAATGCGTAGTGGGGCTTGCAAAGGCGGATGATTGTTGGAAGGCTGCGAGATAAAGTAGACTCGATAGTTGGCGGCCAAACTGTCGACTCTCCTTCACAGCATGGATAAGCAGGGTCGAATGCGGCAGGTGCGAATTGAAGATCTCCCGACGTTGTCTGAATCAGTCGGATGGTAAACAGATGATCATCACGACAACGACAAAGAGCAGAGGGGCAGAGAGTCATGGGCGAGATCGGAGATTCTGAGCCTGCGATGTCGCAACGGGGAGCGAGCTGCGAGGGGCACGGCCACTGTGGGGATCATCAAGCCAATCAGATTGAGGATTTTGTCAGTGAAGGCCGTCGAGATCGGAGGCTGCGGTCATCGAGAGCTGCCAAAGTACAAGTATAGATGGCGGCGGTTGGAAACATGTCTCCAAACTTCATTGCCTCTTCCTTTCATTTTTGATACCCCCGCGTCCGTCACATATCACCGACGCCTTTTGCTATATCGTATACTCTTTCAACCCATCACAGAAACAAGTCCAGCTATCCACAATGCCCGGTGTTGTCAAAGGACCCAGAACCTTGTACGACAAGGTCTTCCAGGACCACATTGTCGACGAGAGAGATGACGGCACAATCTTGCTCTACATCGACAGACATCTCGTCCACGAAGTCACATCGCCTCAGGCCTTCGAGGGTCTCAGAAACGCCAGCAGACAAGTCCGCAGACCTGACTGCACTCTTGTCACCACCGACCACAACGTGCCTACGTCATCAAGGAAAAACTTCAAGAGCGCTGCCACATTCATCGAGGAGGACGATTCGAGGTTACAATGCACCACTCTCGAGGACAACGTAAAGGAGTTCAACCTTACCTACTTTGGTATGGGAGACAAGAGACAGGGAATTGTTCACATCATTGGCCCCGAGCAGGGCTTCACCCTCCCTGGCACCACCGTCGTCTGTGGTGACAGTCACACCTCGACCCACGGTGCTTTCGGCTCGCTCGCCTTCGGTATTGGTACGAGTGAGGTTGAGCACGTGCTCGCCACCCAGACCCTTATTACCCAGCGCAGCAAGAACATGCGTGTCCAGGTCGACGGCCAGCTCGCTCCCGGCGTCAGCAGTAAGGATATTGTCCTTTACGTTATTGGTCAGATCGGTACCGCCGGTGGTACCGGCTGTGTCATTGAGTTCTGCGGTTCTGCCATTCGCAGTCTCTCCATGGAAGCCAGAATGTCCATTTGCAACATGTCAATTGAAGGAGGTGCCAGAGCTGGAATGATCGCCCCCGATCAGATCACCTTCGACTACCTCAAGGGCAAGCCCCTTGCTCCCAAGGTCGACAGCCCCGAGTGGAAGAAGGCTGTTGCTTACTGGTCCTCCTTGAAGACCGACGACGGCGCCAAGTTCGACTACGACATCTTCATTGACGCCAAGGACATTGCTCCTACTGTCTCCTGGGGTACCTCGCCTCAGGATGTCATCCCCATTGATGGTGTTGTTCCTGGCCCCGACGACTTCCAGGACGAGAACAAAAAGAAGGCCTGCATTAGAGCCCTTGAGTACATGGGCCTTACCCCTGGCACTCCCATGGAGGAGGTCGTCTTGGACAAGGTCTTCATCGGATCCTGCACCAACGCCCGTATTGAGGATCTCCGTACTGCCGCTGGTATCGTCAAGGGCAAGAAGGTCGCATCCAACATCAAGCGCGCCATGGTTGTTCCCGGATCCGGTCTGGTCAAGCAGCATGCTGAGTCCGAAGGTCTCGACCAAATCTTCATCGATGCTGGATTTGAGTGGAGAGAGGCCGGTTGCTCCATGTGCCTTGGTATGAACCCCGACATTCTCTCTCCCAAGGAGCGTTGCGCCTCTACCTCAAACCGTAACTTCGAGGGCAGACAAGGTGCCCAGGGTCGTACTCACTTGATGTCTCCCGCTATGGCTGCTGCTTGTGCCCTTGTTGGCAAGCTCGCCGATGTGCGCAAGCTCGATGGCTACCAGCAGGTGACTGGCAAGGCTCCTCGTGAGGTCTCAGCTGAGCCCGAGGTTGCTGCACCCGAGAGCGACGCTGATCTCGAGGAGATCATGGACCTCGATGAGACCTCCCAAGGCAACACCGTCTCCAGCGGTGCCCCCACCACCTCCACTGGCATGCCCAAGTTCACTCAACTCAAGGGTCTCGCCGCTCCCCTCGATCGCTCCAACGTTGACACTGACGCCATCATTCCCAAGCAATTCTTGAAGACCATCAAGCGTTCTGGCCTCGGCTCAGCCTTGTTCAACGACTGGCGCTACAACGAGGACAAGAGCGAGAACTCTGACTTCGTTCTCAACCAGAAGCCTTTCCGTGACGCAAAGATCCTTGTCGTCCAGGGCCCCAACTTCGGTTGTGGCTCCAGCAGAGAGCACGCCCCTTGGGCCCTCCTCGACTTCGGCATTCTCTGTATCATCGCCCCCTCTTTCGGTGACATCTTCTTCAACAACTGCTTCAAGAACGGCATGCTCCCTATCCGCATCGGCGATGAGAAGGCTCTCAAGACCATCTTCGACGAAGCTAGCACTGGCTCAGAGATTGAAGTCGACCTTGTGAACCAGGAGATCAAGAAGGCTGACGGAACCGTCCTCTCATCCTTCGACGTCGAGGAGTTCCGCAAGCACTGTCTCGTCAACGGTCTTGACGACATTGGTCTTACCATGCAGATGGACGACAAGATTGTCAAGTTCGAGCGCAGACGTACCGAGGAGACTCCTTGGCTCGACGGCTCTGGCTTCCTCAAGCGTGACCGCAAGGGTCCCGTCAAGGTCGAAGCCGCACCAGTGCCCAAGACCAACCGTGGTGAGGAGAAGACCGAGCCTCTTGAGTGGTAGAGTGTTATGCCAGTACAACGAACATCTGCTTTCATGGGAGTTTTTGCGATGCAATGGGAAAAAGCGATTACGGGGTCTTTTCCAGACAAGACCATTCTGATGTGTTGTATTTTGATATCACGAGTGACTACGTTACCTATTATCTGTTTCATGTATATTTATATCCTTTCAGAGATCAATTGATGAACTTACTACACGAAATCATCTTCCCTCCTGCTATAATCATGACACACATGTACCTCTGGAGCCGACCAAATGGTTGTGTCGACAGAATCTAAACCCCGCGTATGTCCGAAGCCAAGATATATGCGATCTCGCATCACTTCACACACGACTCCTTGGTCAACTCCACTTCCTTCTTGAACATATATACGAAAACACATATACGGATCGCTGTCTCAACATAATTTGACAATATCCAGCTTCTACTGACGCGCGATCATCCACTCTCGACATACGGACGCAAGCCCGTAGAATCAATTGGTGTTATCGGCAGCGACCTTGTGACACCATCTTTGTGCATTTGGCAAGACAAGACATGGCCACTAACAGCTCTTTCCATCACTTCAGTCATGGACATCATGACCTGGTTCTAGCCGTCGACTACAATTTCTATGGTACGCGCATGGTCACCGCGTCATCTGACCATCGATTGAAGGTCTGGGACAGAAAGGACGACGGATGGACGGTGACCGATGTATGGAAAGCGCATGACGCTGAAGTCACAGATGTAAGTCAATGGTGCGGAACTGGACCGATGTGCTTGCCTCTGACGGTCACAAGGTCAAATGGAATGGCCCATTTGTAGGCGAGATCGTAGGAAGCATTGGAGAGGACGGTCTTCTACGCGTATGGCAAGAAGACGTGCTTGAAGCGCCTTTATCCGGACGTCGTTTCAAGAAGATATATCAGCAACCCTCGGCGACACGAGTACCATACATGTCTCTGGACTTCAAGAACATCGGCACTGAGACGTATCTGGCTGTTATCTCCCGCGACGGGCAACTGACGGTCTGCGAGCCGGTTGATCACGACAATCTCTCAGAATGGCAAATCCTTTGGCAAGATTATCTTTGCAAGACTCCACAGAGGACAGAAGAGACTGGCTTCCGCCTGAGCTGGCATCACGAGAAGCTGCCGGCATGGCCTGCTATAATGGCTGGACTCGATCGCAAAAGTCTATCGTTGGCTGTTTCGGTCATGGACACCGTCAAGATCTTCCGCAGTGACAAAGATCGCAAGTTTTACACTGCTGCCGAGCTCAAAGGATCGGATGCATTGATACGAGATGTCGCATGGGCTAATGGCTCAATGCGCGGCTTTGACGTGATCGCAACTGCCAGCAAGGACGGCTTCGTCCGTGTTTATGAGTTGCACACACCAGGCATCTCGGAAACTTCAGCATCTCAGCCTACAAATGCCACAGAGGTTCAACCTGGACTAAAGTCACCGACATATGCAAAGCCCAATCAGTCAGGTATTGGCGCTGGACTCGCTGGAGGGCCACGCAGCGGGAGAAACGAGGAACAGGGACGTCCGGGCAGAGTCAACCAGGAAGCGAGACTTGCAGCTGAGCTATCTGCTCACAGCGGTGCGGTCTGGCGTGTCGGTTTCTCGCAGATGGGTAAGTGCGAGCTAGCATTCTTGCAGCAACCATGAGCTGACCTCGATAGGCGATTTACTAGTATCTACTGGTGACGACGGACTTGTGCAAGTCTGGAAAAAAGCCAGCAACGACCAATGGATGCAGTATGCAGAAGTCGATGCAATAAACGACAATTGAAATCCTCCAAGCCGGAAATTGCGACTTGCAGGCTTGCGACGCAACATCAACGGTTTTTGTATCATCATGGATCGTCAATGGTTGTCGCGATTGTGGAAGCAGCGATTGAGATAGTAACGCGCCGGAAGGTGTTTCCCCCAGATTCCGGTGGTTGACAGCGACCGTTGTTGGTTGACAGCGCAACCAAACCACATTCCTCAGCTCCTCCATGGATGCTAGAAATACGGACATCATCACCCAGCGACTTCATCATTTGCTTGCTCGATTATCCGCCGAAAACCTCAAACCCAGTTCCTCACGAAAACAAAATCCACCGACAAGTGCTGATAACCGTCCAGCCTCAAATCATCATCGGACTGCGAGAAAAGTATGGTTAAGAGACACCTTTCGCACTCCACCTAGAACACCGCAGCGACACTTTACAAACATAGATACAGACATGGGCGTCCGAGGTAGCGATGACTATCTCACAGCACGCGCGGCCAACCCAAGGACCGGTCTGATCAGCCCGAGTGTTGTGACAAACTTGACTCCCAGAACGCCCATATCGCCCGCCGAAGCACTTTCACTATTCGGGAGCGATCACATCCTACCATCGGACTCATCCCCAAGAGCCCGAACAATCGAAGAGCCGCGATCAGCGTCGCCTCGACAGAGACCAGCAGGACCCAGGGGCCGATGGCGTCAAGACTCGACAGGATGGAACATGGAACTGGACACGGAGGCCGGATGTTCCAAGACCACCACAGCCAACTCGTCAGCCACCAGAGCCGACTTCCACGCGAGCGAAGATAGCTTTGTGATTCCCATGCCAACAGCCAAGGACCCTCAGCCATACCAACAAGCAGATCAGGACAAGGCCGTGCAGTACTACAAAGACAAAGCACAACGTCTTTCACACAAAGAAGGGATGAATGGCAGGATGCACAGTATTGGCGCTGGACCCCGAAAGTTCGCCCAAGCCACGAAAGCACTACGAGACTTTAGCAACCCTCGCTCCTCATCGCCTAGGGCTGAGGACAGTGCAGTAGGACATGATGCATCTTCTCCACCAGTGTCTGCGTTCTCCGGGTTTGCTGCGTCATGCGAATCTCCACGCCCAACCCGAAAGTCTGTACACTCGCCAGCGCCTGAACTTGAGCGTAGAGATTCAGGTGTGAGCGTATCAACATCGTCCACTGCGCGAGAAAGGACAGGCCCTGCAGACAAGAGTCCCACTCTAGGAGGAGCTGAACGTACAAGATCCAACTCCAACACTTCACGATTCCAGGATCTGCGACAGCTGCCTAGAGTCCGTGTTGTGCATCCTGATGGTCCAGCCGCAAAGGGCCATTACGAGAAGGCTGCACCTGTGTCTCGAGATTATACCTCTACCCCGCCTCCGCCCTATATCAGTCATTCGAGCGCACCTTCTATCTCTGGTGCGTCGATGGCCGAGTCGCTGTCTCCTCTCGAAACTCAGGTGGTTGGGTTCTTGGCATGGGCAATCAATCAAATGTTCTGGAAACCAACATCGTCTAGGCGTGACGGATCGCCGCAAGGGCCCAATATCGGTCTCACTCAAGCTATCCACATACTATCCGACTCGGCCACTAAACCTATCGAACGCTGGCAGGCGATCAAATCTCTAGTGCTCATGGCTGTAAGGGCCATTGTGATACTCTGCTGTCTTGCGATTGTCGTGCGTATTGGAACGGCTGTCGGAAGAGTGTTGGCAATCATGCTGTGGCCTGTCAGTATAGTTTGGGTGATTGTGAAATGGATGCTCGGGCTAGGATGAGAAGAGTGCAAGGTCGATGGTATTGTTGATCGGGGAGCAACCTAGATAGTCGCAACTGTATACTGAAGGCTCTTATCAATACCGTAGCCGTATATCTATCGGATGTCATACCGCTCCCAAGCTTTTGCTGTTTCTGTATGAGAGCAACCACATATTGCTCCCCGCACACGATCTGTCCCCGTGATGTGATGAAACCCTTGACAATGATGCCGCTACGCAGAGCTTCGCCTTCGTCTGCAAAGTTGTTCAAGCGCCAGTTAGCAAGGAAGGTAGTCTTTCAAGACGTCGTCCATATGAAGTGGGCTCTCGGTCCCGGGTTGACGAGCACTTGCTAGCAACAAAGCCAATGAATGCTTCAAGTGTTTGGCGCTTGAACCCGAGTTGGATGCGAGCTCAAGTGGATCTCATTTGTCCAACCAACGTCCGAATATAGCGATCATACCGTGATCGCCGACTCCAACGCACCACTTGCCGTCGAGACTCCAATCCACTGCTCTGCACGCAAAATCGATGGGACAAGCGACCACCGTCGTCTTATGAGCGGTGTGTCGGACATAGTTCCTCACGTCGCGTGGCTTCGGCTCGTCAGTTTCGTTCTCAGATGCCGTATCGGGAATCGCTGCAGCGGGCGTCGCGCCAGGAGCTGATTTGGTACGCGCAGGAAGCAGCGAGTTACGGGGCACGAGTGATACTTTTGGCAAGGTCAGTCTTGGTCGATAATATGGTTAGGCTGGATCACATACCTCCTGAAGGCCTGCTCGCACGGCTGCTTGCTCTCGTAGCATCGCTCGCAATGCTGTCACCTCGTGTTGTATTGTTGAGTAGGACCAGTTCCGTCAGACCTCTTTTCCGCTTGTTGTTTTTGGCGATATTTCCAGCATCACTATCAGGAGCACTACCGGCTCGTGTTCCATTGGCGGGAAATTGTGAGACAATGTCCTTCTTGCTTTTGCTTTTGCTTTTAGCTTCCTCGATAAGATCTCTGATCCGCTTCTTGTCGTCAACAATAGGGACCGATTTCTTGCTGTTCCAACGCTCCTCGAACCTCTGCAAATCCCAGAATGAGAATCGGGCCTTGGTATTGCCCATGACGAGCATGGGGCGATAGCCGGGTTCCTTGAACAAACCGAAGCGCATGTAGAAGGGTGTCACGTTCGTCATGTCGAAGGTGCACAGTCGTTGGAAATCGCCACCGAAGGCAGATCGTGTGGCTCGCCCATAACCAGGCATAGGTGGTTCTGGTGGATGAGTGATGCCCGAATGAAAGCCGTCAATTTTCCACAGCATGATTTCGCCTCTGGTGACTTTTATGTTGTTTCCGGTGGACGCTTTGGAGAGAACCAGGTCACCCCAGAACCGGACACAGTCTACGTAATCTGAATGCATTCCGATACTGGCAAAGTGAGGATAGACCACTACTGTCGGCTTGTCTTTTCCTGCGTTATGGTCTGGCACGGGTGGGATGCTCCACTGCATAGGTCAGCAATGAATCTGTGCCCCAACAGAAACAGGACTTACCAAGCAGATCATCGTATCCTGTCCACCGCTCAAAAGCCACCTACCGTTGTCATGGAAAGCCTGCAACGTGTGTCAGCACTGTGCATGGTTAGGTGCTAGGACACCTACGATAGAGAGGATTGTCTGCCTATGACCCTCCCCTGAGAGAATCGCTGCGCATGGCTGTCTGCGATACTGATCATCCAGATTCCATATTCGAATCGTGTAATCGGCTGAACACGATGCGAGGATGTAGGGCGAAACTGGTGATGTTACCAGATCATTGACGGCCTTTGCGATATCAGTCAGAGCCCGGAACACATCGACCATATCTTACTCACACCTCCGTGCCCATAGAGAATCTGGTGTAACGACTTAGCATGCACACTCCCCTCGAATACAGACACAGCGAGCTTACCCGAACCAACTCCCCTGTGATTACGTTCCAGATTTTGATGTTCTTCGATCCAGAACCAGCAACACAAACAAGAGGCTCGTCAGTATCGACATCTACTGACCATGCAACACTGTTGAGGGAAGAGTCTTCCTACGACAAGCAGTCAGCTACTGTACAAATCCAATAGTTAGTTTGGCACCGCGTAAGCATTTCAGTCGTACATCAGGATCCTCAAGCAATCTCAGGACCTCAAGATTATTAGTCTTGGAGTTAGCCGACTTGCCGACAGGCTTGCATATGTAGATCTGCCTGTAGTTAGAACTGGATAGAGAAACGTTTGTAAATAATTGATTGTATGTGGCTCACTTCTCTTCCTGCCACAGCGGCAAACACGGGATCTTCACCCGGCGCATTGTACGGGCAAAACTTGATGTCGTATATTGAGACTGCTCGTCATATGAATCAGGTGAGGTCCGCTTGATAAAGGAGTTGGTTGTCGCAAACGAAAATGGTTGCGTACGTACCATTCTGTCCCTCATCCTGTTTAATATGTTTAGCGAGATGATTGGCTGTTGGTACCCTTTGAACGTACAGGTAATCGTAGCCATGCTTTCAATTGCGGGAACTCCATTGTTCGAGAACAATAGTGAGCTGGATCCGCGGATAGCAAAACTCGCGCGGATGGTTGCTATCAGCATCTGAGTTGCATGGTGCAAGACTGGTGGGAAGTGGCCGGATTGAGGCAATGCACGCGTGACGCAAAAAGAAGTGCTTGTGCAGCAGGGCAGCTGTGAGAGCTAAATCAGTTGTGAGCGATTATTATGGATTGGACCAGTGAAAGTCCATTGAGAGCAAGCGGCTGTGAATGGACGTGTGGAGAGGCAGGCACAAGCAAACGCGCCAACGCCAAATCCTGCGTGCTTGCGGAAGTTGATTTGACGACAAACACGAATGATCGACCACTTCACTTGTAATGGAAATTGCGAACAGCCTCTCGCTTGCCTTCACTCTGGATCATATCACTATGCAGACCAGACACACTACAATATATGCTCTTTCGGTGACCGGCAAGCAAACAAAAAAACAACTCGGTAAAGAAGTAAGTTCCTAAATCGCGATCGTTACGAAAATACTCGATCGAAGCTCAGACGAGCAAAGACACCGACTGCGGTTACATGTACTGTTCTCGACTCTTGATTGAAGAGCGGACCTAAACGCCGGATCAGACTCGGGGCAGTTACAACTCTGGAGCGACTGCCGAGACCTATTACTTTGCGAGACAGGAAGGAACTACTTTCAGAAACTACCGTGGACTCAACTATGCACATACGACGTGCCGACTTCGCATGGACTATATTCAAGCCGACAGACAATCATGTTGTTCGAAGCAGATCGGTTGCTCTGCTTCCGATTGAAGATAGTTGTGAGATTGCTGAGAGGGCGCCAAGTAGGCGGTCTCGTGTGACGTAAGGAAAGGCTGTGGTTTGTAGGGTAGACTCGGGCAGAGGCGAGCGTGATCAGACCGTGCTCTCTGAGTCTTGTCGGCCGCAAATTTACACCACTTTCCATTGTACTCGTCGCATCCCAAGTTTCGGTTGTCAAGAGAATCGTCGTCGCTAGCACGGACAAGGCGGTATATTGTTGCGCAACTACGACCCCATCCTGTCAGCTCCGAATCAAGCGCCGAGCCGGACTCGTCATTGCACCCTCTGCACCAGGGCCACTATATAACCCTAGAGACTCATGCCTCTCTCGAGCCCGAACCACTCCTGCCGCCTTGACAGCCACTAGCCCTAACTCTGTACGCTGAAGCCTCTGTCTCGACCAAGAGAGCGCATCAGGCTCGTCCCACACGTCAGCCAGCCAGCCAGCTAGAGCGTCTCGGAATCCCTGTCTTACGGACGCTACCTTTGCATTGCAGAACCCTCGGCCCAATACGACCGACGTGCAGTCATCGCCCAATTGTAGCAACCCGCATACACTGCCCTGGCCACGCACAAAACATACTCACTCACGCTAAAATATCTGTCTTCTCCTCCTCCACACTCGCTCGCCACCATGGACTTGACTTTCATCTCGATTCACGGTATGTCCCTTTCAACCGCACACTCTTCTTCTCCTTGCTGAGTACATCACAGACCTCACCCCCGATGCTCGTGTCCTCTATTCTTCCGATTCCATTGTCGACGTCCTAGGCTGGACTCCAGATGAAGTTGTCAACCGCTCGTGCTGGGAGTTTTTCTGCGAAGATGAACTGCCCTTCGCACAAGCATTCCACAAGAAGGGTGTCCAGATGGACAAGGCCGCCGTTCTATCCTACTGCCGGGTGAGGAACAAGGAAGGACAATGGACCGGCGTCGAATGCTGTTTCACCGTCGTCTACGATGTTATGATTGTCTGCACCTCCATCTATCGAAGGGGGCTGCCGAGTCAAAGTAGGTCTACCAAGTCCACCATACCATCATCCGCCTGACACTTTTTGCAGAACGAGCCGAAGAGGCCCCTATTATACGCCGCCTGTTCTCATCTTCACCGCGTGATCCACGTTATCACATGTTGTCGCATATCTCAGACAAGTTCAGACGACCCGCCCCGAAGCCAACACATGAACCACGCGCCGCTCTGTTCCTGAATCGTTTCACTCGAACCTTGACCATCATGTACGCAACCGCAGGCTTGGAAGAAGTCATCGGCATCCCGGCCGAGTATATGAGAGGTCGCAGCTTTTATTACTGTATCGCCGAAAACTGTCTGCAAGATGCTATCAAATGTCTTGAGAACGCAAAAGCGAACGACTCTATAGCATATCTTCGATTCTGGTTCCGAGATCCACGTATAGATGAGGACGTCACAACACCCATGGACGAAGACAGCGACGACGACATGACAGCACAAAGTAGTGTTGACCAGGACGTGGGCGGCGGTGTTCACATCAATGGATCGCCGTCGGGATCAGAGAGCATGGATATCGACTCAAATCACATCTCGAATTCTCGGACAACATCAGGACATAGCAGCACAGACGCACAGGACACGCATTCGGCAATATTCGGGGACTCTAGGGCCGAGGAATCGTCAGCATCCTCAATGACTTCACCCGATGGAAGCGTCAGGCCGCCTATCCAGCGAGATCCAATCGAGCTTGAAGCAGTCATTTCTTGTACATCCGACGGCCTTGTTGTATGTATGAGGCGGGCACGACCCATGATTCCGACACTGGCACGCTCGAGATACGAGAACGGTCTCTTTGCTGCTCCTTGGGCAACAGAACCCATCCTACCACCAATGGAGGCACGCCCTCAACAAGCATTTGCCACAAATTTCGCACCATCACTAGGCCCATTCAGCGCTCAGTCAGATCATGTCAGAGCTGGTGGACCTGCTCAGGATGACTTTATGAACTCCATCCGGGACCAGGCTATCTTCGCATGGGCCTTGACTGGAATCAATGGCGCACTTCACCAATACGGTTCAAACAAACCATATGGAGAATCACTACCACTTGAAGGTCTTGAAGTGTGGGAGTCTGACCCATATGCACAGTCCGAGATTTTCAGAAGTGATTCTGGATCAGGGCTTGATGGCATGACGAAGGGCAACAGCCCAGCACAGATGTTTGGTGATCCTGGCCTTGATGGTTACAGAAAAAGGTAGAGCACATGGATCTCTGCCTGCATATTCTCTTTTCTTCCCTGCTGTTAGGCTTTGGAGTCTGCAGATCACTTATCTTTTTTGCTATTAGCGGGAGTCCTGGGTTTGTTAAAGGGACCAAGCACACACGATGATGAATATCTATGAGGACGGTCCGGCGTTTTTCTTCTTCTTTCACACTTTACTCATCCTACTCAAGTCGAGATTCTGTTGTTGTAGCTTTAAGATATACAATAACGGCATAGAGTTCTTGATGTTCTGCGTGTGCTAGCTTGACGTGAGTTGTATCCATTGTCACCGCTTCTCTATAGTGCTTTGTATTGACCTTGCTTACACGTACGGCCACAGTCAGCTGAAAACTGGGCATCCCGTCCGCTCTGCCATACATAAGCAGTTGAACGGCAGATTAGTACTACGGTGGGTGACCACGTGGGAATCCCTGCTGCTGTACGT
>Ga0058697_10000564_pt1 | contig 16036 bp, 13 predicted proteins | sample AgamicAsMae_FD_66619 | JGI IMG/M metagenome (GOLD analysis project Ga0058697, IMG submission 66619) | Agave microbial communities from Guanajuato, Mexico - As.Ma.e | ecosystem: Host-associated > Plants > Phyllosphere > Phylloplane/Leaf | place: Guanajuato, Mexico | collected 2012-06-04
AAGCAATTGAACCACAGGCTTGGTCAACTGACTGGCAAGCCATCGACATCAACACTGCATATTCATCCCATTCTCAACAACACAAGTGAATTTGGTGTCGACGATGTCGAAATCAGCACTATCAGCTCTTTGCAAAGAAAGGCCATCTTCAAGAACAACGATGCACGTGGCAAACGCCGCTACGATGCCGCTTCATGGCATTCGGACATTCAATTCGAGCCTGTTCCAGCCGATTACACCTCGCTACGTCTGACTCAGCTCCCAAAGAGCGGTGGAGATACCGTGTGGGCGTCCGGTTACGAAATCTACGACAGATTCTCGCCAGTCTACCAGAAATTCTTTGAAGGGCTGACAGCCACGTTTTCCGGCGATGGTTTCACCAAAGCCGCTGCTGCCAACCCTGACAAGGTCAAGATTTATGAGAAAGAGCGTGGTAGTCCTTTGAATGTGGGTACAGAGCTCAAAGCTGTTCACCCTGTTGTCAGAACCAATCCTGTCACCGGGTGGAAGAGTATCTTCGCTCTGGGCCCTTTCCCAAAGTTCATCAACGAATTGAACACAGATGAGTCGGAAGAGCTGTTGAAGAAGTTCCATTCGGTCATTACAGAGAACCATGATCTCCAAGTTCGCTTCAAGTGGAGAAACGAGAACGACATTGGTAAGTACCATGCTGTTCCTGTTCATGCTTCTGGGAACCATAGACTGATAAATACGTACAGCTATCTGGGACAACCGTAGTGCCTTCCACAGCGCTACTTTTGACTACGAAGGACTGGGTGAGCGATTCGGCAACCGCGCTGTCGGTATTGGCGAGGTGCCCTACCTGGACCCGAACAGCCAATCTAGAACCGAAGCTCTGGCGGCCAAGAATCAGCAGGTCGACACGCCGCTCGAAGGCAAGACCGAAAGATCAGAGACTCTGTCCGCTTAGGGTATCCTGTAGAATTGAATAGTCACATTGCACACATTCTATGTTTCCTGCGATTCAAGCACATGAAGCACAAGTTGAGTTAGTCATGAAATCACAGTCACGATAGAGATCGAGCGTTAATGGAGGGAGAAACATGATGATTATGATTATTAACGGTAGACCTGCTACCAGAAGTGCAAAGCACATTGCCGCTCCAAAGCATTGCGACTTACCATATCTCCCTTACCTCATTCAGAAAAAGCCAGCAGGCGTAACTCCCTTCTGACCCTGCTGCACAGGCGTCAACGGCACATCACAAAACTGCACTCTCTGACTCCTGCGTCCAAGATCCAACCTACCCATCCTAACAACCCTCGAAGGCCCAGTCCTCACATACGCACTTTCAGGACGCTGCAGCGGCAAGGAAGGATGAGCAACGGGAACTTGCATCTCCACATCACGGTCAACGTGAGTGGTTCTCCAAGCCTTTCTGCGCATACGGGTTATCCAGGCGTCTAGTTGAGCGTGATGTTGTGCGTTGTGGGAGGCTGTGTTGTGGCGTGAGTGTTTGGCTGCGGAGAAACCCCAGAAGGTTAGGGCGAGGAGGATGAAGATGGCCATTACGATGCCGAAGGAGGCGGCGACTTTGTTGCCCATGGTTTGAAGTTTGTTGGTAGTGGGTTTCGATGTTTGGTGTTTTTCTAAGTTTGAAAAGTTCTGAGAAGAGAGGAAGGCGCAGGAAGTTGGTCGTTCTTGCTTATCAAGTAGAAGAGTATTAATGAGGCAAAGCACACAATGAGACAAAGAGTGCAAGCAAAGATCAATGAATTGTGTGAAAGAAGATACCCGTCTCAAATCGAAGACAAAGGGCTTGTCAATGAAAGTCAAAGACAGTGACACTTCTCTTATGATATGCATGTGACGCGTGTATGTCAACAAGGATCGACTGTAGATTTCTAGAATAGTATACTTGGGAAAGAACGAACCAGGAAAGGAAAAACAAAACTTGCAGAAAGACAACACACAAGAACTTAGTTCCAGGCCCACTCCCAATCGCCGTGACCATTCCACATCCATCTTCCACCATGCGGGTAATAACGAGCCCATGCAGGGTGTGGCGGTGCCTTAGGTATGGTAGTAGCAACGCGCTGAGTCTTGGTGACTGTAGGCTTGACAGACGTGACGCTGTTCCACCAGCTGGATACAGCTCGGCGCATTCTAACACCTTGAGTCAAGCGTGAGCCTGAGATGATACCATTGTTATTGCTTGGGACAGGCTGACCAAGTTGGCTTTTCAACCAACAAGTGCCACTTCCCTTGCCTTCGCTCGCTCCGACAAAAGTCCAGGCCTTACAGTTTGAGTCTTTGTCGCAGGCAGTCGTGCAATCGAGGAAAGAGTTAGTCGCTTGGACGTTGGTATATGCACCATAGTTGGTATCACTGCTTCTGTAGATAGTATAGTTGCTACCAGCCGAGTTTGTGGCCCAAGATGTCGAAGCAGTGGAAGTAGTCGAAGTACTGGATATCGAAGGGCTTGTCGATGGAGAGCCGGAAGACACCGCCACCGTTGCAACGCTGGCCACAGATGCACTCGGCGATACACCTTTGACGGCAAGGAAGCCTGCGACGTAGTTTGGACCGGCGGTGACTGCTTCGCCCTTGTTATCCTTGTACCAACAGACTCCAGAACCAAGCCCCTTGTTGCCACCAACGTAAGTAAAGGCGACACATCTCGGATCACTCTCACAGCTGTTCATACAGTCCTTCCAGGAAGTCAAAGCCATGCTGTTGCCGTAAGATCCGAAGTTGGTGTCAGAACTGCATCTCATGAAGAAGAGAGATCCACCTTGAGAATTGACGAATGACTGCGTTTCGGCATCGGGACAGAGCTGAGCGGCAGGACTGGCGAGAGGTAGGACACTCGAAGAAGTGGTCGCTGATACAGTAGAAGAGGCTGTAGAAGACGTGCTGCTTCCGGTTGAGTTCTTTACAGACAATGCACCAGAGATGTAGTTGTCCGCGACCGCCGAGATAGTGCCCGATGCACTTTTGAAATAGCAGATGCCAGATCCATTCCCTTTGGAATTGCCCACATATGTGAATGCTGTACAGCCATCACTAGCTGCTTCATCGCACAAGTTCAGACAATCAAGATAAGAATGGAGAGCGTAAGTGACTGCGTAAGATCCTTGACTGGAGTCAGAAGCACAGCTGATTGTATAAGCATTGCTTCCGCGACTCGTCATACTCTGTCCATCTGAACCTGGACACAACACGATAGAAGATGTTGGTGATGAAGCCGAGGAAGATGAGCTAGCAGTCGTGGTTTGCGAAATGATCACAACCGACGGCAAAGAGGGCTGCGATGTGCTACTCGAAGAGCTTGATCTTGATGTGGTTGATGAAGACGACGTCTGAGAAGTGGTGCTGGAAGGACTTAGGATGGTTGAGCTACTGGAGCTGATAGAGCTTCTGGAAGTGCTAGTGCTCGATGTTGGACTGATGGTAGTAGTTGGTACCGGAGTGGACGAAACAACAATGGTAGAAACCGCACTAGCAGTGCCTGTAGAGACAGACGTGGAACGAGACGAGCTAGTGGAGCTGATTGTAGACACTACCGTCGATGATGTGCTTACCAGTGAACAATCCGTTGAAACACAATAACCGTAGTTCAGCCACATGTTGTAGCATAATGGAGGGTTAACTGCCGGGTTCCATGCCATGAATTGCGTGTTGGAGATGTTGAATCCTGCAGAAATTGTGAGGCATGTATCTCCTGACTTAGCAGTATACCATTGCGTACAGCCAGTGACGATTCCACTTTGTGTAGGTGCAGACGGTGGTACTCCAGCACATGTTGTGGGGACTCTCGAACTAGAGCTAGAAGCAGGAGCAGTTGTAGTGCTGGACGAGGAGACTACCGGCTTCGCAAGGTATTTTATGCTATTAGAACTTCCAGAGTTGTCCGTGTAGTTATACGCATATGCAGGGTTGTAGTTTGTGATTTTGACACTCTTCACGTACATAGTGAAAGGGACTTTTGTGAAGTCAGTGTATCCTCCAGCCCAATCAACAGTGCCTGGCAATCGTTAGCTAGCCCCTCAGACCTCGATCGTATCTATGCTTACCCCATGCGTTTCCAGGATCACCTCCTGCCCAGATTCCTAGTTGAAATTTAGCTGGGGACTGAGGGTATTGATGAGAGCCGTTGTCGGCATCTGAGGCGTAAAAGGTTCTGACAACGGTGTCATCAACAGACCAAGTCAAGGCCGTAGGGGTCCAATCAACAGTATATGTGTGGAACTGTGTCTGAGGAGAGGCAACGTTGAAGAAACTGCCTCTATCGTAATTCCCGGTTATACCCTGCCGACAGCGTTCAGTAACATGACCCAATTACCTTCTTACTGATTCGTACCTTTCCGTAGTAATTGTTCTGTCCCTTGGAAACAGTATCTCCAAAATTGTTTCCTGACCATTCCCAATCAATCTCGTCGAGATCGTCAGACATAAGGACAGCAGATGAGACAATGCCTGTTCCAGGAGCAACCTGGGCTACGACTTCGGTCTTGCCATAATGAATGTAGAAATTGGTCCACAGTTGAGGAGAATCGAAGCGCTTGGCTACGGTGAACTCAGCTCCTTTGGAGCCAAACTTAATGCTGGCATAGTTGGAAAGAGTCCAGTCAGGTGGAATTGATGTTTGCTGTGTGAAATCGATTGCGTAAGTGCTGTTTGCCAGTCCTACATTGGGAGGGCATTTTGTGTTCAAGGGATTGCATGTGTCTGCAACGCTGACTGCAGCAAGCGCAAACAATGCGACGAAACGAGAAATGTTACCCATTGCGCATGTACCTTGAAGATACTCGTAGACATTGCGATATTATGGAGTTGCGATAGAGATGTACCCGCAATCGAGGACGTGAAAGAATGTCGATAACAATGAAAATGTTGTCCCTACCCATTTCCGGCTTCCTACTCATTTCGACCTGCGAACAAAGAGAAGCAGTGCTGGCTGATGATCTACTCGAGTCGAAACGGTTTTACACAAAGAATTCGTGTTCTTGCTCGCATTCGAGTGGAAGCGAACACATTGAAGTGTAGTCAGCCATCATCTAGTTCATCTGCACAGCTGCTGTCACTCCAAAAGTCTGGCTGAACGGCTTGCGAATTGGTGCATGCTGTGACTCGGAAGGCCTGTGTCAAACCTCGGTGTGGAAAACGATCGAGGGCATGATTGATTAGAAAGCGAGGTCGTTTTCCGAGGTTCGTTTGAGTATCGCGCCTATCGTATGGTTTGCAGCCACGTCATCCTGAGCGTGCGTCGCGGTCAGTCCACACCTTGAAGCACCTTGGTGCATAAGCCGAAGGTCAAGTACTGGGCGACTCTAAGCATTCTCAAATCTGTAGATGCCAACGACTCGTTCATGGAAAATGGCACGAGAGAGCGGCAGACAAGCAATCAAAAGGGATTCAGATCTCGAACATTGATGAATTTCGGGCGGGTCCAAGCTCTCGCTTCCCTCGGCTTCTGGTGCCTGCTATTCCCACGTGTCTTGTGAAACATGACGTCGGTTTGAAACTTTTATGATTTTTTTCGCATCGGGCCTCCTCGCCGGAACACTCGGTAGTTCCAAATTGCTACAAACCCCTTGCCCATTGATCACCGATAACACCCTGCGGTGGACCGTGTGAAACGTCATGGCAGATTGGTAGAGAGCACGAGCGAATTGTTGGGCCATGCCTTTTGTAAGCAGAGAGTGGCGGCGATAAACCGTGAGTCGTTGGTGGGGGAGGGGTCTCTTCATAAAGGCCAATTCTCCATCTGCTTGCCATTGCTTGTTCCCATTCCATTCTCAATCACATCACATCACCCAAAATGACTTACTCATACACTGTCTACAAGGGCTCCGAGTCCGGTGCCATCAAGAAGGCTACCAACACCAAGCCCGCCCTCAGCGGCGACCAGGTCTACATCAGAGTCACCGCCTCGGGTCTCTGCGGTACCGACATGCACTACCGCAAGGCCGATATGGCTCTCGGTCACGAGGGTGTCGGTGTCGTTGAGGAGACCGGCCCTGCCTGCACTCTCCTGAAGAAGGGTGACCGCGTCGGCTGGGGCTACGAGCACGACTCTTGCTCCCACTGCGAGCAGTGCCTGAAGGGCACCGAGACCTACTGCCCCGAGAGAAAGATGTACGGTTACGCCGATGCCGACCAGGGTTCGTTCGCTTCCCACGGTGTCTGGCGCGAGGCCTTCCTCTTCAAAACCCCCGACAGCCTTCCCGATGAGGCCGCTGCCCCTCTCCAGTGCGGTGGTGCCACCGTCTTCAACGCTCTCCACATGTACAACACCCAGCCCACCGACCGCATCGGTATCGTCGGTGTTGGTGGTCTCGGTCACTTGGCCATCCAGTTCGCCGCCAAGATGGGTTGCGACGTCGTCGTCTTCTCCGGTACCGACTCCAAGAAGGAGGAGGCCAAGAGACTCGGTGCCAGCGAGTTCTACGCCACCAAGGGCATCAAGGAGTTCAAGGACGTCAAGCCCATCAACCGCCTGCTCGTCACCACCTCCGCTCAGGTCGACTGGAGCCTCTACCTCCCCGTCATGGCCCCCGGCGGTACCATCTTCCCCCTCTCCGTCGACGAGGGTGACTTCAAGATCCCCTACATGGGTCTCCTCGCCCAGGGCCTCACCGTCCAGGGCTCCATCGTCGCTCCCCGCTTCATCCACAAGAGAATGTTGGAGTTCGCCGCCCACCACCAGATCAAGCCCATCACCCAGCACTACGAGATGAGCGAGGAGGGCATTGAGAAGGCCATGAAGGACCTTGACGAGGGCAACGTTAGATACAGAGCCGTTCTGTTCAACAAGGCCTAAAGAAAAGTTATGATATCGCGTTTTGGATAATACCCGGCAAGCTTTTGAGCTGCTTACAAGACTAGCAGGGCTACGTCTATGAATGTTGGATCTTCAAGAATACCTAATACCATTTCTTACCACACATGTATTGTTTCTTCCGCCCGTTTCTTGTGATGTGATGCATCCATGCACTGATCTTTTCCGCCGTTTTCTGTGATGTTTCAAGGTCCACCCATGAAGCCGCTTACTTCGGGTTGAAGCTGGTCTACGCGACTCAGTGTGACATCGTCTTTTCTAGTTCCCGTGCTATATCGAGTATCCTCCCATCCCTCCCTGTTCCCCCAACAAGCATAAGCGGTAGTCCATTGTATCCCTGTTGCGTCTGAGTAAGCCGAGAGCCGACACTGATGCCACACAACCCCAAGCTCTCGACAAGACAGCGGGTTTGCTCCGCACGCTCGGAGGCAGAGTGACATAAACACGTTGTCATGGGGTCAACCAAGACATCAACAGTTTCCAGAATCTTTGTCGCTGCTCGAGCCACCTCCAGTTGTTTGACCTGGAGCTCCAATACTGCCTGCATACTAACAGTTTCCTTGACCGCCAACAAAAACATGTCCCGATTGACCTTTTCGGCTTGCTCGAACACAGTGTAGTCAATCTCTTGGCCTCGTCCGCCGGCTGCTTGAAGTTGTTGAATAGCCTTTTGAGTACGGAGATGATGGGAAACATCAGAACAGCAAGATCTGTCTCTGAGCAAGCCGAACACAAAGCCACCGCTCTTTGCACCACGAAAGTCGACATGCCAGACCCACGAGTCGATAACGCTGCGAGGCACGACCAGCGTATCTTCCTCGTCACTGGGGCCCTGGTCGATGACCAGCCAAACCATGCGTGCCTCCTCGCTGGACTGAGCTACGATTGATGTCGGTCCAGTCTCCCGATGGCTTGGAGGCCTGCCACGGATGGAGGTGGGATCGAAAACAGTGACACCTGTCGACGTCCGAGTGCGGGCGACGCTGGACGGAAAGCAATCTAGAGCGAACGACACACGGAGACCAGCCACTGAGGCCGAAGGTTCAGGAAGACAACCCATCAACAAGGCACCGGCATCAATCAAAGCGTCTATTTCTGCATAGTCCTCGTATCTTCCGATCGTGAAGGGGATGCCGTAGAGCGGTGGTAGTGATTTACCAGCAAATTTTTGTTGCAAGGTCTCTGCCTCTTGGATCAATGTTTCCGGGTTGGTGAGAATGGTCGCCACACATGGATTCTGACGGAGATGCTCTGATGCCTTTTCAGCAGCGGCTCGAATGACATCTACCGGCCTTAATGTGTTCTGTCTGTAAGCCTGAGACAGGTCTGAGATCGACATGCTCTTGAGTGCTGTTGAAGCATCAATAACAGAATCGAATGGTGACCGAGACTCGCACAATCTGACGAGATCTGTAGATGTACCGACGTAGCCGAAAAGACCGTCGTAGGCACAGATAGTAGCGTTGGCGCTCGTTACCAGATTGGCATCAAAGCCCGAGGTACAGCTGTGTATACCGATCAGCACTCGAGACAAACAAGAGATGATGCTAGTGCAAGTTTTTTACTCGTTCAGTATGCAGCACTCGAAGCCACGATCGGCGGCCTCACGAGCCGTGGTATTCACACAACATCTATATCGTTGTTATCATTCGAATTCGGCAGGCTCTATCAACAACAGGATATCATACTCGGTTGTCACACCAGCGAGCAACAAATGGGTGATGCCTCGGTTCAGCAGAGCTCGGTGGAAGCCTGTCTTCCAGAACGAACCCTTTCCAGGCTTATCGATGATAACTTCTCCCGGCAAAGGCCTAAGCTCGTCAATGACATCGTGGCCATACTCTCCTCTGATCAGCGACCGACCCATAGGTCCTGGCTCTCCAATGCCGATAGTATGATGACCATTGGGAGCATTCGTCTGCCTCAATTGTTTGGACGCAGGTAAATCTGATAGATCAGGTAGATGTCCCTCTCGAGTATGCATAATATAGAGCCCTAGTTTCCTGGATGCTTCCAAGGCTCGCTGGACCACAGGAACAATTTTACGCACTGCATTGAACACTTTGTCATCGCCGCATTGGATGCTGCCAAAACCTCCAGGCTCGACAAAGTCTCGCTGCATGTCAATGATGACCAACGCAGTCGACTCTGGACGGAACTTGGATGCATAGGGAATAGCGTTTGGTAACTCCATGATGGGCTGAGGTTGTGAAGCACGAAGGATTGAGTGTCAGTGCAATTGATTGGCAAAACGCCCGATTGACTTTCTGTTTCTCGCTTACTCTTGCTGATCATGCGAGCCTTTCTGTTTACTAATCACGAACAACACTCGAATTTGCAGTTGTACCTTTTGTGAAAATGCCATGGTGTACACAGCGATGGCGGTCAAGTAGTCAATGCAATTTCACAAGCTTTGGCTTCGTGTATTAAGATTCAAACCTTATCTGTCCTTCCGAGCCAGATACTCGCGATGATAATCATTTATTGACTGGAGGAAGACCATCTGCTTGATGCTATGATAGACGGTGATACAACATGAACATCAAAAGTTGGGCGTGAGTCTTTCCGACGCACAAAATCAGCGTCGACGTTAGAGTTTATCATCATGGTGGAAGCCGCCACGCACCTTACTCGCTAGTCATGACTAGAAAGATTGCAAGAATCAGTCATTATGTACGAAAGGCTTATGCAGAAAAACTACAGCACGAGTCGAGCTTAATGTCTCTTCTAGCGAACAGGTCTTGATGCATATGGTGCATAGAGCCTTACTGCTGGAGGTATGACTCGTTCAAATCGAACCATGTGCTAGTGGCACGATCACCGTATTTGCACGTCTTGTTTTGTAGAGCTCCTCAAGTCATGACAGTGACTGGTCGAAGGACGGATCCACATCGAACAACATTGCAATGATGTGTTTCCCAAGAGGGACTATGCAAGTGAGGTGCGACATGGGATCATCTCTAACGAGATCGACTTGATACGATGAATGTACACGACACCAAGAACATCTTATGCAAGTCCTTTGAGAGAGCACCGGACTATAGCAACAGATGGATAGAATTTGACTCCCGGTCGCAGTCGCGGCTTCCCTTGATGGATGAGGCATTTTAAGATGGTCAGCATCATGAGCGTGGAGCTATATCAATCGTGTATTAGGTACTCGAGACGGCCATGTTACAGATTATGATTGACAAATCCTCTTTAGCTGACAGCAGTGATTCGATCGATGAACAATATACATACTGCAAGCTCCGATGTCTGATAGAGTGGCGAAGTGCGAAGGTTGTGGCCTGAACCCTATTGTCAACGCTGCTGGACTTGGAAGGTGCGACCTCTGGTTGAGCCGCATGGTTGCATGGACGCACCACCCAAGCCAAGGGGCAAAATCTTCGCAGCTCGTCCTGCCTTCATCCCCCGACCGATTTGCACACCCATACTCGGCAGAGCATTGTCTGGGGTCTATCGCAAGGCACGTTGTGCATTCCTCGATCGATAAACTTCGTCGCTCCTACCTGTCATGACGCCTCGTCAGTCACGCCGTCTACGCCAAACGAAGTAACAGCGTAAGCGGATGCTCGCTTGTTACCCAGTGAGAAGTACGCCTGTCGCTACGGTCTAATAGCAATGGCCTGCTTGTCGAGAAGTCAAGAAAGATGGTCTGCGCCTATCGAACAGCCATGTGTTACAACGACACAAAAGAATATCGCAACACCTTCCGTTCAGACGCGTCGCAACCCTCAAGAAGACAGTGTTGAACTGACTAGCTGTGCACGCCTTTCAAAAGAGTCCTTGTGCTCTTCATGTCGTGCAGGATCCAGTCCAACACTGCCGCACATGGTCCGGCGCTGCCATTGAGCAACGGACGCTCAGTGCCTGTACCAGGCGTGGAGGGCATTAAACACTTCTGGGTGGCTCCCGTGAATACACGAAGTGCCAATCGCCATATGCTGAACACAGTTCTCACATCAGCTTGCTACCATCTATGTTCATGTTAGCAATATTGTTGGTCGACGGCACTACGATGAGGACAGATACTCGGTGGAGTGTCTGTGTGTGCCTCATATCTCGGCGCAGATCATGCGCTGTCGAGTCCCGTAGGCAAGAGCTGTCTCTCGGTTCACTGGTTGTACCAGGAGCATCATGCAGCTGTTGGGGAGTCTGAAGGTCGAGGTCTTGTGAAAGGCAGCGTGACACTGGAAGAAGATTGACCTGACCTGCTGACTGGATAATAGTCACCTCCACCTACCTCAAGCCGAGAGCGTTTCGCGTCCACTCCCCTCAGTCGCACCTGCTGACTGCTTCGCGTTCCTTCTCCAGCATTCTCGAAACAATACGTGGAAGACTTCTTCCGTATGCCATCACATCTTTTCTTGCTGCGCGTCACAGCAATGCACAACCCCTCGAGCCGAAACTTGTCTATGAGACCGCCGACCGTCAAGACACACCCTCCGCCAGCTCGAGTTGACGATAGGCACGAAATCATGAAAGACGTGACCAAAGGCCAGTGTGGGAACATCGGCGAAGGTACATACACTAGGCATCATTGGCTTGTAAGAAGCACCAGCGATCAAATCTGTGGAAGGACTCAGAAGAAGCGAGTAGCAACCAGGGCGTTGTGCTCGAGAGTCAACAGTGTTCGCCAGTCGCTTCACCAACCACACAATGTTGGCTACTTTCCAAAGAGTCCAAAGTCTTTCACAAACGGGAAACGAGGTACCTGTAAGATCCGAAAAATGTGTCTTGGAGCAGTGCTTCTAGCATAAGCTTTTCCGCATGTTGGCAAAATCGTGTCATAAAGTTGATCGTAGCCACGCGCATATCGCCCTTGGTTTCGTTGATGTTTTGTATCCGCATGCACTTGTTCAGCATGTAGCTCTTAGCGACCGGCAAAGCTCCGGTTGCTATCTGATGAACCAAGTATGGCATCTGTTCCGCGATAAACTTGTGTTTGATGAGGCTCAAGACCGTGGTTAAGTCTACCGTCCCGAACCGAACCGGCGCGGGCAGCGCACGCGATCGTCTTGACTTGATGCTCAATCAACAAAGGACCGATCTCCTAGCTGCCGCTCCGTGCGGAAGCGGAAGCGGAAGCAGAATCAAACATCCGCCCACAAATAGTTCTGAATATGATCAATGTTCTTCGATGGCTTTTTCTTCGTAAAATTCGTGGTTCATGGGTCTGTGTAGTAGTAAAAGCCCTCTGTAAGTTGATGGTGATATTTTTTGAGCTTTTGCATGAGCTCGGCCATTTCCACCGCATACCATACACAATGCGTCTTCGTTCATGAGATGCACAAAATATCTCGTAATTCAATCGGTCTCAAAGCATCTCTCCAACAAGGGTGAGATGTGAGAGGTAGGGTTTGCCTCCGCAATGGAAGTTCGCTTTACTGCATGAATGCTACTGCCTCGGCGGCAGGTTCATTACACGTGTCCATTAAATTCGTCGCAGTCGTTCGTGTCCGTCAGCCAGACATGTGGTCGAGGTAGCCGTTCGCTGATTGGCCATTCTCGAAGGGAGGCGCCCAAGCATTATATCCAGGAATGTATGGCATGTGCAGAGACATATTCGGAGCGAAGCCAGCAAAGACTGATGGGTTAGGATAGCTTGCCGGCGTCACCCATCCAGACGTGACCCCTGAAGATCCCAGCGGGGCCGTATTTGGTTGAATAGGAGCACTTCCAAACGCAGGCTGAGACGAGTTGCCAAAGCCAGATCCGGACCTCGACTCGGGACTAGTGACTGAACTCGTGAGAGAAGACTCGGGCTTGCGGATTTCTTTGGGATCGAGGATCATCGATCTGATAGCTGCGCTCATGAACTTTGCGCCCATCTCGCCATTGATCTTTAGAGTCCATCGAAACTCCTTCAGCTTGTCGAGATAGAACTGTTCTTCAGACGAGTCAAAGGCAGAGCCAACAAGAACGTTGCCAAAAGAGATCAGCAATGTCAAGCATGCAGTCGAACTAAAGTACCAGAATGACTTGAGGTGTCGCGCCTTCAGACTGTCCACAAATTCGAGCGCAGATAGCCATCTCTGTTTGGCAGCAACGCGGCACGCCGCAGCGATGTTCGGGTCTGATCCACGAGACATGGACTGGCATATGATACGTCGATGTAGACTGACATCGACAGCAAGATGGGCAAGTCTAAGGTACCCTAAAGATGGTCAACGAGTGTGCATAGCCAAATGGTCAATACGGAGCTCACCTATGCAAGTAAGCCGCATGGATGAAGCTTTCTCCAGAGATAGTACGTCCAGTGCTGAATCGGACCAAGCACTAAGTCGACGCTGCAAGGGCTGCGTTTTACTTAAAAGGATTCCGAGTGGATCGTGTGACGTTGCCATGGCGTGATGTGACCGTAAGCTGAAGACTGTATCCAGAATATCAGAAAGTATCCGAGTGAGCTCGACCATCTGGATGAAGATGATACGGCTGTTCTCAACTTCCGAACTACCTTCCTCGTTGTGTTCTTCATGTTCTGGGAAGTCTTTGTGCTGCAGAAGAGGCACGATCCAATCGCGATCCGAAAGCAGAGCTGGCCGGCCTTCGATAAGAGCCACCCATTTGTCTTGCAGGTAGACAGCCCAGGCAAGACGACAGCGCAGGCTGATCTCCCAAGCTGGCAGATCCCATCTTGATGAGTCAAGATGAAGCCCCATGGTATGTGTCATAGAGACGAGTTGTGCCGTAAGTTTACCTCTGGATCCACAAGCCATGATATCTGAACTATAGCATTCGTATTGTGCAATTAGCAGACCCGCTTGGACCGACGAGAGCTTAGGGCGATGAATGGTAAGATCGTAAGACTCTATTGCTAACTCATAGAGACGACAGGCATCTGGCGCAGGCTTTGTCGCTAGGGCCGGCGAGCACCTCCAATAGTTGGTTGTAAGAAGATAGACGGCTGCAAGAAGAGCAGGTGAAAACTCGCGGTAGGAGCGTGCATACTTTTCCAGGAAAACGCCTTTGTGGAGGATGGGAAACGATGGGTGGATGATACGGAAGTATAGGTCAATAAGAGCCTGCCCATAAGGCTCGACCAGCTGCTGTATTGCGTCTACACGACTCATCTCGGTATCATAGCCGATAGTGCCTTGGTCTTCGCGGACCGTGAAAGCATTGAAGTCATCGACTTTCCTGATTGTGACAACACCACCCTGCGTAGACTTCTGCGAGCTTCCCTTGGTAATTGAAAATCGCGGAAAGGAGAAAGGTTCAGTCAGGCCGACAAAGTAAGCATGATGCTTGTTCTGAAGCCCAAGCGTCTTCTTCAGCAAGCTTTCCCCAGGAAGTTCGTCGTACTCTTCCACGCCAGTTCCTATATTGGTTCGTAACACATGAGGACTGTCGTCTGCATTTCCCATGTCGGTTTCCTCACTAGGTTGGGCTTTTCGTTTCCTGGTTCTGGCGACTGGCTCGTGTAGGTAGGTGCACTCCTGAGTATGAAATTTGCACAAGACACATTTATCTTCGCCTTTCTCCTTGACACATCGCGTCTTGCGCCGGCGACACGCATCGCAGGGCCTTTCCTTGGCTGAGCGCGCACTGTTGCCAGAAGGCCGAGAACCCTCGACAAGGCTCTGTTGCTGGTCGGAGAGGTTCTGCAGTTGAGAATTTCCTGACTGTCGGTCGAGGTCGCGATAAGGATGATACCCTTGAGACGCACGCCATCCGGCGCCTATTGCTTCTTCCATGTTTCCAGAGATCCGTTGCCCCGGGTACATCGTTTGATGCTAGACTTGTAAAAAATGTGCAATGGTGCTTCTGAGCGACAAGTCCATTGGAATCGTAATGATGTCAATACGAGAAGAAATCACGGACACAGGAAAGGGCTTGGTCTCGACTTCTGAGAAAGTGTGCACTGGTGGGCGCAGCTGAAAAACAAATGGCCAATGATGTACGGCCACCGATGCGACCCTTGGGCACAGAGTCAGGCACGGCTTTAATTGAAGTGTTTTGACGCCTTTTCTCCGACTCGTCACTTCGACCACTTTAACTAGGTTGTGAACGAATCAGCGACTGTAGATCGGTCCTATAAGCTGCTAGCGTTGGTACTGAGACGCACAGCAGCATCCTTCAGCCTCGGATAGATCTTCAAGACCATGCAGGTTGTAGTGTACCCATGGACTTTGTTGCTCTGCATATGTAGAGACTCCGACTGCAACCATCTGCTCGCCGGACGAAGGTTTTAGAGGTTTAGAAGAGTTGCGCCATAGAGTTTATCATCACTTCGCATGGCAGCAAGAGCCGCTGTGGGGGGCGGGTTGCGTTACTCAAGCTTTGGCGCAAATCCGGGCGCGTTGACGTCATTTTGAGATCGCTCTTTCCTTGTACAGTAGTAATACCGCATCCGCATCGGGATTGACTCTGCATCTCATCATCGATAGAGACGCTTAAAGAAACCTGAATTGCGGTTAAGAAGGCATCTGCAAACGCTAGACTAGGGGCTCTGCTTGTCTATTATCCTTGTCTCCCCCCTGTCGTTTTGAATTGATGCGAAACCTGTCGACACGGGCACTCCAACTTTTTGCTTCCACCACGCTTCACTTGGCCCACTAGGATTGGCGGCGACCGTACATATATCAGCACTGATATACCCTCGATGGCGGGATCCGAAGCAAGCAGACCGCCCCGTGAGGCAGAGACGAGTCCGAGTGTCCTGACCGATACTAGGGGGGAAGTACTTGTTCCTACCATCGTACCGCCAGAGACACAGTTTCCGAGCCACGGCGTCGATGGAGACAATTCGCCCTCAGTATACCATACCCCTGCCACTGCTCTCTACCAAGGCACCGAGAAAGAAGGATACTTCGGAGGACAACCACAACAGAACAATGGCCTGGACCGTGGTATCGAAAGGGTCGACCACGCAGAGACGCCGGCGAACGTCTCCAAGCCAACCAACACACAATCACTCCAGGTCGGCGACCGCCCTAGTCTCGAGAGATCATGGCAAACAGAGAGACCAAAGGCCATGCCTCGCAGTGCCACCATTATGAATGCTCTCCAGCGAAGCACGTCCCACACTCACGCTCACCACCCCAGCCAAACTGACGCATCCGATTCGTCCTCATCATCGTCCTCGGAAAGCGACTCTGGAAGAAACCAGCAGACGGGCACGCAACCACGACGGAAGATGGAAAGAGAAGAATCATACTCTAGACTCACCGTGGACAATGACCAAGACAAAGCAAAAGACAACGTCTCTGAACGCGATGGTAGAC
>Ga0058697_10000567_pt1 | contig 15991 bp, 15 predicted proteins | sample AgamicAsMae_FD_66619 | JGI IMG/M metagenome (GOLD analysis project Ga0058697, IMG submission 66619) | Agave microbial communities from Guanajuato, Mexico - As.Ma.e | ecosystem: Host-associated > Plants > Phyllosphere > Phylloplane/Leaf | place: Guanajuato, Mexico | collected 2012-06-04
CTGTATTTCCTATTAGACCAACTTGCGGAGGATCAGTCATGGCAGACAAGGGAGACGTCAACCTGGGAGGTGCGCAATTCGCGTCGCACAAATGGGCAGAGCCGATCGTGAGTCGACCATGTTGCTTGGGGACAGTGTGCACACGACCAGACTAACAATCACCTCAAGTTTGTTGTTACTGTCATGATTGGCTCATTGATCATCAATCGCCGCAAAAACTTCAGCATCCTACGAGGAGATCTCAATGCCCGCTCTGGAACTCTGTCGCCTACAAATGAGGGACGTCCTATGCTGGGCGACGATGAGGGTCACGCGACAAGCCGACTCCAGAAACGCACATGCTTTGGCAAGGAATTCGACATGCCCGACACATCTGCCTTCGCCAACAACTTGCACAGCAGAGTCCTGCAGAAATTCCCCTTCTTGATTGAAATGTTCTACTGGGCCCTCAACTACGCAGCATACAGTACTACAAAAGCCGTCGCGGCTTCTCTCTATGCTACTAAGGACGGCGTCACCGAACTCGCCCAGGAGCATGGAATCAGCATTCTCAACTTTGAGCACGATTCGATGTTTTCAATTTTCTTCCCTATCAAGGAGGTGGACTTCCAAGCCTTTTTCACCACTGGCCATCCTCTCATTTTGACATTCTTTAACCGCATCTACTCGCTGGTTCACATCCCCGGAACTGTCACGTGCGTCCAATATTGATGAGATATTCTATGCAACAATCGCTAACCCCCTGACAGATTCCTTTCATGGTATTATTACGCCGCTCCGGATCATGCTGCTTTCGCTGTCGCTAGACGAACCATGACTCTGGGCAACTTTGCTGCATTCTTCGTCTTCTGTTTCTACCCTTGCATGCCGCCACGCCTTTTGCCAAAGTCCTTTGGATTCCACGACACTGTCCGTCAAGACAACGCAGAGAGCGTCTGGGTTGGTGGCAAGAACGTCAACCAACTTGCAGCCATGCCTAGTCTCCACTTCACCTACGCATTTGTCATTGGCTGCACCTTCATCTACCACTCTGGCATTCACTGGCGATCTGAGAACAAGGCAATCCAGCAATCGACCTTTGGAAGATGTCTTTGGTTGTTGGCCGGACTTTTCTACCCTCTTCTGGTCTTGTCCGTCATTGTCGCGACTGCCAATCACTACTACTTAGACGCTGTGGTCGCACTCTTTACGACTTCCGTTGCCTTTTTCATCAACAGAATCTGGATGCTTTTGCTGCCGGCCGAGGGCATGCTGCTATGGGTATTGCGCTTGAAGAAGCCTGTTCCTACGACCGGACAACGGCTAGAAACAGCCAAAAAGATCAAAGAGGATGAGATCGACTATCGCTACGAGGTCGTGTAGTTGTTGAACGCACATCGGCAACTCCTTTTTCTGTCCCTGCAAATATCCTGTACATCTAGTTTCATCATATTAACCTATTTTCGAACCTCACTTCTCAAGAGTCTACAAGTGTCAGGGATCTAAACACTGACAATCTTCCTTCGAGCCGCCTCTTCGCTCTCCACTTAGCAATGTCGGGCAGAGAGCTGCAATTCGCTCCTCTGAGCACTGCATGATCACTGACCACAGGCGTTCCAGAGTATATCCAAAGTAGGGCGCGTTCAACGAATCAGGCCGACCTTGTAGATACTCTTGTCCATGTGCCCAGCTGTTTGGCTCTTCCAGCGCATCCCTCAACTTCTCATACATCGCCTTCTCATTCGCTCTCACCCTTGCAGCACTGGCAACAAATTGCCCTTTGTAACTCAACAACACTCTTTGCTCTCCGCAAGTCTGATTAAACACTTCTTTCCAAGTTTGCTCCACGATTCCAGATCGGTCTTGCCATCCAAATCTATCGCCGCAGTTGTTGCACTCACAGCTCTGTCCACTGAACCCTAAACTCAACATTCCTGTCTGAGGTGTATAGTAATCGTTGACTCTTGCAGCGAACTCTCGTGGATTGTGGATAGATGCCTGCAGGAAGAAGGTTTGGGCAGCCAAGTCATCCCATGAGGAGATTATATGGTGGAGATACGTGTGGCCTTCTCTGCCTACGTTAGGTAGTTGTAGCACTTTTGTGGCGTTGGTTTGTTGTTGGAGCAGAGTTAGATTTGCGGCAGGGTCTTTTGTGTAGAGGATCAGGCGTGGAGACTTGGGGCCGATGGGGGGGAGGGAAGTGAGGAGGGCAAAGGTGTCTGTGATGTGGGAGGGTGGTTCGCGGTATATGCTCATTACGATATCGAGAGCGGAAGTAGAGTTGTAAGAGGTATCCAGTCGTAGTTTGTGGGCATCGTGGTAGGGGAGCGGTGGAATAAAGTTGTTGGTGAGGAAATGCAGCCAGGCTAATATCGTAACCGTAAGAGGGACTGCTCGAGCTAGATACCATCTTCTTTGTGCTCCTGGGGCATGGTGCTCCAAGCCGTCGATTGATGGTCGGGCATCTTTCATGTTGTCTATAGCCTGGGGCAGCTCGAGCCAATCTTCCTCGGATGAGCGACCAGAATCTGGATTCTTGAATCCTTCGAAAGGGCAACAGCAGACAGAGACCAAGAAAGCCAGGATCTGTATGTAGCTCAAATACACAGGCAATCCCAGCTGTTGAGAGAGTAAAGCTGTGAGTCCCGACAGTGCGAAGAAGACAACACTATGTGAAGTGCTGTTCTTGGTCTTTTCCAGCATCAATGGTGTCAGTGCGAGTGCTAAAGCTGTCGCCCCCAGATTGAGGCTTAGCATAGGTACATGCTTCCAAGCTAGTGTTGCTTCATGTTTGCTCTCGAGCAGAATGTAGCAAGCCACTGCAGAGATCAGGGGAAGAATCATAATTGGCAGCATGGAAAGTTGATTCTCGCTCGACCGGTTTAATCCAGCGTCGTCCACCTGCTCATCATGAAGCGCGTATACCGCACCCAAGAGCAATACAGCAGAGATACCGAAAAGCAACCCATTTGGCGTGAGTTTATAGTCTTCGAGCAAAACCACACAACAAGAGATGACCACGATATAACATCTGGTCTTGAACCAAGTTGATCGTGCAGATAGGCCGAAGCATGAGATAAGTGGCTTCAGTCATGTCAGTATTACGGCGGAGTTATGTGGTGATGACATACCTACCAAGATCATTATAAGCGAAGTTATGTTCTCGAAGTGGAGTGTAGACTGTATCCACAAAGGGAAGAATACTGCCAGACATAAAGACAGCAGGATCACCCTCAAGTTCTGCTTCAGATAATCTTTGATAGCGAAGACATCGAAGTCAGGCTTGACAACAAGTATATCGGGGGTATGGCATATTTCCTGGACAAAAGCTACAACAGCAGCGGTGAGGAGTTGTAATAGAAGAAGCGTGAATGCTGGCAAGGTCAATGATGGTGTCTACACTCTGTGCTCAATCCTTACGCACGATAGTCTGAGTCTATGTGTTAGTCACAGCAGCCATTGAGTCGCAAGAAAAAGCTCTTACGGTAATTATCGACGAGCAAGACATGTTTACTCGAGACTGTCGACACTGCAGCACAAACAGCCCAGATCCTGTCACAGTTAGCACAAAAGTCTCAACGATGACGATGGGGAATGAGATACTGACCATGGCACTACTTCCGAGAACCCACCCATTATGCCAGCATACTACTAAACAAGAGACACGTAGACGAACGAGCACAATGAGAACACAGATCAAGGAATCAAAAGACCAGAAACCCGCCGATAATCACAAAAGGAGGCCAACACCCTCCTCCTTCTTCTTCAGGCAGCCAAGCAAGAATACCCACATCCACTGCCACATATCACGGCGTCGCATCTGGGAGCCTAATCGACTCTCTAGTCAAGCGTTTTGATCCTTCGTACACCAAATTGGCATCGATGGTGTAAATCGGCCACATGCATCGTGCTCAGCCTTCTTTCGTGTAATCAACAACCACCAGGCTCGGCCGTGATGCTCGCCCACTGGAAGATATAGAGTTTCAACATCTGTTGTTTTACGGTTGAATTGGCCCATTATGTCGGGATGGGCTTGGATGAACGTGAGACGTCTCTAATGACGAGACCCAGTTGTTGTCGTGTACAGCTCACAGGATTCGATTCATGCCACTCTACTTACCTTGCTCCGCGCGGCCTCAAGGTAGCTCGTGAACAGTCTTGATCCTTCGCATCAGCCGCAGTCCGACAACTGTTAAAGACACGCATAGGCATTTTCCAGAGTGGGTGGAGCAGATGAGTCCTCCCGAGTCGACGAAATGAAGTGGTACGGCCGTGCATAGTGGCTAGAATACGCCCTCAAGGCAATTGACCAAATTCTATTGCGCTCTTTAACCAAAAGGACCAACGCCGAGTCCAGATGTCATGATAAAGCGATGCTTCCCCTGCTTATCTCAATCAAGCAAATGGCATGGCACCTCGAAAGTTTGGGCAAGCCCCTGTTCGTAGGCCAAGACAAGTCGTCGCAAGCAGATGCTGCTGCTCGGTGCTCAAGTCTGGTTCGTCGGGTATCATTACTCTTTGCGCTTTCGTGCCGCTGGTGTTACGGCCGTATGCTGTTATGGTCAAAAACGTGTTTGCCTTGCTGGGCGACCGAGCAAATAAACAATGAAGCCGAGACTCGAGACCGAAACAGAGGATTCAAGATCCTCCGAAGATGCCCCGAATGATTGTCATCGTTCTGTTTGTTTGCAGAAAACACATCATCACGAAGGTCTTCTCATCTGCACCTTGTTACTTCTCTGATACACGAAGGACTGTTGTGGAAGACAGTATGGACAGTCGAGGGTCGCTGAGAGGACGATGTGGTCAGTAGACTTTGCTGATACACGCTGCTGCCTAAGACGCGTTGGAGAGTTCTGAAGCCATAGCTGCTTCATCTTTTGCATGACATTTCGAGAATCGAATCTGCCAACATCCATCTCACAGTCTTGTCCCAATTGCTCTTGTTTCCGTCGGAAACACATCCAAGATTTCCCTTCTGACCGCACAGGTCAACATGTCAACCTTCTTGCTATTCTGCATTGCCACAGTCCCTTCATCGGTACAGGCGATCTCCTGATGAATATTCCGCTCTGCTGACGGCGGTCAGACAATTGACGCACTCCTGGAGACGCCGCGACACAACTTTTTCTCTCTTGTCCGCGACTCAACACAGTCGAAATTCGATCCTTGGTGCACATCACCTCCAGTTGCTCCTTTCAACAGCGATTTCTCGGGTCGAGATCAGATACGTACGTTCCTCGCCGAGCATCTTTCTGTGCCTCCGGAAGGAAGCGATCTGGAATCACGCCAATACGCTATTCTCGACGAACGCAGCGCCACTGACCAGACAGTCATCCTTGGCCACTCGTATTCGAGTTTACTCATGCGTGATCTAGACATCATGACTGAAGATGAGGCAGACCAATGGCAAACTGAATGTGATGAATGTGAAGACGAGGAAGATGATTCCTGGCGAGAGTGGCGTGTCAGATTTGAAGACGCAGATGCTCTATCAACCATCCTGTGTTTCGAGGGGGAGTTCACGCCCAAAGTGTACAATGACGAATTCGTAGCGACATATACTGATGCAGCGGGTGTATTCCAGCTCAGGTCTGCGTACAGGGCATATGCGGAAGCGGCGCTGCCCAGTTGAGAGTCGGGCGTAGTGTATGGTCAAATCGACAAGCTGAGCACACGACCCCAGCCCGACATCTATACTCTACCTTACCTTCCTATAGCTTATACCCTCTTTAGCATCAAATAGCTCCAGCTATAGGTAGTCCTAGCTAATGGAGAGGTAGAGTGTTAACCCCATGTTATCGGTTATCCGGCAAATCTCTCCGCATGCACCTCCGCTTTTGGGTAATTCGATGCTTCATTTTTTGCCATGACACATTAACGGCACACGGCACGATGTGTCTACATGTATATCTATATAACGACTGCGACACCCTTGGATCCACCTTCTGTTTCGAAGTTTGCACCTCCGGCTTCTCAATTGAAGCATAGCATGTACCACACGCGAGGACAGTACTCCCCTCGAGCCTCGGCATAGATGAATCATAACAACGCCTCCTTCGACAACGTCGACAAAGAGAAAGATCGAATCTGCGACACTAATGCCTCGAATGACAGCATTCCCGATGGAAAAGAGGCACCTCCAGCAGTGATTCTAAACACTGAACAGCCGCCAACGGACGTCGTACCTGCAACTGAACCACCGCCATCGCCCAATGGTGGCTATGGATGGGTTTGTGTAGTTTGCGTGGCTTTGATCAATGCTCATACTTGGGGCTTGAACTCCTCCTATGGTGTCTTTCTCGCCTACTACCTGGCCAACAACGTCTTCCCTGGTGCTACCTATCTGGAATTCGCCTTTGTCGGATCATTGTCCATTGCGTGTGCATTGCTCGTTTCGCCTGTGGCTACGATCTTTACGCGAAAATTCGGCACCAGAACTACGTTGTTTACTGGTGTTGCATTCGAGACTGCGAGCTTGATCGGTGCGAGTTTTGCGAGTCAGATATGGCAGTTGTTCCTCAGTCAGGGTGTTTGCTTTGGCTTTGGTATGGGCTTTCTGTTCGTCGGATCTGTAGGAATTGTGCCTCAATGGTTCACCACGAAAAGAAGTCTGGCAAACGGCATTGCCACTGCCGGTTCTGGTTTGGGTGGGTTGATATACTCACTTGCTACTGGAGCGATGATTCCTAGTATTGGACTGCCATGGGCTTTTCGAGTCTTGGGAATTGTAGCATGTGTAGTGAACGGTGTATGCGCAATGTTGGTGAAGGACAGAAATAAGGCGATTGGAAGTTCGCAATTGGCATTCGATGTGCAGCTGTTCAAGCGGACCGAGTATCTGCTATTGCTAGGTGTGTATGCCAATTCCTTACCACATGTTCTGTTCACTAACGACTTCTCTTCTCCAAAGGTTATGGCTGGTTTAGCATGCTGGCATATGTCGTTCTACTCTTCAGTTTAGCCAACTTCGCGCGCAGTGTCGGCCTCACGGCATCCCAAGCCTCCACCGTCTCAGCAATATTCAATCTGGGCCAAGCTATTGGTCGTCCACCTATAGGATACTTCAGCGACAACATTGGTCGCATCAATATGGCCACCCTCATGACCTTTATATCCGGCCTGTTCGCCCTCGTCATCTGGACAAGCGCAAAGAGTTTCGGTGTTCTCATCTTCTACGCCATATTCGGAGGCTCTGTCGCAGGAACGTTTTGGACGACCATTGCGCCTGTCACGGCCGAAGTTGTTGGCCTGCGCAATGTTCCTGCTGCATTGAACATTTGTTGGCTCGTCCTTGTGATTCCATGCACTTTCTCTGAGCCGATCGGACTTGAGATTGTGTCGTTTGACGGTGGATACCTGGGAGCACAGCTGTTTACTGGGTTCATGTATGTTGGTGCTGCTGCATGTGCGCTCTTCGTCAGGAGTTGGAAGATCGCCGAAGTGGACGAGATTGAAGGACTGCAAGATATTGGCAGCGTAGATGCTGTGGCCATTGAGACGAAAGTGGCCGAAAGCGTGAAAGAAGTCGCAAGAAAGACGGCGAGGAAAAGGCTGATCAGCTGTATCTGGAGATGGAAGAAGGTGTAAGGGTCGTGACTTTGAGCGTTCGCTTGTTTGCGCAAACGGAAATCGCTCAAGGCCCAGCGATCTCTTCGATTCACAAGACATCAACAAATTCACTTCCCACCCGTGTTCGTATGCTTTCGCCTCTTGCCATCAAGATGATGTCAGAACGCGCCGCGAAACCTCACGCAATGCACTGCGTCGCTATCAAAGAGGGCCGTGTACCGGACCCTGCTGTCAAGAGTTCGAAGAGACCCACAGAGGTTGAGGAAAGTGCGTTGATCTCTCTCGACCCAGGATTAGACGGGAACTGAGAACTTGGTGCTGACGAACGCTCAAGAGAACATGCATGACTCTGGAGGAAGCTGCAACCAACGCCAGCGCATTCCAGCACCACCTCCTCATGTGCTTGGAAGTAGCAGAGACAACTACATCGCAAACATCTTCACAGCTTGTGGTTTCTCCCACAACGACTCGCAGCACTTCCGCGATTTCACAGTAGAGAGTCAAGAGCAATGGATTGGGCTCCTTGAAAGCTATCGAACCCTGCGATTCAGAAAATTCACACCTGGTTACGAAGAACTGCCTGAGATTCTGGAAAACCTTCGTGCCGTGATGTCAAGTCATCAGTCTGGTTCGCAGCGCAAAGGAAACCGCGAAACTCAGTCACAAGATAACACCGACCACAACCTCAACTCGACATTTCTCTCCATACAACATCAGCCTCGCGGCAGCGACAGACCGCGCAAGACGAAACAGCCGTCAGATCACGTCACACAGCTTCCCCAGCTAAGACAACCTCTGCAGTATCCTGACAACGCAAAGCGCCTGCCTCGATTGACTCCCTTATCTTTCCGTCAACGGGTTCGTGAAGCGGGACTCGAAGGTGTATTGTGTGAGTTCGTTCCACTCGCCAGTCTTGCGAACAGCAACCCTGGCAAGAGACTCAAAGAGCACTTGGAGAAGCTTGGTTTGGCTCACACTATCGAGTTTATTTCACTCACCAGTCTTGCGAACTCGAACCCTGGCAAGGAATTCAAAGAGTACCTCGAGAAGCTTGGTATGGCTCATGCTGTCGAGTTTGTTCCACTTGCCAGCCTGGCGGACGAAGTCCCTGGCAAGAGATACAAAGCGCACCTCGAGAAGTTCGGTATGGCTCACACTGTCGAGTGGGGTCTGCCCGGTCCGCTCTGAAATTAGACTGGGAGTCATAGAGGTAGATAGACGGCTGGACTCTGATCCCGTCCTCGTCTGTTAGTTTAGCTGCCGCGCGCATGTTAGCATTTCTGTTTACGCAACACCTTGGTGGGTTTATCCCTCTATGGTGCAACATGGACCAACGGTCCTCCTAATAACAGCTAATTTTTCCGGTCGCCACTTTGCACCTTGGGCCAAAACAACATCTTGTGAGCGTTAGAGGCTGCCTTTGTACGGTGTCTTCCTTTCTGTCGCTCTCGCGATTGAGAAAAGGCCGTTGCTGTTCTTCTCATTCTGGCCCTCTATCATCATACCCTCGGTGTTCGTTCGAGATATCGCTTATCCTTCATGGTGTCCATACACTATCACTAATCAGAGGTGCATCGGTGTTGTCCATACCGGTGATTTGTGGGATCTCTCGGTGACGAATACGTGAGTACGAACACATGTCAAAAGTTAGAGAATCGAGACTTCACTAAGGTATTTTCTCTGACGGCATCTCTATCGCTGGCACCGCCGTTGTCTCACTCTCCTGCACCTCAAGCTGTTCTACCCAGCTGTTTCCACAATTCCTACCAATCTTGCCGGTTTCATAAAAGCCCCTATATCTCAGAGGAACACTTTCTGCTTTGCTGTAGACTAGGCAACCACATCAATGCCTCGGATATAGGTATCTGCCGGCGCTTGACCCAGATCCACGGGTCTCATAAGGCAATGAATGAAAGGCCATGACAAGCGGGGGGAAGCATCGGAACGCACGATCCACAGCGCAGGAAAAGAACGAAACGCAGAAGAAGGCAGGAAGCCCATCCATGCAGCCATGCAGCAGCATGTCAGAAAGGCCAAACGAAGAATGAGCCAGAAGCAGACAGTGAAAGAAGATGGTGGAAACCCTTGGGTCTTGCACACAAGAAAAAAGTGACTTTCATCGGTGTTACTGTTGGTCGGCTCGCATTGTTTGGTTTTTGGCGGGTAGCATACAGAAATTCCCAGTTCCTTGGGTGGTTGCAGGATATTCATGCTCACGCGAGTGTGGAAAGAGTCAGTGTGAGTGCGATTGGTCGGGGGCTGGTGCGGAGTGCCTGCCTGTTTCTGTTGTGCAACAGGCTTGCCCGTGGTCCCAGTTGTTTGGGGGCAGCATTGCTTGGGAGTGTTTACGTATGCAGGTATCTTGGTATATATATGCTGTTACAGAATGGGTCTTGGAATATGGATGATTGGACGAAGTTAAGTCTTGTCTTTAACGTCTAGATGAAACGAGGAACTGACAATCAAGAGAGAAAAATACTATAAGAGAGTCGGAGCGGGGCATCGGGCAAAGTGAGGCATGGAATACGACAAGATATGAGCAGAAGACAGAAACCATGAAGAATAAACAGCAAAAGGGGTATCATCGCAAACCGTCCCATGCAAGAAAAAAGAAAGTCCCCAAAAGCGAAGGCTTCCCATATCTCGTCATCTAGTACAAATGAAATTTCATGACAGGTAGGAAGCATTGTCCTCAGTGCATGCCTTAAGGCCAGTGCTGATGCGGTTGCTGACTATGGTGCAGCTGTTGATAGTGGTAAGGCTGAAGTGGGTTTTGATGCTGAGACCAAGCCAGGTTAGCACCATGCATCGGCACATGCTGCTGATCAAAGGGCTGCAGGTGCGCTCTTCCCATGCCACCGTTCGAATCCATCTCCTGTGGGCCTCTAGCAAAAGACATGGATGCATGAATGGTGGTCACATGCTGTTCCTCCTGCGGTTCCGATGGCTCGCCATCGCCAGGAACAAACACTTGGCGAAGCCATCCCTCTTCGATCAAGCGGTTGCTACTCAAAGCCCAACGCTGATTCTTGCCTCTCAGCAACTCCATCATATCTTTGCCGAATATTCCAGTGTGCTTTCTTCTGAAATGCTCCGCGCCACCATAGCTTGTGCCGTATTGGTGCCCAGTCTTGCACCTCTCGCAATTGCGCATCAAGCGGTCCGGACTGAGGTCGAAGCATTTCCACACCTTCTTGTGCTTGGTGTGCTTTTGCGCGTAATGGCGGGCGAGCTCATGCTCTCCGCGGAATCCACGAGAGTAGTCTTTACTATCGCGGCAAGCTTCACAGAAGAGCCGAGCCCTAGTACTGTTTGCTCGTACTGGTCTCTTGGGTTGGCCAGTGTCGTTTTCTCTGGCCTGTCGTACCTTCCTTGGCCTGTTGGAGATGGATGTTTCATGAGATTGTGTATGACACGGCTGGAGGATCACACCATGAGCATCCAAGAGTGACGAAGGATGGACGCTTGCCTGCGAGACTGCATCCGAATTCGTAGGCGACGATGCGCAGTCGTTGACTTCCAACTCACCGAGCATGTACTCAAACTGCTGGATGGTCTCGTCGGAGTGGCCAGTAACACATGCAGGAAGCTGGAGAGGAAAGGCACTGCCAATGTTGTTGAGTAACTCGCTGGATGCGGGAGGTTGGAAGGGTGAAAAGGGCATTGGGGGCTCTTGGTCCCATGCTTCAGAAAAGTCGCCAGAGTCCGACCTGTGTAGACTTGGCGTAGCGCTGTCATCAAAGCCGCTCGTCTCCGAGGTCATATCGCTTGAGGAAAGAATGTCCTGCTCGCACCAACCCTCGTGGTGACGGTGGTACTGTCTAGGCCAGTGTGCTCCAGTGACAGGGATCGTCATCGGATTGCTAGGTACGTGAGTCCAGATTTGCGTGGGAGTATACAGAGCTTGTCCGCTCTGTGGATCGTTGTTGTCCATGGAGATATCGTAGATCATATTGCCATTATATGTACCGTAGTAGCCAAGGTTTGAACGATCTTGACTCATACCGACCTTTGAATAATCGAAGACCAGATAAAGATCGGAGAAGACAAGTCGAGGCAAAAGACATCCAAGATATATATTGGACGAGGTGGAGGGAGATAGAGCGGCGGGTAACCAGATTTATACCACGAGGTGACCCGTGGTCGATACCCCTCGCGAAGCTCACAAGGAAATCACGTCCCGGACAATAGCGACATGCCAACACATTGTTTTAGCCGGACCTGGCGTCGGGGAGTGACCGGCAGGCGCTACCTTCAAGATGGTGTGAAGAAAACAGAAAAGCTGGCGGCTGATCTTGGCAGGAACAGTGAATATCAGATCGCTGCGCAAGCGGTCGCGAGAAGCGGCAACGATTGAACCTCAACGTCGTACAGCATAACAAGAGAGGAGTCAAGAAAGGCATCGTGGCCAATTCCTGTTCCCCGGCCGAATGATGACTCGAGAGTCGACCATGCAGCGATCATCCGAGTGGCTGCTCCCATGAGTGCTGATTTGCTCGATTATGCGCCAGCTGATCTCATGCGTAAACAACGGTCCCCGTCTGCCGGCGTTTGAGACTGCGTATTTCCCTGCTTGTTCACGCGGAGGTTTAGTGGTTGTATTGTCCCGAACCCGGGACCATGGAAGCTGATGCAGCCAATGCACTTGTAGTCTCTACCGATCGGAAGCTGTATGAGATGGCGTCGCAAGGTCTGTAAGTGTGGAAACGCGCAGGTAGTGTTGAAGCCCTGTCGTAGTTATTGTTCAGCATATGTCACTACCTGAGAGTGTGGAGCGAAATAGCGAATGGAGAGGACATGTAGCGCGAGCAAGAAGCGGTGGTCGATTGGTTTGTGTATAAGGAAAACGCCACCTCCTGCAGCCCTACCCGACAAACCCGATTACAACTCTGTGTCAAAGTCTTGGTCCCTCACTAACATGTCTTTCTCCCACTCGAGTCTTTCAATACGTGCATGATCAACGTTTCTCTCTGCTTCAAGATTTGCGATGGTAGCCTGTAACTCAACGACTTTGGCTTCGCGTGCCTTGAGAGCAAGACGAGTAATTTCGCGTCCCTTGACGACCCCCTGAATTCGTAGCTCGTGACGTGTCAAGACTTCTCGAAGCTTTGATGTCAGATCGGCTGGTATTGAAACACTTGAGTTGTTCAAAGCGGCGAAAACATCGACAGAGAGTGTGGATCGGGGAGATGAAGCATCTGCTGACGGGTCACGAAAGCGTGAGGGACTGGGAGTGACCTGTGGTGTCAAGGCGTTGTGTTGTGCGACAGCCAAATTCGAGATTGATGGCGTAGAGAGTTGTGGCAGAAAAGAGTGCTTGGAAACAGATGCTTTGGCAGAGAGTGCGGACGGTGATTGGGCAGCTTGATCTAGCCATGGCAATTTCCTATGCGTGCTAGTCGCGGGTGTGGTGAGGCCATCGATCTTGACTGCCTTGCGCGGTGTTTCTGGCGCGTCAAGCAGCACGGCTTCTTCTTGGCTTGATAACGACCAAGGGAATGAATCATGGTCAGCATCAGCGTTATCACTGAGGCCAGCATCGGAAAATGGTCGCTTCAGAGTGCTGCTGGGATGACTTAGAGTTGAAGTGCTATTCGGAGATGACTGCATCTTCTGAGGCGATGGATGTGCAGTAGGCAAGGGCTTGGCTGGCGTGCTTGTGGGTTCGCTTCTGGAGTTGTTCAGGAGAGCCGCTGCCTCTCGTGGGCGAGCATCGTCGTCCCATAAGAACATGCCGCATTTTCGACCTTCTCCGTTCTGGCAAGTATAGAACCATCTGCCTTGTGGACGATCAGTCGTGCCATCCAAATTCACATGAGGGGGTGCTGAGGAAGGCAACCTTTGTTTGGACTTTCTTTCCTGACCTGGAAATGTTCTGCAGGACGGCGAGGGCTACAGTCGCAGTCGCAGTGCCATATGCCATCTGCAAACAGGCCTGGCAGTCTCTGGTGACCAGGCCGACGCGTGAACATACCGCGGCGACCACCTCTGTTGCTATTGTTCGCTGCAAGAGATGGTGTACGTGCGTTAGTCTTGGACGTCATCGAGACTACGGAATATGTGAATAGAAGATGTGATGGTTCCCGTAGTCTGGCTGATATTAAGCTACAAGCGTGTGCGCATTTCGTGTTACATGGTTCATGGTGCAGAAGTGAAAGTGTCAATGACGAGGTTGGCTTCAAGAGTTGATCTCCACGGCAACCGGCCCGGTCAACCGTTGACAACCCCGACTCCCACGTGCCATGGTCGCTGCTTTGAAAGTGGGAGCCAGGCTCGACAATCAGACATCTATGATCCAAAGTAGATGACAGTCTCATAATTACAACCTGCTGTTTACCATCAACGAAGTAGTGCGAACTTCGAGTTTTTTGCCTGCACAACGCCTCATGGTCTTACCGTACGCTCAAAAAGAGCAGAGCACAAAGGAAAGGTGTGAAGCGAACACACAACAGAGCAGAACAGAGACAACCATTGTCTTTATCTTTCGCTCGAATCGTATTCACAATAAATGTACGGAGTAAACGTACTCAATTTGCCTTAGCAATGCCTTGCACCCCGTAAACCACACAGGTAGTACAAATATCGAGAGCGGAGGGTCGCTTGAGCGAGTCCGATGGTAGGATCTGCCTCCTCGGCGCTTGGCTGCATTCGCAACTTACCTGAGAAATACGCGCTGGTCGTACCATGGGCCACTGGAGACATCGCGTCAGCTCCAGCACCATACAAAGTCTCCGTGCCTACCGCTTTACCGTATTTACGCGCTCTCGTCCCGTGGAAATGTTCCTAAAGAGCGTACTGTATCCCATGACGGGACAGATGTTTTCTCACCGGTTGCCATGCGCGCTACACGGGTACTGTATACAGGTACACGTGATCGTGTAAAAGGAGTGGAACCCAATCAACACAACACCAGTATGCAGATTGCGTATGGAATCAAGCAAGCGAAAGGTTGTGTTCCCACAGCCAGCGGCTCTCGCCTGCTCAGAAGCACGCAGACTTGCCATCCGCCTGCTTAGTGTGGATGCCTGATTTTTTCGATTCTCTAACGGACACGGTTAACACATCTTCAGGAGAGGAGACGCATGAGATCAAAGGCTGAGGACAGCAACCTCATCCGCTAGATCTTTGATTTGAAACGCTTCTCGAAAGCAGTTTGCGCCGCCGGCTGTATCGGTAGCACTTCCGTCAAGCCATGTCCGTACGAGCCACTGCAGAGGGTAAGTGCCATGACGCATAGTAACGGATATACACGTGGTATCTGCGATCGTTCGTCTCACCGCCACGTCTCAGCAACTCGGTAGAGTGGTGATCACAATGTTGAGCATGCAGATGTTTCGGCGGGCTGGCCGGGAAGTCGGAAGATATGCATGCAAGTTACGTCGATGGCTGTGCGGGAATAGAACATGGCTATCTCAGAGCACGATGCCAATCTCATGCGTGGTTGATTCTGCATTTATCTGATCCTCGTCGGGAGATGGAGGACGAGTCAAGTGATCGATGAGTCTGCATTGGGAAGCATGACGAATGGTCGTGTGAGCATGTGGTTATGCAGCCCGACTGCGGCATGACTGGTTCCACGGAGCGATGTTGCATACGAAGCAACCTCTTTTGGGAGGTCGACTTGGAGCAGCAAATGGTTGGCCTGGTGTCAGCGAATGAAGGACCGAGGAGCAAACGCCGAGATTAAGCCATCGAGCCGGGTTGCCTGCGCGACCCTGTTCTAGAAGTGGCAATTGCGTTCTCGGTATGCCTACGTTCTTGTAATGGCAGAGAAATCATCAGTAGAGTACACAATATTTTGCGGCATTATCGATGAGCGCTGGTCTTAGGAGAAAGATGCTGGTTGTACGAGAGGGCGTGGTATCGCGCGGCGACGTTATCAGCTAACTGAGAATTCCGTGGACTTACACGATCCACTATGTAACCAGTTGCGGTCTTTCTCGTGGGAGAACACCAAAGACGGAAACTCGATATGTTCGAGTGCAGCGATAGCAGATAAATCGTTCGATATCCATTCAAATCTCTTGGTCCACATTATTGAAGTCCCGATGTCGACATCAGATGCAGAATTGAAATCTCGAATAGATAATCGCGAGGCTTGGCAAGTCTCCAGAGGCGTTGGCAAAAAAGAAAGCTCTCCGCAAGGTGACTTCTCTAGTGTTCGCATCTCGTTTCTATCAACATTACATTCAGTTGCTCGTAAACATGTAAGTCTCTGAAATTGACGAGCCGGTCAACGCGTGTGTCTGACAGTACAAAGGTTCGCCCTTCGCCGTGCCGCTGCTCGCAGCTTCGTCGCTTCGCCCCTCAAGGCTCGCACAATTGTCACAAAGGCACCTACTGGACTCCGTCAATCACAGAAATGGCAGATGCCCGTCTTCCAAAGGCGGTTCGCCAGCGATGAGGCATCGCCTGTTCAGGAGAAGACTACTGGCGAGAC
>Ga0058697_10000568_pt1 | contig 15987 bp, 15 predicted proteins | sample AgamicAsMae_FD_66619 | JGI IMG/M metagenome (GOLD analysis project Ga0058697, IMG submission 66619) | Agave microbial communities from Guanajuato, Mexico - As.Ma.e | ecosystem: Host-associated > Plants > Phyllosphere > Phylloplane/Leaf | place: Guanajuato, Mexico | collected 2012-06-04
ACAGTCAGCTGAAAACTGGGCATCCCGTCCGCTCTGCCATACATAAGCAGTTGAACGGCAGATTAGTACTACGGTGGGTGACCACGTGGGAATCCCTGCTGCTGTATGTTTTGCATTTTTGGCGTCCTCCGTAGAACCCTTCTGTATATTGTTTTGCTATAGCTTATCTATCTATGAAACGTGCTGCTCCAATTTTGCTGTTTGTCGAAGGATTTCACCAAGACTTTAGTCAGCAGGCGCCAGTGCGAGATGCATCTCCCGGTGACTGTGCTCTCGTGCAACCTCCCCGGCTTCATCAACGACCACGACAACTGGATATTCTGTATGCGTATGAGTAGACGTGAATCATGGGTTCTAAAACACCAGATGAGCACCAGCAAGGTCCCGATGGTATGTCAACACTAGAAATATCCAGACTGTCTATCTAACAACCCGGTCAGGATCTTCGACCAGCGGTGCAATCGCCAACGTCAATCCTCCTAAACCAGCAACAGCTGCCGGACTTGTTCCCGGTGTGTTCGAAGGGCAAGATGAAGACGGCGATGATGGCAAAGAAGACGACAATGCTGGATGTCCCCTGAAAGCCGAGAACGGTAAGACACGCTCGCTTGAGACGACTGTTTGGGTTCTGACTCTAAAAGGCAAACCCAGGAAGAAGAGAAAGAACAACAAGAAGAAAAAGAAGGAGCAGACCGTACCACCTAGGGTCGCACTTGCCAGTGTCTTCCACAGCAACAAGTATCCCGAGGGTGAGATCGTCGAGTATTCGCTTCACGACGAAAACCTCCAGCGAACCACCTCTGCAGAGCTCCGTCATCAAGATGCTATCAAGAATATGGATGATGACTTCCTGACCGATTACCGCAAGGCTGCCGAAGTACACCGGCAAGTTCGTCAATACGTGCGCACAATCGCAAAACCTGGTGTTACGCTGAGCAAGCTCGCCGATGAAATCGAAGAGGGCGTCCGAGCATTGACTGGCCATCAAGGTCTTGAGACCGGGAATGCACTCAAAGCTGGCATGGGATTCCCAACTGGATTGTGTTTGAACAATGTTGGCGCACACTGGACCCCCAATCCTGGAGGCAAGGAAGTCGTGCTTCAGTATGATGATGTCTTGAAAGTGGACTTTGGAGTTCATGTCAATGGCAGGATTGTGGATAGTGCATTTACTGTTGCTGCCAATCCTGTATACGACAACTTGCTTGCCGCTGTCAAAGCGGCCACCAATACCGGGCTCAAGGTAAGTTTATCCGATCACAAATTTCGATGCGTAAGCTAAGTCATGGTAGGAAGCCGGTATCGATGCCAGGATTGATCAGATCAGCAAGGATACCCAAGAGGTAATGGAGAGCTACGAGGTCGAACTCGGTGGCAAGACCATCCCAGTCAAAGCAGTCCAGAACATCACTGGCCACAACATCCTTCGCTACAAAATCCATGGTGACAAGCAGGTCCCCTTCGTCAAGACCGAGACAGACCAACGCATGGAGGAAGGCGATATCTTCGCCATCGAGACCTTTGGCACTACCGGTAATGGTTGGCTTACAGACGACGTTGGTATCTACGGCTATGGTCGCAACATGCACGTTCGTCCCACAGGTCTACAATACGCCTCTGCAAAGTCGCTACTCAAGACCATCGATGACAACTTTGGGACTCTGGTCTTTTCTAGACGTTACCTTGAGCGTCTAGGTGTGAAGAACTACCATCTCGGTATGAAATCGCTCATCGCTAGCGGCATCGTCGAGGACTACGCGCCTTTGGTCGATGTAGCAGGTTCCTATGTGGCTCAATTCGAGCACGTACGTACGATTAGTCATTTGATGTTGCTTAGTATGCTAACATAGGCGTAGACTGTCCTGCTTCGACCCAATTGCAAGGAGGTAATCTCTCGTGGAGATGATTACTAGGGGTGATGCATCTACCGTGCCATTTGACATTACTGATTTTTTCGTCTGTTTCTCAATCCGCTCCACTCTTCAACAAGGACGGACGAACACCTGTTAACGCATCTCAACATGCTCTGCTTGCTATATAACCAACACCGACCAATTACACTCCTTGACCGTAAAACACGTTCATTCTGCCCATAGCTGGTAAACATGATTGATCGCTTCTTCCAATCACGAATGGTCATGTATGCGAATGTGACTGCCAATGGAGATGGGAATCCTTACTGTACAGCTTCCCTTCGCGACAAGAAACTCCACTTCATTAAGTCCAAGGATTGGATCCTTACGATATTGCCGTTGTTCTTGGCCTCCTTGTCGTGCATTATTCGTCGCGTCAATTTGAGTCCCGTGGCGTCTGTCATGGCTCTCGCAAAATGTTCGTGGCTTCCATGCGTACGTACGCCGAGCATGAGAACTTGGCAAGTCTTTCCACTTTCAAGGCTCGTCATGGTAGGTTTGTCCCGGACTTTCGTGTCATCAAGAGCAGGACTTCGGAGAGAAATGTAAGACGCTTCTCAACATGCTGATTGTCTTCAGAAGATTATGACGATATGTTTTTCTAATTGAAATGAGACGGACGTGGTGAGTAACGACACACACGCGGTGAGTAACGACATACGCGACAAATTAACTGGGCGTTTAGATGCCGAGGAGGCTATACTCGATTCGGTTTAGCTGTTGCCTAAAGTTGACAATCAAACAATGTCAACACCTTGGAGATCGCCTCCCAGAGAGGGCAGTGTTATTCATACATATGTTCTCGATGACCAGGCTCCTAGTCTTGTCCTTTATATGTTGTTGTCGCCTCGTTTGATATAGCTTTTACATCACATGGTTGCTTGATTTGTATCAAAGACAGGCCCTCGTTGCCACTAATCTCATCACCAGACAACCCTCCACAAGCAATCACCATGGGGTTCTTCGCTCAGACATGGACCTTGACGAAGAAGAACTTGCTAATCGTCCTCGGTCGCCACTGGTTCACCACTACTGTTCGCGCATTCCTGGCACCAATCATCTTCTTCTTCATTCTCTCCTACTGTAAAAACTTCTTTGTGCCACCCTCGGACTTTGGCGTTGGTTCTCCGACAACGCTTCGGACATTCGGGGAAGCTCTCAATGCAGGAACATCTGGACGTCACACTGTGGCTTTTGTGGCCAACAATCAGGCTAGCGAAGTCACGGACCTCATAAATCAGCTATCGGATACCGTCAGAGCAAGTGGGAAAACTCCCGTTACTCTTTCCAGTGAGGTTGAGCTACTGCAGACATGCAAAAGTTCTTTACGTGGAGTTTCGAATTGCTTTGCAGCATTAAGCTTCCATGGCTCACCTAGTAATGGTGGCTCATGGAACTACACAATCCGGACCGATGGAGCTCTCGGGGGGAGAATTTTTGTCAACACAGGAAACAATGATGCAGAGATTTACGCTCTTCCTCTGCAACACGCTGTAGACTCAGCGATCGCATCTGCTGATGGAACTTCTCTACCTCTGCCACAACAGTACCCTTACACAGATCAAACGCCTGACGAACGTGACAGGAATATTACACGACTGTATATGGGCACATTGATTAGCATTCTCGGCCTGGCTTATTTCATCGGATTTGTTGGTATATGCTACCAGCTCACAGGCCAAATGGCGACAGAGCGCGAGATTGGCATGTCTCAACTCATTGAAGCGATGATGCCGAACCAGCGTCGCTGGCAGCCACAAGCCGCTCGTCTACTCTCTAGTCATCTGGCTTTTGATATTCTTTATCTGCCTGGCTGGATCATATCTGGCGCAATTGTTACTCGGCTCAATTATCCCTCTTCTCAGACCGGCATTCTGATCGGTTACTTCATCCTGGCAGGACTGGCTTTATCATCGTGGTCCATCGCTTTCGCTAGTCTGTTCCGCAAGGCTCAACTTTCGGGTATCACCGTTACCATCGTGAGCATTGTTCTTGCAATTATCGTACAAGTTCAGACCCCGGAATCTACAGGCGCGATCGTCATCTTGGCCCTGTTGTTCCCACCCATGAACTTCACTCTATTTATTATCTATATGGCGTACTGGCAACGCAGTAACCTGGCTGCTGTGCTCTCGGAAGCACCACCTGGATCTCCTTGGAGAGTCTCTGGTTCTGTGTTCTTTGTGCTTTGCGTCATACAGCTCCTGGTCTACCCTCTGATTGGAGCGGTCATCGAAAGAGCTTTGTACGGTACTGCTTCAAAAGCAAGGAATATGCATCACGGCGCTGATTCTGAAACCGCCCGCATCACCAATCTTACAAAAGAGTACAGTCCTAGCTGGCTCTACAAGAATGTTTGGTCGAGATTCAGCAAGAACAAACGAGAAACTGTATACGCTGTGAACGATGTCAGCTTTACTATTCGTGCCGGCGAGATCCATGTTCTATTAGGAGCCAACGGTAGTGGCAAAAGTACGACTATGGATATGTTAGCCGGTCTTCAATCACCGACAAGTGGTACCATCGATATTAACGGAACTGGAGGCGTCGGCATCTGTCCCCAGAAGAATGTGCTCTGGGATAAGCTTACTTGCGAGGAGCACGTCTACTATTTCAACCAGCTCAAGGCACAAGGGCAAAAGGAAAAAAGCGCGGACCACAGAGATCTACTATCCAAGTGCGATCTCGCTCACAAGATCTCCGCTCGCTCTGAGACTTTGTCAGGTGGACAGAAGCGTAAGCTTCAATTGGCCATGATGCTTACTGGTGGTAGTAATCTCTGCTTGATCGACGAAGTGAGTTCTGGTATTGACCCCCTCTCACGACGCAAAGTTTGGGATATTCTTTTGGCCGAGAGAGGACACAGAGCTATGCTCTTCACGACGCACTTTCTAGACGAAGGAGACTTGCTTTCGGATCATATCACTATTTTGTCGAAGGGTACCCTAGCCGCAAACGGCACCGCCGTAGCCTTGAAACACCAACTCGGCGGTGGATATCGTGTCAAGATCTACACAGAACATGCGTTCAAGGAGCCTCAGGACTGGTTTGATATACCTCGCCGCAACCATGCTGACCATGTGGTATACAACTTGCCTGATTCCAGCGCTGCCGCCGTTTTTGTCACCCGTCTGGAGCAACTCGGAGTCACAGACTACAGAATTTCTGGCCCGCAAATCGAGGATGTCTTCTTAAAGCTGTCGTCGGAGTTCAATAACGACCATACGCTTCACGACGACGCCACTACTTTGACCAATGCATCCTCTTTACAGTCGGAGAAGGGTCTGGAGTTGGCCAAGGGCAAGAGAATCTCGCTCGGCGCACAGACATGGGTACTGTTCCGAAAGCGTGTTACAATCTTGCGTCGCAACTACCTGCCTTACATGGCTGCCGTCTTGATTCCTATCATCGCTGCAGGACTTGTGACTCTCTTCCTGAAAGGCTTCACTGCACTCAGCTGTTCGCCAGGGGGCAGTAGCTCAAACGAAGAGATCGTTTCTTTTGCTACCCTTGGCTCTGATCCATTCGACTTCCCGGCTGGACCAGCTGCCCAAATTCCTACAACGCTTCTTGGCAATCTATATCCTGGACTCGTTGATGCTATTACGCCTGTTTCTAATGTGGATGCATTCCGCGAGTACGTGCAGTCCAATTACAGTAGCGTCTTCCCTGGAGGCTACTTCCTCGATGCTCAGGGCGGCGCTCCTCTATTTGCCTGGAGAGGCAACTATGAATTGGACTACGCAATCTTGACTCAGAACATCCTGGACAGTAGTTTGCTTGGATCTCCGATCGTCACAACCTACCAAGCCTTCCAAAGACCATTTGCACCATCAGCTGGAAAGACACTTCAATTTATCCTCTACTTCGGTTTAGCCATGTGCGCTTACCCTGGATTCTTCGCCCTTTACCCGACCAGTGAGCGTGTTGCCAAAGTAAGAGCACTGCACTATTCAAACGGTATCAGAGCCTTCCCTCTTTGGCTTGCATACACGCTTTTCGACTTCATGTTCGTCATGATTGTTAGCGTCGTTGCAATCGTTATATTCGTTGGCGTGTCCAGCGCATTATATGATCCTGGCACGCTGTTCGTGGTTTTCTTCTTGTATGGGTTGGCAGCTCTGCTTTGCAGCTATGTCATATCTCTCTTCGTCACCAGTCAGCTGGCCTCATTTGCCTTCGCGGCAGGCATGCAGTGCGCTTTCTTCCTGATCTATTTCATTGCTTTCATGGCGATCATCACTTTCGCTCCCACCGAGAAGATTGACTCATACGGTAAGCGATGACTTCCCATGATGGAAACAAACATGCTAATTTTGCTCTCGCAGTCAACATCGCGCACTTCACGATATCCATTGTGACCCCCGCAGGAAGTTTGTTACGCTCGCTCCTGCTGACATTCAACGAATTTTCGCTTCTCTGCCATGGCTATGAACGTGCCTCGTACGCAGGAGACATCACGGTCTACGGAGGTCCCATCCTCTATCTATGCATTCAGTCGCTTCTCCTTCTCGGATTCCTCATCTACTACGATAGCGGATACAGACCCGCGTTCCTCAGCAGAAAGGTACGTACGCGAATTTTTTTCACATTGCAGGGATCTAGAATAGCTCTCTGCGATGTGACAGTTGTTGCTCTGTATCGGAACTACGCTGACATCAGTCTCAAAACATAGTCTCGCTCTCAAGATGCAGAAGAGAGTGAATACGCTGACGAGGACGTCTATCGCGAGGTGGTTCGAGTTAACGATTGCAAGGATGAGTTGCGCGTATGCAACATCAGCAAGTCTTACGGCGACAACCTCGCTGTCGATCGTGTAGCGTTTGGTGTACCGCGAGGTGAAATTTTCGCATTGCTCGGCCCCAACGGCGCAGGTAAGCCAATTCGAAGTTGCCTATCATGTTGACAAGAAACTAAAGCACGACTAGGAAAATCAACAACTATATCCACGATCAGAGGTGACGTCCGCCCTAGTTCTGGAGACGTCTTCCTCGAAAATGAGTCAATCGTGACGCAACGCGCTGCTGCTCGTTTACACCAAGGTGTCTGCCCACAATTCGACGCACTCGATTCGATGAGCTGTGTCGAACACCTGCGTTTCTATGCCAGAGCCCGCGGTGTCACTGATATCGAACACAATGTGGAACAGGTCATGACTGCGGTCGGACTATCTGCCTTCCGCAACCGCATGGCTCACAAACTCTCTGGTGGCAACAAACGCAAGCTCAGTCTGGGTATTGCACTTATCGGTAATCCTTCTGTACTTCTTGTTGATGAGGGAAGTTCCGGAATGGATGCTGGTGCAAAGAGAATCATGTGGCGCACACTTGCCGCAGTAAGCTCTGGTCGCAGCTTAGTGTTGACCACTCACAGTCTAGAGGAAGCTGATGCTCTCGGTGACCGTGTCGGCATCATGGCTAGACAAATGCTCGCTGTGGGTACCAGCGACTCTCTGCGTCGCAAGCATGGTGACGCATACTATGTCCATCTCGTGCACAAGGATGCACCACACACCTCTGACGCCAAACTTATGGAGATCAAGAACTGGATTGGAACCAACTTCCCGACCGCAAGCATTGAGGACAGATCTTTCCACGGTCAGATTCGATTCGAGGTGCCAAACCGACCAGGGTCAAATATGGACAATACAAGCGACCTTGTTGATGACAAGAAAGCAGCTATGACCACGGTCGCTTCGACAAGTGGCATCAGTTCGTTGTTTGAGAAGCTGGAATCGAGCAAGGAGGAGCTTGGTATGGAGTTCTACGCTGTTTCGCAGGCCACTCTCGACCAAGTCTTCCTCAACATCGTTGGAAAGCACAATGTTCAAGAAGAGGACTACCAGAAGGCTAGAATGGCAACAGGAGCTTGGGGAAAGACCAAACATTGGTTGCGCAAGGTGGCCCACGATGCCTAAATTTGACGTACATATATATATATAGATGCTACATAAACGTTTTCTAATGTAATCAATTCGCTATATTCATCATCTCCGTGTGCAAAAGTATGTGATGATTAGTCGCTATAGAAATGCACAGTACTATCGAGGGACAGTGTAGCGTCCATCGAGATGTGATCTACTGTAGGCTTTCTCTGGTTGCATCTCTGGTCTGTAAAGCTTCATGCCTTTCTATAGTGAGGTCGTCTCCCGAGACTTGTGGAGATCTTCATGGGAGGAGCAAAACATCGGAGACAGCTCGTTGCGGGGTACGACCCTGACCTAAAACCGACCCGCTTTGACGTCACACTTTCCTCGAGGCGACAGATAGCAAGGCGAACCGCGATTCGCAAGTTTTCGTTCACCTTCTGTGTTGGGATTCTAAAGACCAGTGAGATCCGTCTACTCGTATCGCCACTCTGGCTTCTCTAGGAAGAACTCTGTCGTCTGGTCTCCAAAGTAAAACTGGTCGGCTCCCATACAATATTACACACTTCCATCGACAATCCATCATGGCTGGAGACGAGCAAAAGAATATCGTGATTATTGGTGGTGGCATTATTGGTGCCACCTCTGCCTATTTCTTGACGCACCATCCTTCATACAACCCGGAGAAGCACAAGGTTATCCTTCTGGAGGCGACAAAGATTGCTGGAGGCGCAAGTGGCAAGGCAGGCGGTTCGTAGTAGTATAATCTATTCCAGGAAGGAAACTCAACTAATGAATTTCTAGGTCTGCTGGCTCTGTGGGCCTACCCTTCATCTATTGTACCACTCTCATACAAGCTGCACAAGCAACTAGCCGACAAGTATGGTGGTGATGAGCGTTGGGGTTACAGACAGGTGCACTGCGGCTCGGTAGACTGCAAAGGTCGAAACCTGGCCGCCAGAGACACTGTGAAGGGCAAGGACAATGAAATGGATGGAAAGAATGGCTCACCTGCAAACCGAGAGAAGAACAGCGTCTCTCTTGAGAAGAATCCTCCCAAGGTTTCGGCGAAACTGGCGGCCAGAGGCATACCAAAAGATCTTGACTGGATCCACCCTGACTGTTCGAGAATGTATGATGAGATGGGAGATCCCTCGACTACTGCTCAAGTTCATCCTTACCAATTCACCACTTCTATGGCCGAGTTGGCTGCTGAAAAGGGTGCGGACGTCCGTGTGGGTGCCGCCGTCAAGAGCATCAACCATACCAAGGATGGAAAGGGCGTAGAGAGTGTCACTTATGAGGACAAGAACGACAACAATAAGGAAATTACCATCCCAGCAACAGACATTATCATTTCTGCTGGCCCATGGACAAGGGAAGTCTACCCGGACGCCCCCATCACAGCTACTCGTGCGCACAGCGTCACCATCCGCCCGACTCGCGAGATTAGCGCGTATGCTTTGTTCACTGAGATCAAACTTCCAGCTGGTTTCGGAGGCAAGAAGACACGAGGCGAGCAGCATGTCTCGCCGGAAATCTACACAAGGCCAAAGAACGAGGTTTATGCTTGTGGTGAGGGAGACCATATGGTGCGCCTTCCCAAGTCATCAGACCTTGTCGAGGTCGACGAGCAGAGATGCCAGGATATTGTCGACTATGTCAGCAGTATCAGCGACGAGTTGCGCGATGGAGAAGTTACTGCACGACAAGCTTGCTACCTACCGAACGTTCAGGGAGGAAATGGGCCATTGATCGGGCAGACAGGCGTAAAGGGTCTCTTGATAGCAGCTGGACATACTTGCTGGGGTATTCAGAACGGTCCCGGAACTGGCAAGTTGATCTCTGAGTTTGTCTTCGATGGTGCAGCGAAGTCAGCCAAGATTTCGAGTTTGGATCCTCGCACGGTGATGTAGTGCAGTTTTCTGGTAGTCGCCGGGATATAGTATATCATTGTTACTCCGATCGTAATGGATCTTTTGCATAGATACATCCGTTCTTGGCTTCAGTAATTTTTGGGGCCCGCCAACTCCCATATGTTATGAGCGTTCATACTCTGAGTAATCATTCAAAAATTCAAGCTTTGGTTTCAGGACCACGAACATGTGTCGCTTAAACATGCGGTACCTCGTACACGCGGTTCAGCACGGATGAGCGCCAGAATTCTCTCCAGGTCAACAAACTCTTGTTTGAACACCTTGGATCTTGACTCGCAACTCAGACACCTGTCAAACAAGCTTCATACCGCCAGTTATACTCCGTACATGGCGTAGAACAATTAAAGAAGGCTTAAATGCCGAAGGGTGCCGTCTTGTCAAATCGTAACCGACTGACCTCACTTTCATCTACTTCGCAATCTAGCTCCCGTCCACGTTGTCCGCTTGATAAAGTGCTGGATGCGACCAATGCGAGCTTGCTCGATCCTCAAGGCCAGGATCGACTGAGATGAGCGTACCTGCCGGATTCTGGACTGAATTATCTGACACTGGAGATTTACCATTGCTGAGTGAGACAGCTCCATGACTTTCGGCTGTCAGCAAGAGATGAACTCGAGCACTCATCAATCGAGCTGACGGGCTCGCACACGACGGTATCAAGGCATCAACATTCTCAGGGACTCTGAGTGTCACGCACTGCAGCGATAGAACATTTTCTTCAGTCCGTGTGCCCTTATTACATACTGGACCGTGCATACAGGAACCCTGTGGATATCGCTTTATGCGGTGTCGGCTGCCTAATTCGTTGATCTGCCCGACCACGTATCTGGTCACTTGAATATGGACATATCAACAATGAGCGATGCTTTGCCGTAATCCTTCTCGAACGTTGCTACAAGGCCATTATAACATCTGTATAGCCGTTACTTGACAGCTTGGTGTCGAAAGTCGGATCGAAGCCCGCTCCAATGTTCGCAGCGCCCAGGTCACCGCATGACTCAAGCTGTGAGACAAACACCTTACGACTTGTAGCCGATCTAAGACCGCAGCATCACAACCAATATCGAGAGCGAAATATGTCTCTTATCCTTACCCTTGCCCCTAGAGATCGGCCAAAAGCAAGGGTACGGGCCCAAAGGTGGTTCTCGATCACCGAGTAGAGATGCCCTCCAAGATCAGGTTCAAAACGCAAGCATGCCCCTCGTGGTGTGGACTCGATTTTTCGACCCTCCCAAGGCGGTGCGAACTGTTCCTCGTGTTCTCCGACAAGACATCATCCGTCGGGACAAGGCCCATCTGACAACAACCTCATGACATGGATCCTAGCGTGAATTACTGGCAAGTGCCTGCGGCCACGCCCCCGAACGGCACAATTCCCAACTTCGTCAATCCTCCGAGCATTGGATACCAGCAGACAACGACCAACATTGTGGTGCTGGTCATCATGATTATCGTTGTCGCCCTTCGACTCTACACACGAATCTTTATTGTCAAATCTTTTGGCTACGATGACTGTACGTAGAAGCCTATTCCTCTCTGTTTGATGAATCATGCGACGCGTGTAGCTGTGGAAGTACACAATAGTCCTGCAATGAAGCTTGTCTACCGAGAGACCGTCTCCGTCTAGATCAAGTTATCTTCTACGGCATTGTCGATTGGCCGGTTGCGTCTTTCTGTGGTTTATAAACTGCTGTCCACTGTAGTATGAGCAGAGCGAGAACCACAACAGTCGTCACACAGAGGGCTATCTACGTGGTGTTACATTTATTGACTTTTTGTGCAGGGGCGATGATTGTTTCTCTCCTTATATGCATAACAGCCATAGCTCTCTATCAGGCTCTGGTTCATCTCGGTATGGGACGCCATCTATGGGATGTCCCACTTGCTCAGTTCTCTCCACACTTCCTCAAGTTGTACCTCATCGCCTCAGTCTTCTACAGCGCCTCAATGCTCTCCATCAAAGTCGCCATCATGTTGCTGTATCGCCGTCTGTTCCCGATTCAGAACTTCATATGGCGTTGGTGGGCGGTCTTTCTGTTCGCCGTTGGCTATTCCGTGGCTGGTATCCTAACGGAGATATTTGACTGTACTCCAGTTTACTTCCAATGGTGAGATCACGCTAGGCGTTTGAGATGTAGGTTATCTCTAATCCGGAGACAGGGATATCTTTGCTAAAGGGAAATGCATCAACCGTCCAGCTTTCTGTTTGTCGAACCAGCCCCATCCATGAAGCACGCTTACTGATCCACTTCCAGATATCGCCAACGCCGTGTGTAACTCTGTCAGTGATCTACTGATCCTCGCACTTCCGATTCCAATCGTGTGGAATCTTGCACTCACTCGCAGAAAAAAGATCACCTTGTCGCTGGTTTTCGCCATGGGCTCTGCCGGATGCATTGTCAGCATCATTCGTCTCAGGAGTATCATCGCCTATCTTCAACAAGGCAACTCGGACCTCACTTTCGTCATCAATGACTTTGTCGTTTGGTCCGCTATTGAGACGATGATGTCTATGGTAAGTGGACGATATGATCACGGAAAAAATCTAGTGTCTAAATTTTGACAGGTCTGCACGTGCGTGCCTACGCTAAAGCCTCTCTTCGAAACCTACTTCCGTGGTATCTTCTCCGGGAGCACACAAGACTCGAAGAATACTGGTCAATACTTCAGAACTGGTGGGAGGGCCACCGATCACAGCCGCGGAGGCTCCAACCTCGATCCCTTCTACGGCGATGTTGAACTAAGCAGACACAAGAACAGAGCACAGGTCACAGCGAATAACGTGGATTCGGATACAGAAAGTACAGATGAAATCCTTGCTCACCGACCGTCTAATCTTGAGGATCATGTGGTGGATGAAAGACACACGGACAGTATCGTGGTATCTCGCACTTACCAGGTCAGGACGACTGCTGATCTGTAAGACCTATTCTGGTATTGTTTTGTCACGCTTTCAGGGAACTGGAGGACGAGTTCGTAGCCATCAAAAATTCAGTACCCTCATTTTCAATTCTGGCTGGAGTCTAGATCCACATGGAAGCAGCAACTCAGTCCGCCCCTGTTGGCGCAACTTCCTCAATATGTTCAACGCTGAAGTCCGATTTCGCGCCATCAATCACAGCGCGCTTACTGTCGTCCTTCCGGTAGTATTGTGTGAAGTCATGACGAATGCCAAAGGATGCCTGTAAGTGTCAGTGTATGTTTTGATAATGTCGATGTAGCTCGTTTGTCTTACCAGGTGCATCTGCCGAGCAAATTCTTTGTCTTCGGCTGCTTTCTTACATAAAACCAAGAAGTGGTCTTTCTCGCCCGCAACTTCGGGATCTTGATCAAAGACACGCTTGAAGTTCTCTGTGGAGATTGGGTCGATGATATCCTTGTACTTTTGTCGTCGCACTTCCGAGTACAAATCGAGGATCGAGTCGTCGGCTTGATGTGTCCAGATGCCGTACAAACAATCATACAAACAGCCAACATCTACGAAGCCGCCAGTAATTCCAAGACCGCCGCTATGCAATGCTGGTTAGCGATCAACCTCGTTCTCGTAAAATTGTTTCCACTCACAAAGGATTGCAGACATGGGCTGCATCTGCCGCCAACATAACTCTACCAACACGGAACTTTTCGGCGACTCTCTGATGCATGCGATACGGCGAGAAATTCACCATCCCGTAATCGCCAGGCTTTGGATTGCCAGGCAAGATTGTCTCGAACTTCTTAGGCTGACGTTCGAGCAGTTGTTCGCGTGTCAGACCAGGCTCTTCGCCATATGTCACGCGCCACAACCCTTTGTCGTCTATGATAGCCGCCATGTAAAGATGATCGCGATCTATTATGAAGTTCGCATCAAGATATCCGAACTTGCGGAAGTCGTAGTAGGTCTGTATACTCATCAGCGGGAAGTCGGTATCTGATACACTATTCACATCACTCACGTTCGTTGCAACAATTTGCTTCTGGTTCCAGGTAAAACCAGGGAAGTTCTCCTCGAAACTCTCTCCGAACAGGCACTTTCTGACAACGCTGTTCGCACCATCGCATCCCACGACATAATCCGCTTCGAGTATCTTTTCTTTCTCAGTCGGCGTTTGGACCTTTACCTTTGCTGAACGTTCATCCTGCTGGACGTCCAGCACACGATGTTCCCAGCTGACTTGGCCACCCTCTTTCTCGAACTCTTCCAACATTAGAGCGTCCAGCGTCTGTAAAGCCAGACTGACTGTTCTGACATCACCATACTCCGGATCGTTTGACAAAGTCTCACTGAAGTCCATGCCAGCGATATATGTTTGATCAAGCTTTCGCCAGCACATTGTGTTGAGTGTCAAGCCTTGGGACTTTATCTTATCCAGGATACCAGCTCGACGGAGATCTGGAATTGCTGGAGGGCCATAATGAGCTGCTCTGGGCTGATCGTCTAGTGTGGGAGCAGCATCCAGGAGATGAACCTTTATACCAGCTCTAATAAGCAGCAACGATAGTAGAAGCCCAGATGGTCCTGCTCCAACGACAATAACCTACGCTGACTGTGAGTATATTATCCAACACCGTAGTCTTCCTATCACGTTCTCACCTTCTCAAATGCTGGTGTCTTCCCGTCTACAGCCATGTTTCTTCGCAATTATGCTTCTGAGTTCAAAGAGACTGGAGAATATGTGCAGACTACAACTGAAGATCTCAACAGCTTTCATATCAGCGCTTCTCCAAGGAGGACATCAAGGCCCCACACCCCATTCGAGTCGACAAGACCCGCAATTCTCGGCGTCCATACATCCACTTGCCGCAATCCTTCTGCTGGTCTTGGTCTTATCCCTGGTCATCTTTCCCCGGAGAGGCAGAGAGGGACTTCGACGTGGGGCATGTGGGGTAACCACCCCCTCGTTTAACTCATCCTCGGATCTTGAAGACTGGTTGCCAAACGCTCTGGAGCCTTTCGGAAGCGGTCATTTCGACCTCGCTGCTGTCCAAGCTTAGCGAGTCTCAACACACAACGCCTCGCCGTTTCGCCAGATTCCTCGCATGCTTCAAGCACATTTCGACAGACGCACTGCTTGGACATAGATTAAGAGCCGAACAGATACGAAAGTTACATGTGATGATTTACTCAGCACCTCTTCAATATCAGGCGCTTTGGCTGAGTGGTTATAGCGATAGACTAGAAATCTATTTCCTTCGGGAGCGCAGGTTCGAGTCCTGCAGGCGTCGATTGTTTTGCCAATTGAGGCGATATATGCCTTCTTTTTGCATCGCTGAGGGTGTTGGGAGGTTGGGTGGAGAATTGGAAGCGAAATGGTGGCTGGAGGGTGGATTTTGGATGAAAATTTGCTCTCCAAAGTCCGGAAAACGATATTTTTGGCCTGGAGACACCACAACAGCGTCAGATGCATGCATTGTTATTGCCTTGGATGTATGTGTCGTGTTCTCTGCAAGTTGGTGCAACTCGAATGGAGGATACGGCAGATCTTTGGGTGAAGCCTCGGACCTATACTCAACTATAGAGAATTGATCCAAGGTAGGCATACACTTGCTTGTTGCCTGTCTGTCTGGTATTGTAGTTGAGAACAGAGTGCATAGCATCAGTGCAAGATGCGTGCAGTCACTTCTCCCGTCGGGTCTTTGTTATATGCTCACTAAGGCTTACTCTAAAGTATCCCTCTCTTGTTATCGCTGTTGCCCATTGCGCCTTGAGGATGAGTAGTAGGTTCGAGCATTGAACAGGATGGTTTCTGGGCTCAGTTTTGCGGTTATTTCGACACGGCCAAGTAAGTCTGCTGTGGGTACCACCCTGTTTGATGATTAAGTAGCAACGACAGAGCGCGACACATGGATATCTGGTATATCTATACATCACTAGACGTTATGAGTCCATGTCCGTCTGCTTTGGCGGTGATATTCTGCTTGTGGCTCTACTCATGCCATCGCCAGGGTGTGTTGGCATAAAAAGCTAAATTGCTGCTAATAATCATGCAAGATCCCGTAGACTTCCCGAGAAACGAACAAGTACTTGCTACGATTACCAGAAATTCCATGACTATAGCCAGTATGGCCTCGGAAACTTGAGTAACCTCACTCGTCATAGTAAGAACACATGCGGCAGTGCTTCGTCGAAAAGTGTGGCATTGACGCATGATTCTCACCAGGCTTCTAGCTGACAGTATATATAGGTAGACATCGGCCTTCACACCACAAGTCAACGAGCCAGTTGTGACACACAACTTGATCAATCAGACCTGCCGGGGTAGCTCAATCGGTAGAGCGTGTGGCTCTTATC
>Ga0058697_10000570_pt1 | contig 15984 bp, 14 predicted proteins | sample AgamicAsMae_FD_66619 | JGI IMG/M metagenome (GOLD analysis project Ga0058697, IMG submission 66619) | Agave microbial communities from Guanajuato, Mexico - As.Ma.e | ecosystem: Host-associated > Plants > Phyllosphere > Phylloplane/Leaf | place: Guanajuato, Mexico | collected 2012-06-04
ATGTAGTGGTGGGAGAATCGACCTCCCCACCGAGAAGCACCTTCTCTCGCCTCAAATGCCCTTGTGTATCGTCCCGAACTCTTCTCGTTTCTTCTTCAAAGTTCGTTCGCCTCGGCATGTTAGTTGGAAAGCGCTGGACACCGTTGTGTTGCCGTTTATAGAAACATTTTTTCATGGCCGAAGCTTTTGATGGATGTCGTCGTGCACGGACTGCAGACGGAGCGCTGCTTGAGTCTACGGGGCGGGCCAGAGGTCCTAATTGGAAATATAGCTACGCGTCTCTAAGGTGATGAGAGTTGTGCTGTTCAAATCAAGTGATTGTGCGCGGGCGCGAGATTGCCTAGTATGAGAAGGTGTAGATAAAGAACTGAAACGTATAAGTGTTTGTGCCAGGAAAACAAAAAGGTTCGTTGCAGCATCCCTTTTCGAAAGGTGGCCTCATCCAGAACCGGGAAAACGAGCGAGCAGTCGAGAGCTACTCCGTGCGGAGACGAGCTCTAGAAGTATCTAGCTGCTGCGGTATATCAAGGAAGAGCGGTCATGCCACCTTGTGCAAGTGGAAATAGGCATGGTATGGCCCCCAGAGCCGCAAGCCAAGCTCGGTCCCTTAGCAACGGTATCTGGAAGAGATGCTGGTGCGTCCAATCAGACGTTGGAAACTGGCCGGATGGCGTAGATCTGGATACCAAACCGGCCCCCCAGATACAGGATGGCTTCATGTTACACGCACCTCCCCGCCGCCAGTGGCCACGGGTTAGTAGAGAGCAAGCAGGTTTGCGCGTCAAGGTGAGCATGATTGCGGCACCAAGAGAAGGTAGGTCGTGCTATGTATATGAGGAGCCCCACCGCCGCCGTGTGCGTGCTCTTCTGTTGTTTGCTCAGTCCGCCATTGAACTTCACTCGTTCGGAAGTGCTCGTACACTTCACTTGCTTCATCAAAACAATTTCCTTCTCCTAAGTCGTTCTCAAATACAAGACCTCCATTACAAACCACAACACAACCACAAAAGAAACCATGCAGTTCACCACTCTCGCATTCATGACCGCTGTCTTCGGTCTCGCTGCCGCTCAGAGCAGCACTACTTCGAGTGTTGCTCCAGGCACCTCGGTTTGCGCTGCACAGAAGTAAGACCAAGTTCTCGAATTGCTCGTCTTGAATAGGCATTAACACACATGTACCACAGCGTCCTGAACCTCTGCGTTTCCCAACAGTCGGCCAAGAACTCGCAGTGCGGTCCCAATGACTACGACTGTCTCTGCAGTGGCTACACTGACCTTGTCGTCTGCTACAACCAATGCCCTAACGATCCCAATGCCTTCTCCGCCTCTCAGAACAAGGTGCAGTACTGCCAGGCTGCCAGCCAGTGGGTCGACTTTGACATCCCTGAACTCCAGAATATCAGAATCGTTCGCTGACCATAGTTCTAGATTCGGATCTTCTGCCATGGCCAAAACATCCTCGTCGGCCACCGCCTCCATCTCAGGCTCGCTCTCGTCGGCTCTCTCCAGCGCTTCTTCGTCAGCTTCTGCAGCTTCCTCGTCTGCCGCCTCGGCTCAGTCGTCCGCAACCTCCAGCCAGTCATCAGTCCAGTCATCGGCCTCTCGCAGTGCAGCCTCTGCTGCCTCGTCGGCCTCCGCTGCCGCTACCAAGACTGGTGCTGCTGCCCACATGGCCGTTCCTGCTGCTGGCGTCTTTGGCATGGTTCTCGGAGCTGCTGCTCTCTTGTAAGAGCTGAGATGCGGATACGATTGATGATACTTGGGGATAATGGTTAATGGTCGATGGTTTACGGCTTGATGCTTCTGATTCTGTCTCTTGTCATGCTTTTTGCTATGCTCAACAGCGATACTTCTTTCTTGCACTTACGTAGCGCGGAGTAAAGTGCGTCAAGGCTTCTTTCTGTCTCGTGGATGTGTGTTCAATATCGTTCATGGCATCAAGTGAGAATGTCGAACGTGTCTCCATTGATCTAACCTAACCGATCGAATTCCAGCCATCTAGAAACCATAGATCAAGTCGTGTCAATCCTTAAGGTATGTCTGAGTTGATCTTTCGGAATCTAGGACAAGGCCTGGGACATGTATGACCCATGGAGCATCTGGCGGTTGTCGTCTTCACGTCAAGATTGCATGTCATCTGCTTCGTATAGTGAGCATTACTAGGAGCTCTTTGCTAAATCGCTGCCAGCCACGACCATATTCTCCGATTCGGTAATCCCTCCACGGCCGTCTCTTAAAGAGGGGGCTTGTATTAGCACGCCTATTCGATTCTTTTGAGTTTCCGACAACCGATCGGGTCTTTTGGCTTTCCCCAACATGTACGTCGCCAAATCCTGGCCGAACCCCAGCACCACGTTTTGCGGCAAGTAGTGGCAAGTGAAGGCGTGTACAGGACGTTTCTCGCGTGGAATAGGGAGTAGTCAAAAGCAACATCTCGCAAAATATTTGTCGTACATGAGCCGCACGCACCGGGAACAAGGAGAAGATTCATGACGAGGTGCCTCTGATTTGATCTGATCCTGGCACACTCGGATACCCAAAAGTGGAAAAGAGATTCAACTGTGAGTTATTTTCTGTCTGCGCGACAGGGATGTCTTGTTGCGTTGCTGTCCATCCGAGACGAAAGCGACCGGTACAAGAACAATTGTGCCTTTTTACCGACGAGTCGTCGAATCCTTCATCCAGATCATCATTTGACTTGTCTCCTGCGCGGAGCTGAGAAAAACTTAATTAGACCATGTCGATGCATGCCGGATTTGAGATGGATAGGCGAGCCAGACGGAACACCAAAGCAACTCGTGCCCTGGTGGAGAATGCACATTCTACTAGCAAAAATTGTCAATGAAGAATTTTTGCTTGCTGGGCCAAAAGGTGTAACATTGTTGCATCAAAAGATGCCAAGGGGCTTTCGGGTTGTTCATTGAGGCGTTGCTTTTGACTTTACAGAGGCAGGGCAGAGCACACGCGTGGTCAGCCACCATTTGATGGTCAGGGACTCGGAGGATGGCCGTTGTTGTCCCACAGCGGGCAAAGCCGCCCGCCCTTTTGTCTTGAATTCCACGTTATGCCGTTGCGAGATCACACAATGTAGCGGATAGGCTGTACCCGTCGAGCGATATAGGCAGAAAGACGACGACTATGAGAGGAATCTCAATTCTTCAGAATTTGCAAGGCGCCAGGCTTTGAGCCGGAGTTAGCGGTTGCAACTCAGGCGCGCGGGGCTTGACGGTCAAAGCTCGCTTAGGGCGCCGTGTAATTGGGCGGAGACGATCACAAAAACAGGCGATCAACACGTCAATGGCGGTTGAGGCCTTGGCCGGCCTTGCGAAAGCGCGACGCGGTCAAGACTCGGGCCAAGGTCTTTCTGGGGGATAATTACAGGAGACCAGTGGAGGCGCGTGACTGTCAGGCCGAGGACATGGGCACGTCCGAGGACTGATGTGTAGGTGCCCGTGAAGACTGGCAGCGGTGGTTTTCACCGCAAGTTTGGAGGGGCAGCAGGATACGGATGAGTAGAGTGTGGCTGCGGTCAGTCATGCACGTCAAAAGACCAGGCAGGCGAGCTAACAGGCCGATGGCCGCTCGCCGGCTCGAGTCTCCACATCCCAAAATCTTATCATCTGGGGAAAAGTGGCAGCACTCGTCGGAACAAGCGGGTGACGGGGGGAAGAAGAGTCAGAGACGTCCTTCTTCTCTCCTTTGCCTTTTACCTAAACCCACCTGCACCAACCTCGATCAAAACCACGTGTCGCCCCGCTCGTGCGCCTGCCCTTGCGCCCTGACATACTGCCTGCAAACCACTGCCTCTCCTGGATCCGACTGCTGCATTGCCTCATCAACCACTCGCGGGGAGGGAAAGGGTCGTCGCAAGAGAAGGCTTCGTCATAGACACACATACAGGACAGGCCCGCGTCTACTACCACGGACTCGACTCTCATTGCAACCGTCGCCCGCCACTCTGGAGAATGGGTTGATCTATCTCTCGACCGCTCGCTTTCCGCACACTCGTCTCTCCAAATGTCGACCCAACTTCAAGATGAGGGCAAGACCATAAGTGGCGGTGGCTATGAGTCGCGCAGCAGTGCCGTCTTCGCCGTCACGGTCGCCATGATCACCTGCTCCACCGTTTTTGTCTTTGCCCGTTTGGCCTCTCGTGCTGGAGTTGTCAAGAAAGTCCTCCTGGATGATTATTTCATTCTTGCCGCCTGGGTGAGTTTTGTATATATTTCGCTTCGAGGACCATCGCTGACCACAGCGCCCAAAGCTGCTTGCCTTTGGCTTGTCTTTCTCTATCTGCTACGGCTCCTTTGTCGGCCTCGGTCGACACGAGGACAACGTGCTCGATTCATGGCAGGGCTCACTCCGCCGGTCACAATACGCCTTCTCCGTTCTATACAACCCTGCACTGATGGCCGAGAAGACGTCCATCCTTGTCTTTTATCTCAGCTTATCCAGAACTAACAGGACTTTCCGATGGGCTACCATAGCAACCTTGTTTGTCGTCAATGCTGCCGGAATTGCTCTGACCCTCGTCACAATTTTTCAATGCTCTCCTGTCGGAGCTGCCTTCAGATATCCGATACCAGCTGTTCACCACTGCACTGACATCATTACCATCTACCTTTCTTCGGCGCCCGTCAACATTATAACAGATCTTGCCATTTTGTTCCTGCCCATGCCCATCCTGACTTCAATGCGGCTGCCTCGAAAACAGAAGACTATTCTTGTCATTACATTTGGCTTTGGACTTTTTGTCGCTATCGTCGACATTGTCCGCATCGCATACCTGCAATCCGCCTCGACATATCGTCTCACCCAGATTCTCAACTACCAGAAGGACGACAGCCCCGGACGCGATGCCGACGTTACCGACTTCTCGTGGTATGCATCTTATTCCTTCATGTGGTCAGCCATCGAGGTCAATGTCGGCATCATGTGTGCCTGTGTTCCAGCTTTGAAGCCTCTGGTGTCCAGGTTCATGCCACATCTTCTTCGTGACGAAGGAGATGTCACGGAAAAGCACTCTTCGGTCGATCGTTCGCCTACCTTTGACATGACCATGGCTCAACGCGTTCCATCAATGCCGGATCCGGCCTATCTCACCACACAACCGTCTCGAGAACCTGTCGAAGAGGGCAACATGGACATGATAGATTTCCTTACTACCCCGGACATGCAAACCAACAAGCTCGAGCGCTCGCAGACCATGCTGACCAATTCCACGAGAAATACCAGTGCAGACACACCTACATTCTTCGACTTTGTCAATCTCAAGAATCGAAAGAGCTTCGTGCACATGACTTCCAGAGAGTCCTTGTTCCCGGTCATCATGGTCACGTTGCTTTTCTTCATATGGGGCTTCGAATATGGTCTTCTGGATGTTCTCAACAGGCAGTTCCAGGAAGTCTCTCACATGTCAACATCACAGTCTGTGGGAATACACAGCGCTTATTTCGCAGGTTATCTCTTGGGCCCATTGTCTTTTGGTCGTCTGGCCTTGAAGCATTACGGATTCAAAGCATGCTATATCATTGGTCTTAGTATATATGCGTGTGGAATTCTGGTCTTCTGGCCCGCTGCTGTTCTGGTGTCTTTCCCGGCATTCGTCATCGTCAACTTCATCGTCGGCCTTGGGTTGTCTACACTTGAGATATCGGCAAATCCTTTTATCGCACTCTGCGGTCCTATGGAGTATGTCGAAGTACGACTCAACCTCAGTCAAGGATTCCAAGCCATCGGAACTGTGGTCGCACCACTCATCGCCCAGAAGGCTCTCTTTGGACAGTCTAATGACGCTCCCTCGTTGATCAATACCCAGTGGGCCTACCTCGGAATCGCGCTTTTCACGGTTGCACTAGCGGTCGCATTTTTCTACGTTCCACTGCCAGAGGCTTCCGACAAAGAGCTTGAAGAAGCCTGCGAGCGTATGGACAACGCCAATTATGCCACTATCGGCAAATTCAGAGTCATCTGGTACACGCTTGCCGCCGGTGCCTTTGCAATGTTTTGCTACGTGGGGGCGCAGGAGGTTATAGCTACCACCTTCGACAACTACCTCAGAATCGTCGCTCCCACCTTCAACGAAACGAATTACAACGCGATAGGGCATGCCTTGTTCGCCGTATCTCGTTTTGTAGCTGCAGGCGCCGGATTCATAATCAAGCCACGACTTCTGCTTGTCTTCTTCCTCACAGGCACTATCGTATTCTCAGCCCTGGCTATGAACTTCACAGGCTCTACCGCTACAGCGATGGTGCTTATGGTTTTCTTCTTTGAAGGGCCTCTTTTCCCCCTCATCTTCGCGCAAAGCATCCGCGGCATGGGCAAATACACAAAAGATGGCAGTGTCATCTTGATCGCTGCAGTCTCTGGTGGCAGTGTTTTCCCTGGACTGTCTTATGTGGCTTCACAAGCACAGAATGCACAATATGCCATGTGCGTCGCGGTCGCGGGCTTCGCAGGTGCCACTCTACTACCTTTCTTCCTCAATTGGAGTCCACTCGCTCGCGCTCTCTGCGACCCCCTCAAGGACCCCAGCGAAATCAGCGACGAGTCTCTACCTGAGAGCTCAAACAGCAGCGTTGCCAGCCGAGCGCTCAGCTTCTTCAGTATACGCAGAAAGAGTGCTGGCGAGATGAAGACGGAATGGCGCGAACGTCAAGCATCTGACAGTAGCGCTGTCTCGCCTGGTGCATGCCCATTATGAACGTCATCTGCATCATGACAAATGTTTCAACGACCATTTCTTCTTCTTTCTTCGTTTTGTTTTGTTTTATCATCTTCCTCCAGGATTACGATCGAGATACCCAGGTTGGAGCAAGGGGCTGGACCTTTGATATTTGTTGCCATTCAGCATTGGTGTTTCTGGAGTTTAGATGAGATGCTACTGCTCTTAGCGGAGGCTTTGTTAATACGGTGTCCTTGAGTCCTTACAACTGACAGTGTATATAGCCTGTGTAGAATATTTAAATATATGGCAATCGTTTGCTCAAAACGTCTCTCGCTCTGTCAACGGATATAGGGAACTATCAAGCTAAATCTCCGTAAGTATGAATTCGATGAGTCGATGACAAATGCGATGTGGAGCAGTTGCGGCAGGGGGAAGCGGAAACGCAGCTTCCTTAAATCCGCTATGTACGTCACACATCGGTAGTTCTTATGAGGGGTCAGAAACATATATTACCATCACCACGACGACATTTGACTGATCATCAGCTGGAACAAACACACACCAGCTAACACAAAAACAACACAAACCAAAATGCAGCAAGTCATTGATTCTGTCAAGTCGGCCGTTGGCGCGACCAAGCTGCCTACAGGCCAGCTTGGAAAGAACGGGCCTTATGTCACTAGAATGGGATACGGAGCCATGGGCTTGTCGGCCTTCTATGGCAAGCCCAAGCCTGATGAGGAGCGCTTTGCCGTGCTGGACAAGCTGTACGAGCAGGGTGAACTCTTCTGGGACACAGCAGGTAATCAATCCTTGGTCGTATTGAGATGGGATCTTGGCTGACCACGAGTAGACATGTACATGGACAATGAGGACCTCATCGGAAACTGGTTCAAGGCCAACCCTGGCAAGCGCGAGCACATCTTCCTCGCCACCAAGTTTGCCAACCTGAGAGACGAACAAGGAAACCCAATCGTCGATTCCTCGCCAGAATACTGCAAGAAGGCGTGCGATAAATCACTCTCCCGCCTCGGAGTCAAGACCATCGACCTATACTACGCACATCGTCTGGATGGCAAGACACCCGTCGAGAAGACAGTTCAGGCCATGAAGGAGCTCAAGGAGGCTGGCAAGATCAAGTACATCGGTCTGTCCGAGGTCAGCAGCGAGAGCTTGCGCCGCGCCTATGCCGTGGCTCCCATCACAGCAGTCCAGATCGAGTACTCGCCCTTCTCTCTCGATATCGAGAGCGAGCAGATTGGCCTACTCAAGACTTGCCGCGAGTTGGGCGTTGCCGTCGTTGCATACTCTCCCATCGGACGCGGAATGCTCGGCGGCTCAATCAGATCTCCCGACGACTTCGAGGAAGGCGACTTCCGTCGTTTTGCCCCTCGTTTCAGTGCCGAGAACTTCCCCAAGAACCTCAAGCTGGTCGACCAGATCACCGAGATCGCAAAGAAGAAGGGTCTTACTGCTTCCCAAATCACATTGGCTTGGTTGATGGCTCAGGGCGACGACATCTTCCCCATTCCCGGCACCACCAACCTCAGCCGCGTCGACGAGAACCTCGGAGCCTTGAACGTCAAGCTTACTTCTGAGGAGAAGAACGAGATCCGCAAGGCTTGTGAAGAGGCAGAGGTCGCTGGCGGAAGATACCCCGAAGCCTTCTCCAAGGCTTTGTTCGCCGATACCCCTTCTCTGTAAGGCTTGACTCCGATCCGAGATATGGACACTGCTCAACGCTTGTACGTAGCTGTTGATTAAAAGAGTACCTCAATGACACGACAACATACCTTCATGTCCGATCGGTGACCTGCAAGAAGAATGTGTAGCAAGATGTCTCACGTAAGGCCGGCACTTGAACATACAGAGTGAAGATCTCGCACAACCTAGAGTAACTCCGCGTGCAAGTGAGATTCTCTCTACACCGAAGATCGTGTGTACTGAGCCGCAAAGCATGTATACTTGCACAAAGATATCGGAGTCCGGATCCTCGCAGGACCGTGAAGACGCAGCACTTCGACGCTTCGTGTCCACAACATCGCATATTGACTGTAGAGACTGTGTCGTTCTCGTTCACTGCTTCGGGCAATTGAGACAGAGGATGAGGTAAGAAAGCAAGGATGCCAATCTTCTGCGCCTGATTCTTCGCGTCTAGAACAGAGAGCCACCAAGCGCTTACACGTAGGACGAAGGGCTTGGTGGCTGGACCCCTGGAAGCGAGGCAATGTGTCGACTACGCCTTAGACTATTCGAAGACAATGAGCCTCGAAGCCCATCGTATTTAATGCCGATACTGAACGACTCACTCGTACGCCTTGCAGCTCGAAACAGTCTGGTGCATGCGGTGGCTTGTGCAGTAGATCTGGGCGTGGCAGGGAGGAGTGCGTGGCAACGAGACACAACATATCTGAATCCCTGCGAACACAACAACTCTTCCAGGGCTAGAAGTAAGATGTGGAGAAGTGAAGAAGGGAAGTTTGGCTCCCTGAGTGGTTTGATTCGGCAATGCTTATACTGCAATATAGAACAGATGCATCTTCACAATCAAAATATGCATGGAGCCTCGACATGCGTCTGGCACGTGGCGATGCAAGCCACTTCCATGCAGCGTGCCTGTTTCGAACCACCTGCCCGATTTGCGATCTGCATGAGATACGCCCTTGCCTTGGAGTATTCACTCGTCGTCTGTGGTGCCCCGTTTCTCTGCGCTTCACGAACGAAGAGATCGCTTTTGACTTTGCATTGATGACGACGATGATGGTACATGCATTTTTACGAGTGTTGGAGGACTTGCATTTTCGTCTTGGTTGTGACACCAGAAAAGGCTGGGCGCGTTCTCCTCGTGCATTGCGTGCCGCTCTGCCATCGGAAAAAGTTGGATAAGAATAATAAACATGTCATTATGTATGCGTAAATACGAGGCTCCAATATGTCCGTCCGTTGTTGCGTGAAAAGGTGATCAACAGCCTTCAACCTTGAGTAACTGCCACTGTGACTTCTCGTCGGACGATCAACTCCTGCGACCCGCCAGATGCACGATGAGCTTCAATGTTGACTTGTTTTCCTGCCCCACGACAAACTGTCCTCGTTCGACCCAAGAACTGTGGTGTGAACGACTCGTTTCGCGATCTGCTTCTCGATGTGTCGCCAGAGCTGTTGGAACGACTGTTGCGAGATCCGTATATGATACTGCCAAAGGCCGTGCCACCTGTGGTGAAGCCGCGCATGAAAGCTTGGACGAACGGTAGAGTTGCTGACAAAAGGCTGTAACAGATCATGGCTTGCTGCCAGATGACGACTTTCGAAAAATGCTGGACTCTATCTTCGGATCGCACTGCTTCGCTGTAGGCCTTCAAGTACAGCAGAGAGAAGGCGATCATGCTTGAAAATGCGTCAGCGATTGATATGCGTGGTAAGAAAAACAACCACATACGGCATGCGATATGCAAAAGCAGATACCACAAGCATCTTCTTGCTGACTTTGATTCGAAGCTGATTGACAAGATAGATAGGCAGGCCCATCACAGCGGCCTCAATACAAATTGTGATTGCAAGGATAGCTCTCCATCGATATATCTGCCCTGGTCAGCAGCGTTGGAGTGGCCATGGTGTACAAACTTACATCATTGGGACATGTGTGTTCCTGCCCTTGGAGTATGTGCGTTGAGGGACAATCCGACTTGACAGCAGCAACTGCAAGAACGAGCCACGCCGAGATGACTCCCAACAGGATATACGATCCAAGTTTGTGTTTTGTATTCGTCGAGAATATCCTCCTCATGAGCAGCGTTAAGGAGAGACTCGTTAGTCCCATCGTAAGAAGGAAGAGTATCTGGCTGGCAACGACCGCCTAACTTTGTGTGAGAAGAGCCCTCGCTTGACGGGATACATGGAAGAGACTTACTCGAGACATACTCGTCAGGTGCTCAGCTTGAACCACATCCTCTGGGCTCCCCAGACCATTGTTCAGTGCCACAATTAAGCAGCCCCACTGTGCGAGCGCCGTGACCTATGTTGGTGTCAGAAGACATATATCATCATATCTTCCAAAGCTGGAGATGCTTTCGCGTCTCCAAAGACAATTGTCCCAGATGATGACGGTTGGTGGGTCCATTTGGGTCCGTACAATGATACGTGTTCCAGCACGAGGTCAAAGAATGAGGACTTACATGAGCAACAGCGATAGCGATGTCGTCTATTCCATAATAGCCGACTCTTGCATAGATCCGAAGAAATCCAGTGAAGCATGAATAACTCAGTGATATCAGGACTGCGATCCAGAGATGAGCGGGAAGCCCGTGAGCGAACCGCACCATAGTTGAAAGACTTCTGTGTTGGAGGGTGCGCCCGATTAAGGTATTGGCCACCAGTAACCAAGCCTTCCGACTGCTCTTAGCGAATTCAAAAAGCAAAGTCCAAGAGAGGGGTACGCCCTAACGACAATGTCTGGACCATATATCACACGGTCCATTGAGAGAGTCAGGCGAGGGCTGAGGATGGATGAACAAGCGGCTGTTTGTGCAACTTCAGAATTATGCGCTCGTCCTGCAAGGTGAGAAACGAAACGTCGGGTATCACGGGCGTTTACCCAAAGGAAAAGGACAGCCAACGACACAGTCCTGGGCCCAGTCCGCCATGTGAGGTGAGATTGCAAAGAATGAGCCACAACATCTTCTCAGCAGAACTGATGGTCGGACAGAATGTCAGCGAGAGACTGAAATTATGCAAGTCATGCTCTATGCTGAGGTCGTGTTCCTCTTAGCCAGATGTACCGGTAGCCTTTGAATCTTTGAGCTAGCCTTGACTCGATGCATTGCCGGAAGTGCTTTGTAATATCTGAGCGCCTCAGTGAGATCTCCTATGATTGATCGCAAAGAAGAGGAATCGGCTTCCCGGTTATGTGCTGCAGAATCGAAGTCGGGAAACTGCTGTGTGACCTCGGAAGGACGTCGCCCACGGCTTGGCGTTGTCAAATCTGCAACCTCTTGCAACCGAAACGGTTCGCTGAAGCAGCATCATCTGCAAGGTGTTTACAGGACCATCGACTCGATCTGCTAGTCAAACAGTGCCGCCGTCAACCTGGCTTTGGTCCGCGACAGGCACAATGGCGCCATGGCTTCGCAGCAGTGCAGAATCCTTGCATCTGCCACCAGGTGACAGAAAGTGATATACAGAAAGATGAACATAGCAAGGCGATTGCTCAAATGCACTTCGGCCTTCACATTTCAAGGCGATGCTGCAGTGTAAAAAGAATCAATCGACATCCGCCCAGAAATGTGCAACGTCCGTTTACGCAGAGAGTCGTGCGAGGTGAGTCTTTAGTCTGCGTCCCTCGTAACACCACGACTCCGTGGTTTGCTGGGATGCAAGGTGGGTAGTTGCAGCAACCCTTGCGCCGTCTATCAAGGTGCCATTTTGCTAGACTCACTCGGCGCAGATTTGCCGCCCGTTAGCTCCTTCCCTTCGCAGTTGCCGCCGAAACACAATCCACTGAGGAAGTGTCTCTCCCAGCGACTTGTCCTATTTATCCTTGCATGCGTCCTGTATTCTTCCGAGTACAAACTCGGTGTGTAACTCCAACAAGACGTTTGTCCCATACTACGTTTTCTTTGGTCGACTGCTCGCGCGAACATCTCCTTTCCGACATGTCCTCCACCGCCATTGAGATGGACAGTATCAAGAATTCTTCGTCCGTCCAGACCGCCAGTTCATTCGAGCACCAGATCGAGGAAGCCGAAGATGCAGCGACCGTCGAGGCAACAAAGGGCGGCACAAAGGACGATGATCATGACATGCGTCGTATGGGCAAGCTCCAAGAGCTGAGAGTCAGTGTCGAACTGTTCGCATAACGACTGGCATACTCACAAACTATAGCGTAACTTCCGTTTCGTTTCCATCTGGGGATTCAGTCTTTTGCTAGGCAATGCTTGGGTGGTCGCTTTGATGTTTGTTGCCTCCTGCCATCGAACGTACCGCAGAAACTGACTGTTTCCATTAGTTCCAGTAATGTCACTCTTGCCAATGGCGGTATGGCCGGAGGAGTGTGGATGTTCCTCATCGTCGCCATCGGGATGTTCTTCTGTATGCTGTCCATGGCAGAAATGGCATCGATGGCACCCACGGCTGGTGGTCAATACCATTGTAAGGATATCTTTCTTCACTAGCCGAAGGGAGGTTTGAAGACTGACGTGACAACCAGGGGTCAGTGAATTCGCTCCACCCAAGTATCAACGTTTCCTCTCATACATAGTTGGTAAGTAGAGCTTCGCACCAAGACTCGGTGGTCCTCACTGACACACTCTATCTAGGATGGATGTGTGTTTTGGGATGGCAGGCCGCCATGTGTGCGAGTGCCTACACTCCGGCACTCAACATCCAGGGCCTCATCGCACTCAACGTCGAAGGCTACACGCTTCCGGGGTGGCATGCAGCGCTCATGACTATTGGTATCGTCATTATCTGCATTTTCATCAACACCGTTGCGGTCAAGAAATTACCTCTGCTCGAGGGGTTCATGTTGCTCTTCTTCTTTTTCAGTTTCTTCACCATCCTCATCGTGCTCTGGGTCATGGCTGAGAGAACTCCTGCGAAGAAAGTCTTCACAGAGTTCAGCGACAATATGGGCTGGGGAAACGTGGGGCTTTCAACATTGATCGGTATCCTGTCTCCATTCACCACTCTTCTCGGATCCGACTCGGCTTGCCATCTTTCGGAAGAGCTCAAGGATGCATCATGGGTCCTCCCCAGATCCATGGCTGCCACCGCGGTCGTCAACTATGCTCTGGGATTTGTTACCGTCATCACACTCATGTTTACCCTGGGAGGTTCTGTGCAGTCTGTTCTTGACACCAAATTCGGTCAGGGTTATATTCAGGTAAGTCAACCACTCGAAGCTAATGCCCACGAGCCGGACTGATAAGATCTGCAGGTCTTCTACAATGCTGTGGGATCAAAGGCCGGCGCATCGGGTCTTACCGCAATCGTCTGTGTTTTGCTGTTCTTCACTGCCATCAACCAAGTCACGACGACTTCAAGACAGCTCTTCGCGTTCGCTAGAGATGGTGGTCTGCCATTTTCTGCATTCCTCGGCAGAGTACGTCACGTGCGCCCATATCATGCTGAGAATAGCAAACTGACTCTTATAGGTTCGACCTGGCATGGACATTCCCCTCAATGCTTGCACTGTGACTGTGGTCCTTACTGTCCTTCTTTCGCTTATCGTCATTGGCTCCAGCACAGCTTTCAACGTCATTCTCAGTCTGTCCAGCGTCGGACTCCTGACCTCGTACATCATTTGCATCGGATGCATGGCTAGAAAGCGAATCATGAAAGAGACTCTTCTGCCCAGCCGCTTCAGTCTGGGTAAGTGGGGTCTCGCCATCAACCTGACCGCGGTGGTGTTTTTGTCTTTCTGCTGGGTCTTGCTCTTCTTCCCTTCCCGACCTCATCCCGATGCACAGAACATGAACTGGACTATCTTGATTTATGGCGTTACCTGGATTGCTGCAATCACCTACTACAAGTTCAAGGGCAAATACGACTACGCCGGTCCTGTCGAGGGAATCAACAAGGACTATTGATGTTTCGTGGTTTCGACTCGAGCCACGCTGGAAGGGGAATGATGGATGGGCTCCTGTGAGGCTTGCATGCAAGGCACAGCAATGAATGATGGCAGGCAGATATGAAAAAGATTTACTACGAGATATATGATGGATGGGCTCATGAATTCGTGTAATTACTGGTGGACGATTGCTTCTAGCAATATTCGGTCAGGGGAGTTTTTGATTTGGTAAAACATTCGTTAGTTCAACAAAGAAGTTCCTGTTGTCAAGTACACACTCCCTACTTTCACTCGTTCACGTGAGTTACTCTGTTGGTCATTGTCATTGGACTCGAGAGAGAAATAGCAGGATTGCTCCTTTACATTTTGTTACTGTGACTACAAGAAAGAGAGAAAGCATGACAATAAAGCGATGAGATCCAGCCCATATGCACAAAATTATATTTTCATCAGACCTTTCAACCTCTCTTCACAGAGCCTGGCCAGGCGGTGACAACGGCCTCGTCTCGAACTCGGTTGGCGGCGGTAACGACGGCGTGGTCATGTGTCTGCCTCCTCTGCTTGTAAATGCACTCTGAGGATCACTGCTTGCAAACGAGCTCGATGGATCCCATCCCATTGTGGTTTCGTGATGTGTGGGTCGTGTCGACATCCTCAAACTCGAAAAGTTTCTCGTTACGATTGGTGGCGTGTTTCTTCGGTATTGCTGGTCCAGCGGCGTCATGGGTGAAATGTCTTCTTCTGACTGCTCTGATTCTTCTTCTTCTCGTTGTTGCTGGAAGCGTTGCTCTCTTTGCCGCGGCGGCGAGTATATCGGAGCTGGACTATTCGGCGTCGTAGCCACGTCTTCCAGAATACTGCTAGGTAGAGTCGGACGCACGGTATGTGGATCCCAGCTCTTGCGATCCGAGTAATCAATCTGCAGACGTCCTCCCATCTTACGCAACTCGTAGGTCGGTGGCTCAGGGCTGAATGGCGACTTTCGTGCATCCAAGGATACGAATTCTTGTTGGTTTCCTCCTCGCTGTGTCAGTGCTATCCATCGCTCCTTCCAGCCTGCGATTAACGACCAGCGAAACAGCAACACAAAGAGCTCAATGCCTAGCAGTGAAATCATGAGCAGCATAGCGCCGATAGTGGGCTCGCTGATCAACCATTTGTGGCTGTATTGGAAGCAGGGATTTCGATCGCCCTGGTTCTCAATCAGACATATCACCCAGGGTAGCACTCGAGTGTAGTCGTGGAGCATAGACTCTTCGAGCTTGTCAAGGTAGACAAAGACGACTGCGAAGAAGATGACATCGACGAGGACGATGGTGACGATCAGCATGCCTCGCCATTGTAGGTATAGCACACTCTTCAGTCGGCGGTAGATGACACGCGCTCGCTGTGACTTGGCGCTCGCCACGGACATCGGCAGACTCTTGGCTGATCCTTGAGAGAGCGGCCTTGCGCTGTCTTCCCAAAGACTGTTGAAGAAGACACGAAGACAGTATCCAAAACTAGAAACATCTCGTGTCAGACTTGTGGGCTGATCACCATCTCAGAGATGAATCAGACTTACGTGCTCATTTGGACAATCACGGCCGCTCCTGCGACAGCAAGAAGCCATCCCCAAAATGTCACCATCGAGTTATCATGGTTGATGTGACAAGCATTGCCGAATCGAAACGAAACTCCTGATATGCTGATGGCAGCTGTGAAAAGTGCTGCCGGCACTCCCCATCCTACTGCTTGTGAGATGTAGAAG
>Ga0058697_10000571_pt1 | contig 15970 bp, 16 predicted proteins | sample AgamicAsMae_FD_66619 | JGI IMG/M metagenome (GOLD analysis project Ga0058697, IMG submission 66619) | Agave microbial communities from Guanajuato, Mexico - As.Ma.e | ecosystem: Host-associated > Plants > Phyllosphere > Phylloplane/Leaf | place: Guanajuato, Mexico | collected 2012-06-04
TTGTAGCCCTGGACTTGGGAACCAGCAACTCCAGCGCCGCCAGCCAAAGCAGCATCTCTTCCATAGGACTGGCCACTAGCGGTCTCGGATGCGTTGACTCCATGGCCCGGCAAAGAGTCTCTAGTGTAGGACTGGCCGCTGGCCGTCTGGGCTGCGTTCACGCCCTGACCTGATGGTGCGCCAGAGCGGTGTTGGGCTTCATAGGCTCCTAGCCCCGCGGCCCCAGCCCCGCCAGCCAGAGCAGCATCGCGCCCGTAGTGATGACCACTGGCGGTATCTGCTGCATTCACGCCTTGGCCGGGGAGAACGCCAGTGCGCTGACCTTCATGGGTCGACTTGTTTGAGGCGCCATACATCAAGTTGGGAATCCGGGTAGCCTTGTCTCCAGAGGCGGCAGAGGGATCGAAGCGCTGGTCATCGTAGCCCTCAATCTCATGAGAAGGTCTATGAGATCCAGCCTCGTGAGCGCTCAGACCAGCAGCGCCAAGTCCACCGCCTACAAGGGCGGCATCTCTGCCCAAGTGGTGCTCTCTAGATGTCTCTGATGGGATATCTCTTGATCCAGTGTTACCAGCGGGGTGGCTACTGAGCGGGAAGGAGCGATCGGTGGTCGAGGAAGACACAACACCCGAGGTGTTACTGTTGTTGTATGGGTCTGGCTGCGATCTCTGGCCACCAGGCAGGGCCGCGTCGAGAGCACGTTCGCGTTCCTGTCTTTGCTGTTCGAGCAGGGGGTCGTAGTTAGGATCCTCGACCTTGGCAGTGACATTGTTATGATTGGCACCGAGTCCGGCTGCTCCAACTGCTCCAATAGCTCCAGCGCCGAGGGCAGCGTCTCTGCTATGGTGGTGGCTGCTGGTGGAGTCTGTTGTGTTGCTTCCTTGACCAGGCAATGCAGAAGTGCGCTGGTCGGCCGTATAGGCACCGGGACCAAGGCCTGTGGAGCCCGATGTCAAGCTTGACTCCAGGCGGCCGTCTCTTGTACGCTCGTGTGATTCAAGACCGTTGTCTGAGGGGAATTCACCAGGCACATGAGGGTCGAGCATGTTCGCAATATCGGTGCCATGAGGCCCCTGCTGATGATGGATGTAGCCGGGGACAGGCTCCTCTTGAGCCTCGTAGCAGGGGTCGCCGTTGTAGTTATGGCCAAGACCTCTGTGTGCATGTGAGCTGTTCACGAAACCACTGGGATCCATGGTCTCCTGTTGAGCGACTCTGGGGCGGGCCTGTCCAACAGGGGTGGCACTTCTGACAGGAAGTGTCTGCTGAGGTGCGGCCAAACCACCCGAACCGCCCGAGGTGGCATAATCTGTGAAGCCTGTACCCTCGATGTTGCGAGGCTCCTGACCGGCTCCCACGACACCTGATCGGATGCTTGCGGTGCTGGCATTTTCTGAGATCGGTGGTCTGGAACCAGTATTACTCTGAGGATCTAGGACATTCTGTCTAAGGTCTGTGTCATGGGTGCTCGATCCAGGAGCGTGGTGGGTAGCAGCAGCGCTTTCTCTGGTAGTGGAGCTGCTGCCAGTGTTTGGGTCGTTATACATGACGTTTTCGTCCTGCTTGTGTCCAGGAGACCTATTGAGGCAGGTCAGCAACTAGTATACAATCGGCGGCAGAACAGAGCTTACAAAATCTTCTTGAGCTTCTCCATGTTGGTGTTTGTTAGATATGGGTCGTTACTGGGGGAATGGGTTGTTTCGTATATCGTCAAGTACGGTCTCAGTCGTTAAGATTACAATTTGTATGAATTGCGAGTGTGAATGGGTCAAGAGTGGAAGGTGGCAGGTCGAGTGCCCTGCTTTAAAACAGGAAGGGACGACACAACGAGGATGACGTAAATGAATCTTCCACATCGAGCTCTGCATCACTGCGGTTCAAGGCATTTTCATGCAGGAAAACGGGTGTTGGAAACCTGCACGATCACTGCTGCGACCAATCCGCTCCGCTACAGAAGCTTGATCGAATCACATCCCGTGTCTGTGGCTGAACGCGAGCACCATTTCCTGCCTCCGAATTACTCTTCTGTCGATGAACTCAAGATGCGGGAGCGAAACAAGGACTCAGTGACGCGGCGATCGTCAGTTTGCGTCGACGGCGGGGTACTGATCTACCGAGCTATCGTGCGGCGTCGGTGGCTTGACGTGTTTGCTCTGTGGCTTGACTGTTCTGTCTCCTTCATGTTGGCAACAATTGCTGGGACGGCTACAGGCCGCACGTGAGTCCGCTGCATTCCACACGCCAACTCTCAGCCATCCATGGCAAGCTGCAGGTGAGAACACCGTCTGAAAAGTTCGTCTCTTCCTCTGCAGCATCCTCACCAACGATGTACATACACCCCAACTACCTGTTGTTGAAACGCCGACGCTCGTATACGAGCATCTACCGGTAAGTCGAAACCATATTCGTCCGGACGCGATACCTGTTTGTGTGTGCGAGAAGAACAAGCACGATAAGCAAGGTAAGTAAGAGTGGGTGTCTTTTCTTTGTTCATTTGTTCTCACCCCCAATGGTCACAAAACCTGGCATGCATGTTCGTCTGGCGTCAGGCCTCGAAGTGAGACTTGCCCCAGACGCATGGGCTTCGAGAACGCTTCTTTTGCATATCGATCGTCGCCATCGTCACTGGAGTCAATCTTGGGGTGATCATCTCTTGGGAGACCTTCAAATTCGACGACCACAGAGCAAACATCCTTCAGCCTTCTGTCATCCAAGCCTTCTCCATACTCCTCCACACTTTCCCTCCTCTACATAAGTAAGGCCGAATACCGCCGAAGGCAGCGTCGGGCGGTAGTTCTCGACCAGGGCCTTTTGAGAACCGTGCGCCGTGTCGAAAGAGTGGGGAGAGACGCAAGTCCTCCACAACCTTCACCCGCAACTTGAGACGGCACTTTCTTGTTCCTCCTCATTGTCAATTGCCTTCTTTGTCCTCTTTCTCCTATCTCAATTACATACCGCCTTACTCTCAATCAATCTCCGCCTTTCATCAACCTACTACTCACCTTTCATTGTTCAAACAACGAACAAAGCCCATCACAACGGGCCGCACGTCATAATCGTAAATTAGCCGCGACGAACCGACCGTTCAAACTCCTGCGTCTTCATAACAGAACAAAGGATCTTTGAGATCCCACGTTTCTGACACGAGGAGTGGTGTATTTCCATTGTCTCTACGCAAGTGGTACATTGATATTCGGCCACCGCACACCTCGATCTTCGACCCGGCGACTTCCGCATCATACACAATTCACACCACCATGGCGTTCCGCGAGCGCATCAAGAAAGCCCTACGAAAAGCCTCTCCCAACTCTTCAATCCACAAGGACTCCACAACCGAATCCAACAAAAGCCGAGAACGATGGCCGTCAAACGTATACAAGCCTGGTGAAACCATGCCACGAGCAAAATATCGCGCCCCGGTCAAGAAAGAACACAAGGAGAAACTCGAATCCTTCAGTTTTGCATCAGCCTGGAGGAGAAAGAGTTTCATGAGCGAATACAGCCCTATGGGCACAAGAATGCCCAGCCGACGAGCGAGTCTGATCAGCAGAAAGAGTTTTGGAGGCAGGAGCAGTTTGAGAAACAGCATGAACATGAGCAGGAGGAATAGTGTTTCAGGGGGCGTGAAGAGCGGTCGCGAAAGTCTGGAGGTGCCACGAGAGAGACATGCAGCTCTTGCACCTGCCTTATCGACAGAGATAGAAGCAGATGGCGATGACGATGTCACGAATGGTATGTTTTGCATCTTAACACCCATCGCGAGGATCTGGCTAATAGTAAACTTCAGTCGGTCTATCACGAGTTCAATCACGAGAAGACAAACCGCATCGTCCCGTCTACTCACGCCGTCAAACCGCCGAGTTCAGAGTCAGAGCCCCCACCAAGGCATCACCACTCGCACAAACATCGGAAGCACCCACATCAACGCCATCACAAGCGCAACAAGCAGCTGCATTTGCTCACGACCATACACCCTTTACCGAAGAAGAGCTTGCGAGAGCACTACAACGCAGTCATCTCGAGATCTCGGCTCACTGAAGATGGCACCGACACGAAAAAATTGAATATAATGAGGCGTTTGGGGTGGGCATTGCATTTGGGTCAAGGTATACACACACATGGGATATGGGGTCCGCTTATTCGTTTTGAGCTGGGTCTGGCGTTCAGGAACTTTGCTCAATTTACCAATATGGTATTTCTCTTGTTCATATTTGTTTCTACTAACCTTTTCTCGCAATCTTATCGCTTCTACTGTTATACACCTGACTGATCTTATCGAGCTCTCAAGACATGGCTCCCGATGAAGGTGTTGCGGTTTGCGACGACGTGTTGGGTGCTACCAGGATTTTATGCATCAATTGGTTCTGTGGTGTAGTTGGTTATCACTTCTGTCTAACACACAGGCGGTCCTGAGTTCGAGCCTCAGCGGAATCATTGTTTTGCCTGTCCAGTGCGATATCTTTTGGCTGGCGATTGCTGCTTGTTCAGCAGTCGAAAGTGCAAGAAGTATTTGGAAATATTTGCGGCGTCGATGCCATTGTTTGCGACGCCAACACCCCACGAATCAGCGTTGATTGGATTCACCAAACTCCTTGGTGATCAAGGTCCGTCAACCTACCAGTGCAGACAAAGTGTTTGTAAAAGGTTCTTGATGGTCAGTTTTCGCATTGGCCTCGGCATATGATTTGTGTTTTATTTAACTCCGCTCGAGATGTCTATCACCTGCGGCCGAAACCTAGCTGATCAATTTCTATGGGCATCTCGTGATGATGCTTTCACCGCATCGGCTTTATGGCACGTGTGGGGATAACAACGTCTTTGGTAAGGTAACATAAGTACGCGATGTCCAGCACTCCATTGCTCCTTCGTTCAATTCAATACAGTTCTACCTCGATACTCAATTGAAATATGTCTGGTCTTTACATCGACTCCACCCCATCCGAGGTCTCCCAGGCCGATGGACTTCATCTTTTGACTTTTAACACGCCCAATGGCCAAAAAGTGCAAATCGTACTCCACGAACTCGCCCTCCTCTACGGTACCAAATTCACTTTCACTCCCATCAAGCTTTTTGAAGGCACCCAAAAGCAACCCTGGTTCCTTCGCTTGAACCCCAACGGCAAGATCCCAACTCTGGTCGACAACACAGACAAAAGCCGCCCTATTCCTGTGATGGAAACAACAGCCGAAATGCTATACCTCATCGAAACATACGATAAAGACCACAAACTCAGCTTTGAAGATCCAATTGAGCGCGCGCAAATGATTCAATGGCTGTTCTTTTGGCATGGCTCTGGTCAACCGATTCAAGGCCAATTGATCTGGTTCAGCAAGTTTTCAAAGGAGAAGAATCCTCAAGCTATTGACCGCTTCCACAATGAAAGTTTGCGTATCTTTGGTGTGTTTGAACTCCATCTTTCCGGCAAGAACAGCGATGGAAATGCTAGAGAGTATTTGGCAGGCAATGGGAAAGGCAGATACAGTATTGCGGATATTGGAGTTTGGCCTTGGGTTGCGAAGTGGGAGTTCGGAGGCTTTACCAAGGAGGAGATGGATGCGTTCCCAAGTTTACTGGCTTGGGTTGACAGAATCAAGGATAGAGAGGCGGTTAAGGAGGGCACCGATGACAAATACGGCAAGATGTTTTAAGAGGTATGAAAACCGTTATGCATGCGAAGTTCAGGAAAAGAGCTACGACAACATTACAATAGTAGAAAACAAACCGAGTTTGATCGGTACTGACTTGCTTACGGGTCACAGATCCTCTCAATGCAAGCGTGTTTTGGAAGATATCCATGAGCCAGATATCGACTTGTAACTTTACAGTTTGCTGTCGCTATGATTCCTCCCCGTGTGCTAAAGTCTGTAGCCCCGACAGTTCCCGCATGGATTTATGGAGCGCGAACATTACCGAAAATGCACGATCATGTATAGGAGGTAGAGAACCCCACAGAGAGCCATTGGTGTCTATCTCTCAGTGAATCCATCTTGGTGCTCGGTGATACCGTGCATTTCTCCAGCTGCACAATCTACAACCATTGACACACGGTAAGGCAGAGTCAATTGAGACGGACTAGCTCCAGAATCATGATAAGGAGGTGAGTATGGAGCAATGTACACCATCGCAAACAAGTCTTGGGAATAAACATTAGAAGGGATGAGGTTGTGGGGTAGGCATACTAGTCATTGGTTTATGTTCATGCCATCTCTAGGCATCCTAAGCCCTGACATGTACATCAACAGTTGCCAGCTGCTTTAATACATCTCGCATAACTTGCGCCCCCCAAGTACATAGGATAAAGAAGCCAAGACATCGGCGATTCGTGCGACAAATGCGCCGTCCACTCTGACTCACAATCTAGACACTCTGTGCATGTTGCCAGATGGACATCATCTGCGTCTCTGTCCCAAGGTCCTGAGTGCCTTCTTGCGACCAGTGAGCGACTCGCACAAGACCAGACGACCGATCAAGAGAGCGCTCATCAGGCGCAACATATCCGTCCTCTGCATAACCGACCTCCCTACCAGGTTGCTTGAAGAGCTGCAGGTACAGCTCGCTGCTCAGACTATGCGGCGGCCCACCAGCCTTTGGAGGTTTTGCCAGTGGAAATTCAAGGCAGATCAGACTTCCGTTCGGCGCTAGAAGCTCGCTCATCCGCTTTGCCCATTGAGGGCGTAGTTCCGGTGGTATGGCGCACAGGAAGGTGAAATCGTAGATTATATCAAAGCCGCTGCCGTTCGTGTGAGAGGACAAGTCATCGTTGAAGAAGTCTGCGACAAGAAACTCTCTCAAGCCTCGACCGGCAGTCGTGGCTTTGAGAGGATATCTCGTGTCGTCATTGCCTTGCTCTGCATCCAGCTCTCGACAGGCCTCGACGGCTGTCTGCGAGATATCAAGTCCGTAGGCGTCATAGCCGTGACTGGCGAAGAGTAAGACATCGTAACCGCGACCGCAGCCAGGGATAAGCGCTGTTCTGCGGCGCGTCTCCCCACTCTGGATGGAAGAACCGAGTATGTCACTTCTCTCGTTCAGCGCGTCGATCAATGCAGAGTTTGGGGCGGCGCGATCCCAGGGTGTAGTTTTTTGTCGCCACAGCGCGTCCCATTGCTCAGTTTGAGCTTCTGTGGTTTGCTGAAGTGGTTTCTCATGGTTGGCCATGTTTAGCTGCATCTTTCTGTCAGCAAGAGTTGGTGTCTTGTCGGCATCGCTCTTCGCATAACATATGCTTTTACAAATTTCCGACGGCTTGATGAGTGTTATGGTCTTACTTTCGGACGGGCTGTGGCGTAATTTCGCAGGATCCAGTGAGGACGGCGATTTACACAGCTGCGGAGGTGCAAGGGGAACAGAAAGTGTTTTCTTGACATTGTTGAAGTACGCCACAGCCATGATAGCTTTCTTCCTTATATGTCATGTTTCGTTCACCGTTAATTATGCCCTGAAGCCGTGTGGAGCTCTGGCCTTCGTCGAAAGCCCCCCAAAAGCTCCGTCGGAGCGTTGATGTGCGCAGTTAGCCCTAAGGTCGTATCCGTATACGGAGCATGATATATGCTTCCCCAAACCCTCCTCGGAGGGTTTTGTTTCCACATTTGAGAAGCTGTGCAGCACTGTGTCGCGGATTTCTGGACGGCTGACTCCGTGCATCCCACCTGGGCCGCTGGATCCGACGACGCGAGAAGATGAAGATTCATCCATCACAACGACGCATTTCGTGCGAGGCTTGTAGGAAGAGTAAGACAAAATGTCAACGCGTACAACCATATGACCTGAAATGTGTACGATGTGCTCTTGCCGATATAGAGTGCGATACCGGACAGCAGAGGAAAGTAGGACGGCCCAAGCGGAAGACGCTGGATTCATCTCCCGCATCTGATCATGGTCTTGCCAGCAGACGCCAAAAAGCGTCTACTGACCTAAAGTCTCATGAGACTCTTGCGAATGAGGCTGTGCCGGTACAGCATGTGCAGAAGCTCTCTGGAATTCTCGAAACGCCTGCTCAAGCTCGCGTAGGAGACGATGAAGTTTCTGATCACCCCCCTGATTCCGGAGCACGTGTGCCTACACTTATGCCTACGCGTATGCCGATGATGCCGGACCTGGTATCTGGAGAATGGCCTGCTACTATGAACGACATATGGTATGGCAACTTACCCTTCCATTCCGCTGGCAGTCACGACCTCCAAGAAATGACTCCAGGTTCTGACCGCGGTGCGGACGCTACCTGCTCTACAGCGGGATTCAACAGGAACCGCAGACCTGAAAACCATCCCACATTGATCTTATCAGACTTCATGGATCAAGTCTTATCTCACAACTCGTGTCCGTGGATGACTTCAGATCCCTGGGTCTCTCCTGATCAGACATCCAAGTACCCTCTGATCAGCAAGAGAAGTCATCCTCTGCCATTCGGCATAGGCAGACCGCCTACTTACTACATTCACGAAAACCAATTCTCGTCCATCCCAGCGGATATTCCTAGTAAAATTGAAAGCAGTGACCCTTTGATCAACCTTCTCAGCATTGTTCAAGGCCTGCAGCTCCGCAGCAACACAGTGCGACTTCATAGATCACAACTTGATCTTAGTCATCTCATACAAAGACATGGTCTTCTGTTCATTGGAACCTACTCGCTGGTCGAGTACGTCATGATATCCACGGAAGAGCTTGTACACATAGCGGCAAACCTGCTCAACACCTCGGAGTCGACACACAATTCCGGCGCGCAACTTCCACTTCACCTCATTTCACTCATAATAGACGTTTACTGTCGCATCCTCTCATTCTTGGAATTACTCCTTCAACATCTCACGATTGCGGCCGAGCGCATTGCAACCATCCCTGTAAAACCTATTCCTGGCTTGAGCTTCAATGATGTAGTCTTGGTTGGAGCTGGCACACAAGGTACATTGATCTGCAGCTCTATCTTCTACCTTCTGGGGCGGGTGGAAAGTGTTCTTGGGCTCGATGCGGCATCCACAGGGAATGGGATCCTGTCGGCAAGTCAGATTGTTATGCTATTCAAGAGGCTGGACAACAGCGATGGTTTGGTCCAGACTCAAGGCATCATGAGGCCCGCAGACGTCAAAAATCTGTTTATGCGGGTGGTCATCATCTTGGAGCAATTGGCATCGTCGGAAACGGTGTCATGAATGGACTCCTGCTATAAGTGAACACAACACCCTTGGAAGCACGCAAAGACCCAAAGGCAAACAACCTCCCCGTGTGCTGAAATTTGTGGCTCCTAGTTACCTACATTTTCTCTCCTGCGAAGTCATAGAGCTTGATGCTCGCTGTGAAACGGCACAGTGAATTCTGGATCAGAAATTTGTCCGAAGAGAGCCTGGATAAAAACGTGTCTCGATGGATACGATCCAGTTCTCGAGAACACTGTGCATTTTGATAGCTACACGCGTTGTACCTTTGCACATAGGAAGGAAGCATTCTACCATTACAGGTTCCAATGCGGTTGAACGCCGTGTCGTAAATCGATGCAAAGCCTTTGACAAAAGAAATAATTCGTTTCTACTCGGTTACTTCTCTGCCAATACCCTCAAGATTGTGTTGTACATCTCATTCGGCGCAGGTGCGAATCCAAGCTTGGTCTTAGGCGACAGCTCGACACACGCATTAACCGCTCTTTCGAACAAAGGAGTCAGAGACTAGCCACGTCGTCAGCACATTGTTTCACAAGCGGGCAAAACGCATCAGCCTAGGTCAAAGTTCACATACAGCATTGCCCCTCAGTCCAAAACCGATGATGAACAGATCTTGGGGTTTGTCCGTCAACAGCTTCTTGATCTGATTTATCGATTCTTCGGGCTGCTCGGGGTTCACGTCCATGTTTGAGCATTCGTAGCCTGCAGCTCTGGCTTTGTCGATCTCCTGTTGGGTCGATGAGTATGAGAGCGATGTTTTCGGGTGTAAAAGGTTCGCGGGTCGGTCTTACGTCTAGCACTATTTGTCTGTTGGTCTTTTGGATCCCGAGTCTAGGTCCTACTTCGTGAGATGCAGCGACGTGGCGGCCGAGACCCGCAATGAGGATGCGTTTGGGTGTTTGAGCCATGGCGAGTGTTGGTGTGTATTTGGAAATGGAACGTAGAAGTGTTAGATGATAGTTGATAGTTGTATAGATGTCACAAGAGTGTGAATTGATTTATATACAGATTGGAGCTCGGCGATGTGGTCGATACGGGCTATACGGCATGGAGATCGGCGGGGGTAAACCCTCCGAAAGCTGTGCCAAGCAAGCAAGCATATAGAGGGACCGGAGGCTTTCGAACCCTCCGTGAGGGGTTCATCGGAGGGTTTCTTGATAGGATCAGGGCAAGATCAGCTACCGTTACTTCTTGGCTGCTTCCATATCAGCGATACAGGGGCGGGCTTTTTGTAGGAGCTTGAACAGATACTCGTGCAGAAGCAATCTGTGGCCCCTAAGTGGACAGACGATTGAAAGCTAAAATGCTTTCTGTACACGTCGAACACTCTAGGGCTAGATGCGTATAGAAAATATTCCTACCTGTTCAAGCACTGGTTTTTTCCTCTTGTTCCAAGCGTATTCTCGGCTTCCCAATATCTATCCTCTAAGATGACTCACGGCGTGGAAGAGCATTGATGATAAGTTAATATGATTTCGCTACGGGCAAAAATACTACATATACTTCTACTGCTACTAAGAGAAGCTGAGATTTTCCCCAAGAGAATTATAAGCTGGTTGTCGTAAGATATCGTGTCTAATGAGGCCGATAATCTCTCGATTCGAAGCTTCGCTGTCGAAAGCGATTCAATATTCAACGTCGGGTGTATCACACTTTTGCTCGCCCGACGGGACTAAGTCGCTGTGACGTTGATTGTCAAACGTTATGCGACGGAGTTACGCATGGCGTGACTATGGTGTATGCTGCGTAGGCCATGATCTTCGCTTTTCCTGCAGAGATCGGAACCTCAACGAGACCGTTGTGAGTAGAAGCATGGACAAGAGTCCTCACCCCATGGATCCATTGCTTTCAAAAACTTGCGCTTTCCCTTCCTCGGTATCGAACAAGTGACTCAGGATCAATGTGCCTCGAATCCAGTACTTCAGTGTAGTTCAAAGAAGGCTCGGCGTCCCGTAAAACTTCAGAACATGAAAGCTTTGCCTGACACTGGTTGCATCATAGTCCAAAAGTCCGTATCGGGATCCCCACCAGCCCAAACATCCTTCAGAAATCGCTCCATGATCTTGACAGATCCGAAAGAGAGATAGTCGCCAGCAATCTCCAGTGAACTCAATACAGTCTGCTGAGCCTCAGGATCAATACAGTGAGTGCCTATCATCAGACATGGGAACAGTAAGCAATGTGCAAGTTTCCCAATCTCGGGGCCTTGTTGCAGTGCATCTATGCCTTCCTGAACGCTTTCTTGTACCAGCACATCGGAGATATCGAGGCTACACAGAGCACGATACATGTAGATGCGGGCGCTGGCTCGGTATGCTGAGCAAAAGACGGCCAAAGCATCGACAGACAGAATGCCATCTTCTGCCAAAGACGTTACTGATAAATTGTCAAGGCGAGTTTCAGTCCTCCCAAGTGTGAGTTGAATCTCGAGTAATTCCCGTATTGGAACTGGAAGGCCGGTGATGCGGGCGTGGTGGCCGAGCTGGGCCAGTTGCGCGAGCAGCGCCATGATATCGACAAAAGCGTGATCATCACTGATGCCTGTCCACCATGCTTCGCCATCGGCAAGTTGGAGCCAGATATCCGGACCAAGATGGGGTGCCTCACCACTCATTATTGCATATGTCAGGTCCATAGTAGCGTAGACGGAAAGCAGTAGTGACATTGGTCCTGACTTGATCGAAGAGACTTCTGTCATATGATTTCCGTGTTGGAGAATGGCGCGGCCACCACGAAGATGAAAAGCCGCTGCGACACCGTCCTCTTGCGGTTCTATGATGCCGTCTAGCATACACAGTAGCACGCTGGATGGAAAGGTTACAGCGTGTGACAAGTTGAAGGAGTCCTGAAGTCTTGTCCGTAGTGATCGTATAGCCGTCAATCGCGCTTGCTTGATCAGTGACAGAGTCTCGTCATGGACGGCGTGATTTTTGAACAATCGATGTGCATTTGCGACAGCGATGACTGCTTGGTGAATGGATGAGTCGGTGACAAGCCATGCTGGGTCGATACCAGGTCCGCCGTCCATGAGACTGAATCTTGGGAGGACCTCCCGAGAGAAATATAGCACTTGCCAGTCGTCAGGCAACGAAGGGGACTGAATTCGGGGAGGGGGTGTAGGTGTTTGAACGGGTAACAGTTGGCCAGCAAAGCGTCCTCGAGCTGCGACTCCGTTCGCCCACTTCAAGCGTACGCCATATTCGCATTTTGTGCCAGCAACCTCACAGCGCGCACAACCTGGCTTTTTCACGTCGCACAAGACTCGACGGTCTTTACATCTCCAGCACGATCCTTCGGAGACTCTGATCCGTTTGGGAGGCATGTTTGAGAGCTGGTATCGTTGCTATGATAGTCAGATGCTTGGCGATACAGATTGTTAATCTGAGGTATCTGGATAAAGCTTGAGATGCGATCAACCTTCAGGTGCGAGGCCTGTAGTAAGACCCAGAACGTAGAGTCGCATGCCGGGGTGGATACAATGACGGTCGATCGAGACTATGCCGAACCGCTGGAAAGAGCTTATCCAGAAGTTGGAAGCCATCAGCATGCTTACCATAATGCGATTATATCAGGTAAGCCTGCCTATCGATATCGATATCTCCATGTGACCATTGCGAGCCAGTACAAGAAGAGAGAAGAAGTCCCCCAGGCGGACGCCAATCAGTTCGCCTTGACCAGTGGAGCTCCAGCCCCGCAGTTGAACTAGGCCGAAATTGGACATTATCTCGACCACCCCTGCCTTCGGAGCCTCTCAATCCACGCATACACTCGGCACAAGAGCTGAGAATACACTCGGCATTGGACACATGCTTATTGGAGTTGAACAAAAAGATACATACATTTGATGCTGATAAGACTGGCACGTTAATAAGCTCACTCTAGCTGAATCGTTGCGGCGAATGGCTGGTAATCCTCTTCTCCCTTCCATTGGTCTTCGTACAGAGACTCGCCCATCTGAGACGCATCCATACCAATCATGACATCCCTGATACTCGTGTTAGCCATTTTCACAAATTACGACGAAACAACACTTACTTGTCGGTTGCCAGAACTTCCCAGCCTGGAACACAATCAATCAAGGCGATAAGGATATACGAGACGCTGAACGCCCACGTAAACCCAATCAGAGCTTCCACAATCTGAACACCCAGTTGTCTGACATTGCCGTCAAAAAAGACACCGCCAATGATTTCCGTTGTCCCGTCGAGAGCTGCGATTTCCTTCTGCGCAAACAGGCCTGTTGCAATTGTGCCGACAAATCCACCGATACAATGGGTAGCAAAGGTATCACCATTGTCAACCCACTTCCATCTTCTTGCCATATCGGTGAACTTGATACGCAAAGCCTGTCTGGAAATGAGCGCACCAAAAATTCCGAAAAAGAATGCCGTGGACATGTCGATGAATCCAGCCGATGGCGTTATCATGACAAGACCACTGATTGCGCCTAAGAATGTCGAGTCCAGCGACCACTTGCCAGTCTCGTGGTAAGTTATGAAAGCCCAAGTCATCGCGCCAGAAGCAGCACACAGATTTGTTACACACATAGCCATCACCGACTTGAAGTTGAAGGCAAGTGTAGTGCCGGCGTCAAAGGCAAGCCAGGAGCCCCAGATGGTGACCAAGGCAAGCAACTGGCTCCATGTGTTGTGTGGTTTGTGTAGCACCAGATGAGCTGGTGTTCTTTCTGCAGATTTGCGCGAGCGGAAGAGAGGGTGCGACAAGTATATGCTCAAGGCTGTTGCTGTGGCTCCAGAGCACAAGTGAACTGGCCCGCCCCCGGCGTAATCGAGGGTTCCAAGTTCTCCGAGGAAGCCTCCGCCCCATACCATGTGTGCTAGTGGACAGTAGACGAATGTCGCCCAGAGCTGTGACCAGTATAAGCTTTTTTCTCGCGTAGTGGGCACTAGTAGGAGATACTCACGAAGATGAAAGGGATAAGAGGTAGAAGTCTGCCTCTTTCGCAAGCACCACCAATTGCGATAGCACATACAGTGGCGCAGAAGATGAGTTGAAACTCGCTGAAGAGAATAGCAGGAATTGTTCCAACGGGCTCAGCCAAAACATCAAGGTGCATAAAGTGCTTGAGGTCGCCAATAAAGCCATTGCCCTCACCATAAGCCAGTGAGTAGCCGAAAAGCCACCATTGGATCGTACAGACAGCGACAGCTAGTAAAGCCGGCATAAATGAAGCCAGTCCACTACGCCGTGTAGAGTATCCAGAGTATCCGAGACCAACAGCGGGGATGATTGGCCAGCAAAAGACACTGCAGACGAGGATAAAAGCTGAGTCTGTCTTGTCGCAAGCCTCCCAAGCTTTGAGAACTTCGGTGGCAGCGATCATGTTGGGCGACGAGCAAAGTGTGACTTGTGTGATAGTAGAATAAACTTTCTATCCTCAATACATCTTGAGCACCTTGATATATGTATTTTCTCCATAGCCGTAAACATGGAGATAACGCAAGTGTGGGGTCAAGAGATAGCGATAAGGTCGGTGGTCAGAAGGATTGCCGTTTTGGGTATGTATGTTGGCCGGGGTAGAGATGGGCGATTTCACTTCCTTGTCAATGAGTTGGTCCAAAGTACAAAAGGGCTCGTCAGACAAATTAGTTGTGGTTGCTTGTGCTTGGTAGCCGAGATGCACCGAGCGCTTTGCAAAGCTGTGATTTCGTCTTCGCTAAACAACGAAGTCCATCTCGTCATCCGACAAATCTAGAGTGTTGAAGTTAGGGTCGAATTCAATGGTCTGTACTCGCATCCTTCTGTCCGTTATATCCAAGGTCTCTAGAGATGGGGCCGAAATGAGTTCCTCCAGGGCTTCGTCCACGCCTGCTCGTCCACGACTTGTCAAGAACGTCCATTTCTCAGGCAACACGAGTGGACGGTACTCATGATCTTTCAAGTCCGGTCTGGCCTGGCTGAGGTCTTCAACTTCAAGCTGTGTTACAAACCGACAGGTCTTCTTGACTAATAGGAAAACTTCAGCCCAGGTACCACCACGTAGACATGCATTGGCGATTCGTAGATCAGTCAAGGTATCGGCATGCTTCACTAGGATCTCAATGAGGATTGAATATGAGAGCGGGGTGTACTCTAGACAGAGCGACTTCAGCCCATTAGATTTGAGAGATCCCAGGACGATGTCGGCGCGTTCGAACTGGCGGTCATTCAAAAGTGCTGGCTGTTGTTCCGGTGTGAGCCAACTGTCGCGGTTCAGATCATTACATCCCTGTCTGTAAACCAGATGCTCAAGCGAGCGCGCATATGACAATATGTGCCCTGTAGATTGAGTTCCGGCATCATCAAAGGTGTTGTTCAAGTCGAGAGACATGGACCTCAGGCTGGAAAACAACGCAAGGTCTTCCGAGCGAGTCTCGGTCGTGTTGTAGCCTCTCTCGTCTGGATCTATCGGAAGCGTGTCAACAGTCAATTCGATCTCGTCAAATTGCAGTCTAGTGTTGTAGATTGCTTGAAGGCAAGGCTCCATGGTCGATTTGAAACACAATTCCGGTTCGCCATGGAAATGGTTGTACTTGTCGAGAAACAAAGTGACTGGATCCCATTGCGACACTTCAAAGTCTGAGATGTCCAAGATTATCGGTGTTCGATATGCACGGAGAGACTCAAAGGCGCGAGAGAGTATAGCAACCGCATCTCCTGAAGCTTCCAGCTCGTATTCTTTGGTAGATCTGTTCATGGCATCTTGCATTTTCGCTTTCGCTCGCTTGACTTGAGCTGAAGTTGGAGGCGGTATCCTTCGCTGCATGTCTTCAACTCTTTCGATAAGTGCTCGCATCTCTCGGGGGTGAACACG
>Ga0058697_10000572_pt1 | contig 15944 bp, 25 predicted proteins | sample AgamicAsMae_FD_66619 | JGI IMG/M metagenome (GOLD analysis project Ga0058697, IMG submission 66619) | Agave microbial communities from Guanajuato, Mexico - As.Ma.e | ecosystem: Host-associated > Plants > Phyllosphere > Phylloplane/Leaf | place: Guanajuato, Mexico | collected 2012-06-04
TATACTCTATATAAGCTACTTCTTTTACTATATACCTAACTTACCTCTTCTAATATTTAATACTTCTCTTTATAAGTCTAATCCTATAACCTATAACCTTTCTTTAAAAAGTTAGCTATAATAAAAAGAATAGACTATTTTAATTACTATAGAGTATAACTTATAAATTAAGAAAGTAGATACTATATAGCTACTAGACACTCTTATCTAGCCTTTATATGTTACATATCTAATACCTAATTTTTTCTCGTTATAAAATAGTCTAGATAGATCTATCCTTTACTAGGCTATAGTATTATAGATCGAGCGTCGTTAAAACTTCTAATAACCGACTATAGTGGAGCGTTGCATATAAGCTTATGTTTGGCTAAAGCGCAAGCAGCAGATTACATCATGCTATTATTGCAGGTTAACATAGAGTCCACCATCGACGAGGAGTTGGGCACCAGTCTAAATAGATGTTAGCAGATTTAAAAAGCAGGGCAAGATGGAGACTTACAACGTAATTGCTCATGTCGCTTGCGAGAAAGACAGCAGGACCGGCCATGTCGTGAGGTTCAGCGACATGACCGAGTGGGATCCGTTGGTTGACAGCCTTGAGCGTCTCGGGGCGGGCCAAGTCGTCAGCGCTCATGGGAGTGCGAGTGTGACCGGGCAGCAGAGCGTTGCATCTGATCTTGTGTTCTGCGAGGGCGCAAGCAGCCGACTGCATCATGCTCAAGACGCTGGCCTTTGTCGGAGTGTAGTGCACCTGTTGCTTCCCACCGAGAAGGGCGCTAATGGAAGCGACACCGATGATTGAGCCTCCTCTTCCTTGTGCGACCATCTGGCGAGCAGCCGCTTGGACGGACCAGAAGGTGCCGCGGGTGTTGACGTGGAGATGTGATTCGAACATGGCTTCGTCTGTCCTGTACAGTTGGTCAGGGCATGGCAGAGACGAATGGCTTAGGCAGTTGCAGCTCACGTCAGGAAGTCGTGGAAGACGCTCACACCAGCATTTGCGACAAGGACGTCAAGGGATCCAAACTCATCCACCGCTGCCTTGACCAGGTCGGTTGCAGTCTCAGGCTTTCCAATGTCGCCGCCGAATCCAATCAGTTTCGCATCGCTGGGGAGGTCGGCCTTGAGGCTGTTGAACAGGTGGGTTGATTTGTCGTCGCCCAGGTGGTTCACAGCGACTTTGGCGCCCTGTCGCAAGTACTCGATGGCGATCGCTCTCCCAATGCCAGAGACGCCGCCCGTGATGGCGCACACTTTTCCGGCGAGAAGCTTTGCGTTCGGATACGTTGCCATGGCTATCGTCGTTCAACCGGGTCGCAGGTGTCGAGCAACAGCTGCAGATGCCGGGGTGAATGTGTCGGGTCGTGAACGAGGCTGCATAGCCATCTCTCGCGTTCTGCGCCTTTGGCCAAGGCAAGAATACATTGTGAAGACGGTGAACAAGTCTTGTTTGGCATGACGAGTTGCGTCGGCATCAATGACAAGTTGCGTGGGTCGCGGCTGCACCGTGACGAGCAACGACCTCGACACGATGCCCGGCCCCACTTCGCTTTCGTCTTTGCGCAATCTCGACGCGACCTTCGGAAAATCATCTTTGCACAATTCTCTCATCACACCCGATTTCATAGCAATCTGCTCTAACCATTGCATCTCATGTTTATATGCACGTATATCCACCATCCACGATAATGTTTGACCCAGTCATGTAACAGCACGCGTCGCTGGCCAGAAAGACACACAGCTGCTATCCGTCAGTCTTGATAATGAGATTGAACTGCATGTCGCACATTCACAGACTTCAGCTCTACGGGCTGAGCTATGCGACCACAAGGGACCATCGCCAGCCACTTCTCCATGAGCTCTGCAGGCTGTTTCGAGACCATCAAAGTGTTGATGTATATGGGAGAGACCGAGTTGACCCTTGCAAAAGATGCCCACTCTACCGCCAGACACTTGCACAGATTCATCGCTGCAGCTTTCGACGCATTGTACGCTGCCTGCCACTGCGGCACATTGATTAGAGTAGCAGACACCGAAGCAGTGACGATTGAGTTTCCTTTCCCTTGCTTCTTGAAGATGTTACCAGCTGCTTTCGCCGTCCAGAACACCCCATCGTAATTCACGCTGTTGATGGCTTTCCAATTCTCTGCATTGTAGTCCAATGCATCGAACCTCGAGCAGACACCTGCATTGGCTATAACGACGTCCAGATATACTGAGTCTTGTACGATCTGGTTGATGGTGTCTGCGATTGGCTTTTCGGTTCGAACATCCGACATGTAAGCCTGTATCCTGACATGGTAAAGCTTGCTGAATGATGCTGCGATGGATTCTGCTTCAGCCGAGCGGTGATAGATAAGTGCCGCGTTCGCTCCTGCTTCCGCCATACCGCGAACTATCTCCATGCCGATACCGCCAGACCCACCGATGACTGCCACAGTCTTGCCTTGGAGCGAGAACTGCGAGAGAACATGTGATTTGGGATCTGGTACAAAAGGTGCCATCTCTGGAGACTGCTTGTGAGATCGAACGTAATGAGGAGAATGGAGCGGGACTGAAATGTCGTGGCCAACTAACCGTCGTGAACAATCCTCCTTTTATCTTGTCAAGGTTCTTGATACTGCATCCTCGCTAGACAGCAAGGCAGAATCGTGGCGTGCTTATTGGAGCAAACTTCCGCTTTTGTGGCAGTCATGTTCTCTGTACACGAAAGTCTCCTTGCCGAGATCTCTCTCTGTCTCAAGACAACTTAAACTCCTCACTTGATTCTATACAGCTCACATGATGTGATAGCAGAGTTGAAAGCCAGGCGAGGCCACATGGGCAAGAAAAAAGCTCGCTTCGGATGCCCTCGTTACGAAACTCCTCGTCCCGCAAGCCCTCGTGTCGTAGGCTCTCGTCTCGAGACTGCCTACGGCTCCGCGAGATCCCGCGGTTGAGGGGCAACCTAGTCTATCACCACTCGCAACGAGATACCCCTCATCAGGGTCCAGTGTTGACCTTCCAGCGATCTCATCAAACACAGCACCAAGAAGTCCTCATTTGCAATACTCTTGCCAGATGCTTCTCGACTCCTCTTTGGCGACAGAATCTCCTACACTTGAACATGGGCAAAAAATCAGCGACCATCGATCCTGCTCGCAGGAATATTGCACACAACAAGACCAAGAAGATCCTCGAGGATGCAGAGAAGGGAGGATATGGAGTCATCGCATCTATCGTGTGAGCCTCCGCACATGTCTGGTGCCAAAGTCAAGTCTCGCTGACTTGGTTTAGATACAATGTTGAGAACATTGTCGCTGTGGTTAGAGCAGCAGAAAACAAGCGCTCCCCACTCATCATTCAAGTCTTTCCTTGGGCAATCACAGCTTCCGACGGTCTATTGGTTCGCGCCGCAGCGAATGCAGCCGCAAGAGCAACTGTTCCCATCGCAATCCACCTCGACCATGCACAAAACGAAGCATTGATCCGCCATGCTGCTGACAATCTGCCATTCGACTCCATCATGGTAGACATGTCTCATCATGAGAAGGAGGAGAATCTTGCAAAGACCAAAGAGCTTGTTGAGTACTGTCATGCAAGAGGCATCGCCACCGAAGCAGAGCCAGGTCGGTTGGAAGGAGGCGAAGATGGGGTCGCAGATACAGTCGACTTGGAGGGAGTCTTGACTACACCTGATGATGTTGAGCAATTCATCGCGACCGGTGTCGACTTTTTGGCTCCAGCGTTTGGCAATATCCATGGCGAATCCCCGTATGGCAAAGCTGGTCCTCAGCTCGACTACGCAAGGCGAGTGATCCGACATATGCTGTGTGAAGTTTTGACTGACGTAATCACAGACTCGAGGCGATCAAGAAGCAAGCGAATGGAAGAGTAAGAATTGTCGCTCATGGCACAAATGAGTGGCCCGACGAGGTCACACAGCGCGTGATCATAGCAGGTGTCAGCAAGATCAACGTCAATCGGCTGGTTCTCGATGATTATCTGAAGCATTTCCGCGCCAATGCAGCCAAGATACCTTTGACAAGATTGATTGACGAAGGCATCCAGCATACAATGAGGCAGCAAGAGGAGCAGATGGATGTTGCATGGTCGACTGGCAAGGCCAATTTGTAGAACCTAGCTATTCGCTGGTACTTGCAGACGAAGATCTCGCTTGATGCGTATTTATTAAGCTTCCTTGAATTGCGTTGCTTTATGATATATCATCTAGTAACGTTAGGCACTCAATTCTGACCTGCCATCAGCACATAATACAAGATAATATTGTTCCAAGCTGCACATGACATGGCAACGCAGGGAACCAAGCCTTCCATGTCGAGCAGGGTGGTGACGCTCGCAAGCTCCAGCTTCAAGACGCAACGGAGGCCGAGCCATCAAGGTGATTGTCAGAGTATAGAGGGAAGCATGCGGTCTCCTATCGAACATCGCAGGTGTGCAATGTTTGTTGATAGCATTAGCTGCCAGCATAGCCAGAAAGTGAGGCTGTCAGGTCTTGGCTAGTTGCTAGGCCGATTGTGAATGTTACTTGGTCAGATCCCCAGATATCAGTAACTTGCGAGGTACAAATTAGAATAGAAGCTATCCCATTGCAAAGTATAGGTGTGAATAGATGGGGGACATGAATATGATGGTTAAGAGCATTATGTGACAGGTTTCCCAAACGAACTCTAACTCTTCTTGCTGGATTGGACGATGTCGATATACTCCTTTATCAAATCCTCTACCTTCTTGTCTCTAAGTAGACCGAGTCTGTCTGGTGTACTGGGATCAAAGTCCTCAGGCCAACTCCTCAGAATTCTCTCGAATGTAGGATTGGTCTCCTCCCTCAACAACTCCAGCTTGTCAGCACCACCGTACTTCTCCAAAGCATCCATCATCTCTTGTATGGTGGTCGAGACACCAGGGAACATGATGTGTCTCTGATGAGGGGGAAGTGCGTCGCTCGGCAAGTCCAGGACGCGAACAAGATTCTCGATTGTGCTACTGGGTGAGCAGACATATGTGCGGAAAGAACGATCGACCAGAGGAATGACACACTCCTCGCCCTTCATTGGTTCGCGAATCATGCCGGACAGGAAAGATGGCGCTGCGTTACTTGGAGCACCTGGTCGTACAATGACGGTGGGAAAACGGACACTGAAGGCGTCGACGTAGCCCTTGCGGTTCATGTCGTTGATGATGATTTCTGTTGCGAACTTGTGTGTTCCGTAGGTCCCTTCAGGCGTGGGCATCGTAGAATCGGTAATGACCTTGGGCAATGGTTGGCCGTAAACTGCTTGAGAACTGGAGTAGACAACTCGCACGCCCGGGTTGGACTGGCGGAGAGCAAGCAGCAAGTCGCGAACACTTTGTACATTCACCTTCATCGACTGCAAGCTGTATCAGCGCACATGTCATTGTCCTGATGATCAGTCGTCACTCACCAGGTCAAAGTTCGCCTCTGATCCCGCAGACATAATCCCGTGGAAGACGAAGATGGCGTCCAGAGGCTGCGCGGCTTCGATGAGCGACTTGACAAAAGAAGGATCGCAAATATCGCCCTTCATGCACTTCGCATTGTCTGGGTAGGCGACGCCTTCAGGGACTTTTGGTTGTACGAGGTCGGTCAAGACCAGCTTGTGGCCGTCATTAAGAAGTCGCTTTGCAAGCATTGGACCGATCATACCACCTGCACCGGTGATGATGATGTTCTTGCGTTCCGACATGGAGGTAGTGTTTGTGGAAATCATCTTGTCGTGAATGATACAAAGTAGCGGTGTCCGAGACTGAACGCAGAGTGTCGGCGCAGGCTTAGGGTTATATTCGAAGTCAGTTTATTCTACCAGTGCCACGTCTCGAGGCTCATGACGATCGAGTTCGGCTCGAGATCACTCTTCCGAGAGTTGCATATCAGGGCGGGGTTCGGAAGCCCTCGCCGTCAAAGCGCCCGTGCACGGGTGCGGGGTCACCGTTTTTGTTTCTCGCCTCGATCACCTCGATCATCTCGCGTCGCCATTTTCGTGCGACGCGCTCTCTCGATCATAATTCAATCCAGGAAGCTCGACAAGCGTGTGGTCGTCACGAGCAGTCGTTGCTCGAGTGCGGATCATGTCAGAGTCTCCACGCCCAGTAGCTCGCGTGCGCAAGTCCAAGGGCAGAGGTCTTAGGACAAGAACGGGCTGGTGCGTCATCTACTCCCGATGGTCGAGTCCAAGGATACGCCAATGATCTGACTTCTTGCTCAGCACCACTTGTCGCGAAAGGCACGTGAAGTGCGACGAAACGCGACCTGTCTGCCGTGCTTGTCAGAGGGGAAATCGGCCTTGTCTCTATACCAATGCTCAGCCATCAATAGGCAGCTCAGACTCAAGCACTGTATGTTTGAGTCCTTGCGCTTCGCCACCATTTGTGCTTAACACTATCGCACAGATCGTCCTTGTACCATCAGAAATCAATGAACTTGACCAAACGACGTCAATACCACGACAGCCATCTCCCACTCACAGTCCTCAACAAGATATACAGCATCGGGATCCAGAGCCCATTGACGAGGCGTATACGACTGGTGTTGATGAAACTTCCGTGACCTATCCCAACAACTCGAATGTGAACCAAAGAATTCAAAGCATAGCTGGCAATGACAACTTCGCCCTCTCTTCTTCTGAACCAACGGCCTTGAACACAACAAGCCCAGCATCTACAGCAAGTGGGAATCTGTATTCTGCAGAGGTTGCCCCACTGAGATGGCTTAACCTACTGAGGAGGGATGCCACCGCTTTTGAAACTCATCCTCAGAATCAAGACTTCTCTGGCTCCGACGCAAACAACAACGCCGATCTGGACCGACTGACAAGCCTCGTAGACATTACCACTGCGGACGTGTCGGACGCTCGAGGTCGACAAGACGAATCGTACAACATCGAAGGCCATCTTGAGCTCACCGATCTCGAGAGCAAGCTTCTACGGCATTTCATTGAGAGAATATCTTCCTGGATTGATCTCACGGACCGCGACGCTTCATTTGCCAGCAATGTACCCACGATGGCTCTTACGAATAGAGGCTTGATGTTGGCCATCCTCGCTCTCTCGTCTCGTCATCAGTCGCTACTCACAACAACGAACGACCTCGACAAATCAGATCGGACAGCCGCCGTGCAGTACTACCACGAAACGTTACAATACCTTCAAACCGCCATGGCATTGCCGGAATACCTCAAAAGCGAGGAACTTCTTGCAACTGTGCTCTTGATATCTACCTACGAGATGATTGATGGTTTTGAGAGTGGCTGGGACCGACATTTGAAGGGTGTCTTCTGGATCCAGAGATCTCAGCTTATCCATGGCGAGTATGGCGGCCTGAAACAGGCGATTTGGTGGGCTTGGTTGCGACAAGACATGTGGGCAGCTTTTAGGGGCCGTCGAGTGATACTCAGCTTCTACACTCTAAAGAAGGAATGTTTAGAGTTGAATCGCTGGGAGCTCACGAATCGGGTCGTCTGGCTACTCGGACAGTGCATTAGCTTTGGCTCTGATTCAGAGGTGGAGGCTGGTAAGAAGAACGTGCAACAGCGTATTCATCGAGCCGCATTCTTAACAGCAAGACTGGACGAATGGTGGTTCTATTTTGCTCCGTATCGTACTAAATTGCCTACTGAATGGCCCCAGACAAGCGCGTTCAAACCTATCTGGATCAATCCGCCGTCTTGCAGTGAGTCCCGTCATGATGATAATGTTTGCCTGTCCACTAAACATATAGGTGCCGCTGTTCAGATACACTACTTCGCGCGAATAATGCTAGCTGTATACTCGCCAGCAGTGTCAGGTCTCAAAGAACTCGAGCGACTCCACCAAACATTGCATGATGCGGTGGACTGTATTGGCGGTATCGCATGCACAACGACAGATGCCGCCGCTGTGATCATCTCGACTCAGTGTCTATTTGCAGCAGGTCTCAATACTCGCGATCCTACGCAACGGGACCAGATAGTGAATTTGCTCCAGGCTCATCAGTCTCGCACTGGCTGGCCAGTCAATGATCTCGCTCAGGATCTTCAAGCAGAATGGGCACTAGATACTTCGTCCATGTCAGCGAGAACCTAAATCAACGCAACAGTCGCAGACGTGTACTGTCAAAGCATGATTGATATACTAGTATCTGGCGAAGCGTAGCCTGATGGTCTTTCGCACCTTTCACGGATTGAGGCGTGAAGTGTCGGCCCCGTGCTCGCTTGGTTCGTCGTTGCGAGATTTGCATTGTTTGGTAGGTTATGCAATCCATAGATGTCATCCTCAATCTTCTTCTCCAACGTCGATCGGGGCTGGAGAGTTGTTCACATGTCTAGAAGGACGACTGCCCCATGAGACGAGCGCATAGTCCGTAACGAGAGTCGAAGGACCTCGCGTCGAGCTGAGCGGGATGCGGCAATAGTGCGAATCCACTCGTCACCCGATCTTCCAGCGGCTGGTGAAACTTAAACCAACTGACGTCCGCGTGATCAGCGTAAGCAATTCACCTCGTATCGAGCACTTGCAACTTCCCCAGCTGTTTTGTGGTATCATACCTTGCTAACCACTTTTCTCCCATCGCCAGCGCCACCGGAACGTTCGTCCTGCGTCGTGTACCCAGTTCGACCAGACTCTGGGGTACCCCACCTGGAGAACAAGTCGCATCCTTCCAGACAGAGGTGTCGAAAAGATATAACTACAGCCCTCCACCCGGTTGTGATCGTCGTCCTAGATCACACTTGACCAAGCGTCACCAAGCAACGCTAAGCTTCACTCATCTTCTACCAACAACAACCACAAGACTTGACAATCATGGCAATTGGCGCCAGCACTCAAGTTGGCTCCTCTCGCATGGAAGAGCTTACGAGAGGTCGTCGTGCTGGATTCAGAGGTCTTCTCGGTGCTAACTCATTCCTACTCTTCACCACCACCACAGTCATCATTGGCTCGTTCCTGTACGGTACAGATCAAGGCGTCTTGTCCAATCTCTTGACTGGACAGAATTTCGGCTCCAAATCCCCTGATGTGTACACTGATGCCACATTGAAGGGTTGGGTCGTCGCAATCCTTCAACTTGGTGCTTGGCTAGGAGCATTGATCAACGGACCACTCGCCGACAAGATCTCTCGGAAGTACAGTATTACCGTCGCAGCATTTGTAAGTCTCATCCTGATCGGGACGCTAGCTGGTGTGCTGATTTTCACAAAGCTGTTCACCGTCGGAAGTGCTCTCTGCGGTGGCGCGCAGAGTGTTGCATATCTTTTTGTCGGGCGCATCATCGCGGGTATCGCTGTCGGGCAAGTGTCCCATGTTGTACCTTTATATCTGGCGGAAATCTCACCGTCGGAATTCCGTGGAGCCCTTGTGTCTTGCCAACAGGTTGGCATCAGTAAGTCTACCTTGTCCAGGTCCTGACAGCTTCGAATACTGATCAGCGCCATGCAGCTGCAGGCATCATGATTTCGTATTGGCTTTGCTACGGTACCAGCTTCATTGGCGGTCAAGCTTGCAATGCCGACCAAAATGCACAATTTGGTGATGGCAGCTTCAATCCTCACACCGACGTCCCAGCTGGTGGCTGCAACGGCCAGACAGCCCTGGCATGGCGACTGCCTCTATGTCTACAATGCGTTCCAGCCGTCATACTTCTGGGAGGGTCGTTCTTCCTACCTTTTAGCCCACGTTGGATCATGTCCAAGGGTAGAGAAGAGGAAGCTCGTACGAATATCGCTCGTCTCCATGGACTGCCAGTCAACGATCCCATCGTTGAGTCAGAGTGGCTTGAGATTAAGGCTGCTGTCATGTTTGACGAGAGAACAGCAAGAGAACAGCATCCCAACAAAGAAGGCATCGGCTTGTCTCTCGCCAAGGTTAGCATGCTGTTCACAAACAAAGGACTCTTTCGCAGACTCGCATTGGGCTGCATCCTAATGTTCTTCCAGCAGTTCACCGTAAGCCTTTCTTCTAGTGATCCCATTTCGCTCCAAGTATCCTACTGACGTGCCATCCAGGGCATCAACGCCATTATCTACTACGCCCCTACCATCTTCGGCAGCCTTGGCTTGAACGTATCGACCACTTCTCTGCTCGCCACAGGCGTGCTTGGTGTTATCGACTTCCTCTTCACCTTCCCAGCCATTTTCTTCGTCGATCGCTTCGGACGCAGGAAGTTTTTGATGGCAGGAGCGATCGGCATGATGATCAGTCATGTCGTCGTTGCAGGTATCCTCGGTCATTATGGTGCCAACTTCCAGCTTGCCGGCGGAAGGGTCGCAGGCTGGGTCGGTATTGTCTTTATTTGGGTAAGCTTTGTTTAGTGTGCATGTTGACGCCTCGCATACTAACGCCTTACAGGCTTTCGGTGCCAACTTCTCCTACTCGTGGGGTCCTGTCGCCTGGCTCCTCGCCTCCGAACTCTTCTCTCCTGGCCACCGCAGTCAAGCCGTCAGTATCATCATCAGTTGCAACTACATGATGAACTTCGTCGTCGGGCAAGTCACACCCAACATGCTGCAAGCCTTGAAGTTTGGTACCTACATCTTCTTTGCTTCATTCTGTCTCCTCATGTTCCTGTGGGTGTGGTTCCTGGTTCCAGAGACGCGCTACAAGAGCTTGGAAGAGATGGATGCGGTCTTTGGGTATAACCTGGGTCAGGTTGATCAGGAACGCATGCGCGAGATCATGTCGGAGATTGGTCTGGAGCCGGCCACTGGTGCCCAGGATCACGATACGACTTTTGCTAGAGACGCAGAGATGAAGGAAGGAAAGGTCTTTCATGTCGAGAAATTGTAGAATTGAGCAGGAGGTGCGGGGGTGTGGGAGAACGACAGCAGGTCTGTAACAATGTATCTTGAAGCTATGTATATACTGCGATGGTGCTTATGATACTGTCGACTTTTGTAAACACTCCATCAGAATAGTGTACCATCACTGAACATCAAGATAGGACTGCAAGCATTGTCGTCCGGTCTGAGCTTTGCTGCAAGTTCCCTTCCTGCTTTCCATGTGCCAGCTTCCAATATTTGCGCGAGGGTTAATGGTCGAGTATCCTTACCAAGCTTCTGCGTCAATTTCTCGTTCACCATATCTGCGATCATGCCTAGTAGCACCACAGTCATGGCACGCCACTCTACAATTACGTCTCCCGTTGCGTCATATTGAGGCAGATTCTTTCCGCTTGCCTTAAGACCAGTCGCCAGGATCTCCGGCTTCAGAACGAGAACGCCCATGTCGACGAAGAGACCACCGTTCCTGTACTCAGGCAGGCCAGTAAGCCCATCAAGGTTCAGCCAATCCTTGTTAAGTAGTCGTTGAATGGCGGAGGTCAGCGAATAAGCAAGCCATTGCGTCAGCTTGTGGAAGGGCTGGATCGGAAGCACCTTCTTGTTGCGATCAGTTGCAAGCACGTCAAGAGGCCAAGCATCGCCGATCGCAACGCCAGCGATAGTTGTTCGACCTTCGGGCCAGGTTGGAATAAGAAGCCCTTGCAGTAGCTTCCACAAGATATTGAAGTCAAGGGCATCGTCGGTCGAGCCATTCGCAACCAGATAATCTACCAAGACTCAGTCAGAGCTTTGGGGAAACAGGTAATACAACTCACCAACGAGGTTGCCAGGTCTGCAACTTGACCCAACATTAAATTGGGGATTGGAGAGCAACGATGTGCCAAGTCGTTGTAGTAAGGTCGTGCGGCTCTCCATTCCTAGTAAAGCATTTTGTGGTGTGCTTTGCATCGCTGCAGCGAGCTTGTCGGAGCTCACGGCTGCCAGTGTTCGAGCTGCGAATTGCTTGTCAGTACATGCACGAATCCAAACAGACCCGGATCAGACTCACCGTTCACGCAAGACTCGCCAAATACACCAGCTTTGAACGCACTCAAACTTGCGATTGCTAGGCCTTCGCTGCGTCCAAAAGCAACACCATTCTCGTTGAATCTCCAGTGATCGCCTGCTCCGGCGTCCAGGAGGACGGACACCACAATGACATCAACGACTCGTCGGCTGACTTCTCTTTCATCAACACCAGCACCTCTCCACTCTTTGATCAAAGGCTCGAGTCGAAATATACCCCCAGCATTGAAGTGCTGCCATCTGCCGTGCGGTGGTATCTTGTCAAAGTCTTCGGGCTTGCAGTCACGCTGAATCAGATCAGCATTCGCGCTTGAGTCCTGAAGGTAGCTTACCATACCAAGATCAATGAGACAACATAGTCCGCGGCCGCCTCAAGTTCTGATGCATGGTAATCGAAGTTCCTCAGTCTGCCAGCGACTGCCGCCTCGTAGACGTGGCCGGCTTGCTCGCGGACGGCCTCGAGAGTGAGCAGGTATTCACGATCAGCTGCAGTGAACATATTTAGAGGATTAAGAATGCTACCAGAGTTCAGCTGACAGTCGATGTATCTTATATGAGTAGGACTGTGCTCGCTTGAACGGTTGGTGGGAGTCAGGGCCTTGACAAGGAGCAGGCCTGCGGGACGCCGGATTCCCGCAAAGAAAAGCCGCAAGATTTCGTTACCCGCAACCGCACCTTTCCGCAGTCGAATCATCAGCCCGAGTGATAGAACAAATCGATTGACAATGAAGGATATATGATATCCTCTTCTCCCGCGCCGCGATTAGCGAATGAACGATTGCTTCAATTCCATGCCACTCGCAATGCCTTCGCTCACCACAGCTCCAGAGCTCAAACAGACTGTCAATGTCGTCAACCACACCAGCCTCAAAGCAAAGTTGGCTCAGCTTGAAGATCGATCGACGCCGTCTGCTACAGTCAGGAGTTTAGTAGCACAAACGACTGCCATTTTGGCAACCAGTGCGACAGCTGACCTTGAGCCCGGAAGCTCCACGGTTCTCGTCCCAGTGATGCGCAGCGGTCTCGCCATGGTGGATCCTTTTCTCGAAGTCCTTACTCCTGCCCACAAAGTCGCTGTTCATCATCTTGGCTTGTTCCGCGACCCCAGTACGCTGCAGGCTGTGGAATACTACAACAACATCCCAACTGCTGGCAACCCTGCATCATACGCTTTTGTGATAGACCCGTTGATTGCGACCGGAGCTACTGTCTCCGCAGCTATCGACAGCTTGAAGTGAGTTCTTGCCCGGATCCAAGATAGCAGTATGTACCTGCTAATCTTTGTGCACAGGCGATGGAAGGTCGAGAACATTGTTGTTGTGGCTCTTCTGGCCACTCACGAAGCCCTTGATCGTGTCAAGAAGTACTATGGCGACAGTGTTAAATTCTTCGTTGGAGATATTCAGAGCCTTGATGAGAATGGTCGTGTGACTCCTGGTGTGGGAGATATGGGTGACAGATTGTACTTCCAATAGTATTACCGAGCTGTCATATCGCTGTTTACATTTGACGCATCAAGATATCGTGTGTCTCGAATAATCGTAATTGATTTCTTCCAGCCACGAATGTCATGTCATCCTGAGGTTTTCATGTGCGGTCCCAAGAGTCAGCTCACAGACAGCGACCTTGGGAGCACGACCCGCCAAGTGGAACATCGCGCGTAAATCTGTCGACTGTCGAATGACGGACGGAATTCTGTGCCATGCGTAAACCTGTGACGGCGATTGGTGCGCCGCGATGTCCAAGAGATCTTGCAGCGTGCGGCTTCAAGGCTGCAGAGGGCATGTGTCGGCCCAACGCGAGACGCCGATCCCGCACATATTTTAGCCGCAAGCCCGCAGCTTGGAGCAGCCCGTTATCTCCTGCCACGCCGCAGAGACAGCAGCATCTTCAGTCAGATAAAGCTGCTGCTGCTGTCAGCCCCATTCATTGTTCCAGTAAACGTTTCTCCTATCATCCATAGATCACACAAAGCAAACATCATGGCGCCCACACAAGTACTTATCCAACCACCTTCGGTCATTGGCCAAGCATCAACCAAGATCACAGTACGCACTGCGAGAGTCAAGAATGATTTTTGGTTTTCGTTCGGCTTACTGACTGCCCTGATAGCTTACCACATATCCAAGCTCGAGTGGCGTTGCACCAGTACCGCTGGTTTGGGGAGCACCAACCCCATCGGAAAGAGGACCTGTTCTAACTTCGCGGTCTGGCGACTCTCTCTTTGGCCGCAATGCGATTGGTGCTCACGGAGGCTCATATTCGGTCTACAATGCTCTCGCCATAGCTGCTGGTGATTTACCTCTCGACTTCAGACCTGACTTCACCAACACTCAGCCGACGTTCGACTTCGCCCAGAATGCCGCCTGGGGAGACAAGAAAAAGATCGTAGCCATGGATCCCTACGGCCACATTGTCTCCAGTGCGTTCGCGAAGGAACTCAAGCAGGGCAAAGACGTCCGTCCGACCATTGCCATCACTCGCGCGACGATGAGAGTTGCTGAGATCTCCGAGGCTGTCGCCAGGGGAGTCCTGCCAGTTGATGGTGAGATTGTACTGAATCGTTTCGGCGATGTCAGAGTCACAAAAGTCGCTGTTGAACCAGTGTGGTATCTCCCTGGCGTCGCTCAGCGTTTTGGCGTCACTGAAGACCACCTTCGCCGCACTCTGTTCGAGCAGATGGGTGGCAGCTATCCCGAGCTCATCACCCGACCAGACATGAAAGTCTTCCTGCCTCCGATTGGCGGCCTGACTGTCTACATCTTCGGACCTCCCGAACGCGTCTCAGATCCGTCTGTTCGCCTTGCATTGCGTGTTCATGACGAGTGCAACGGTAGCGACGTCTTCCAGTCTGACATCTGCACCTGCCGTCCTTATCTTGCTTTCGGCATCCAGGAAGCTATCCGGGAAGCGCAGAATGGCGGAAGCGGTCTAGCCATCTATTTCCGCAAGGAAGGTCGCGCTCTGGGCGAGGTTGTCAAATATCTTGTATACAACGCCAGGAAGCGCGGTGGTGACACCGCAGACAAGTACTTCCAACGCACAGAGAATATTGCTGGTGTGAGGGACATGCGCTTCCAGGCTCTCATGCCTGACATCCTGCACTGGCTGGGTGTCACAAAGATCGACAGAATGCTTTCCATGTCGAATATGAAGTATGATGCCATTGTGAACTCTGGCATTCCAATTCATGAGCGTGTTCCCATTCCCGATGGTAAGTCTGCATATATGGCCTCAGTCTCTTTTGAAGGCGCTAATCGTACCTCGCAGAAATGATACCAGAGGACTCTCGGGTTGAGATTGACGCCAAAATCAACGCTGGTTACTTCACCACTGGTAAACAATGCACCACGGCCGAGCTGAAAGAGGTTAAAGGCCGAGGCTGGGAGAAATGGGAGGACGTTGTCGTAAGTCCTATCGCTTGATGTTCTTGGAAGCAAGTACTGACGCCTGGATCAGCATTGAACAGCGACAAGGAAGTCGTTTTGAAGATCCTGTTCAGAGCAGATGAACGCAATGGTTCGAAGATGAGGATCGGACCAAGGTAGCCTGAGTCATGAATATTATGAAATCTCACCCGTCATTAAAAATTGCCCAGAGCAAGTTTCAATTCACCCTGCGCACATCTATGATGCGACTCCTCGTCCCTCACTCGTCCAGTCAAATTTCTGCAATAAGTGTCTACGCTGCACTGCGTTCTCCCGCAGGTCGGTCTGTATCTTGCCCTGCATCTCAATCTTTGCTGTCCGCAACACGCTCAGCATGGCAACCTAGGGTTTGTTAGCCTTTGAAATCTCAACAAACATAACAGCTTGGACAGACCAGATACTCGCTGGACATGTGTGAGATGCAGATCTCATGAGCCCGGATGAATGTGTCGCAAGCTTCGAGAATCTGCTCGCTGACCTTGTCATGTTTCCGGTCGACCACAAGGACCAAAGGAAGACTGACATGGAATAGATAGATGCCGAGATAGAATGGCATGAATCGGAGCCCGGGGTCGATGTCAAACAACTCTCGCATCGTGACGGCTGCGTCCACGGCATGTTCGACAACCTCACTGAATTCTTTAGAACCAAGCCAATTATCATGTTGTTCCAGCAGTGT
>Ga0058697_10000573_pt1 | contig 15938 bp, 17 predicted proteins | sample AgamicAsMae_FD_66619 | JGI IMG/M metagenome (GOLD analysis project Ga0058697, IMG submission 66619) | Agave microbial communities from Guanajuato, Mexico - As.Ma.e | ecosystem: Host-associated > Plants > Phyllosphere > Phylloplane/Leaf | place: Guanajuato, Mexico | collected 2012-06-04
AGCAGTGGTGTACATGAAATGTGTTGGTTCAATGGCAGAGACAGCTTGAAAAGTTTCAGAGGGTCGCTGCTGCCTCCCCTCCATGTTGCAGATGACATCGCAGCCTGCCGGTCTCACGCGGATGCCCGTCATACAAGATGTCTATCAACCATGCAAAAGCACGTGTCACTGTCAACAGATAAGACTTGCAATCAATTCTTCCCGCAACTACGTGCATGCGAGTAAGAACTTCTTCGATGACGGACTGCGCATCAAGACATCGAAAGCCTCAAAGCTGGATGAAGCCTGTCTCGCCTCTTGGAGCACGTCAGAGGGGGTACTCTTAATCTCCCACCGGATGTTGTAGATGCGAGAGTTGTGAGAATATACCTTAAGCCATGACAGTATCTCTCTCCGCCAGAAGGTGCAAAAGCAAAGGCTATGTTGCCGCGGTATGGGAACATCAGCCAAAAAGACAAAAAGTATCCCTAGCGAGATTCGAACTCGCGACTTTCGCATAACTGCATAATCTGCTCCGCTGGAGCAATTATAAGAACGACACGCTAGCCGCTGCGTCACAGGGATTAATAACAACGTCGACGATCTATCGGTATATAACTACAGCGTGATGCAGCTCCCTCCTCTCGAAATGGTCCGATGCACTATTCCAGTGCGCCGGCCTGCTGTCGCACCAGTGATCTTCTTCTTGTAGAGTGGTTGTCAGTGATGAGAAGAATGGACGGTTGAGGAGTCAAATCCGAGGGTATGTCGACCGTCGATGTGTCTGGCTGAGAGTGAAGGGGAGGAAAAGACAAAAGTTTTGTCGTCGCAAACTAGACCAAACTTTTCCTGCTCGCCCGGATCCGAGCTTTTGGCAAGCATTTTTCTCTGCTTGCAGTTCACTCAACGAAACCAAGCATCGGCATTCGTCAGTACTGGTCAGTCCAACGGCCTAGGTGTTGTGTAGAATCGAGAGGCAACAGATGTGAGAAAGAAGAAACAAGAACTGAAATTAAGAATGCATTGGGTGCCAAAGATGCACACCAAGGGGGATATTGATGCTTATCCATAAAACGTTATCCTCTATCGCCATGCCGTGAATTACAAAGCTGTACAAATCTGAGACCTTCTATATCGTCTATGCCTTTTCGTTGACTCTCTTCTCGTACTGAATCGAGGCCGGTGACAATGGGCGCGAGAACAGAGACTGCAAACACGAGTTAGTACAGGCATGATTCAGAAGATTTCGCACAAGATTCGAACATACCGAGTAGTCAGTGTCAACAACGCCCTTGCGACCCTCGAGGTTGCGGAATTTGAAAGATTGCACCATGGTCACTAGAATGGTCTGCAGCTGCACGTAGGCAAACTGCTCGCCAATGCAACGATGTCTGCCGGCACCGAAAGGAAGATAAGGTGAGCTGGCACCCTTGGACACCAAGCCGTAACCGTAATCAGTCTTCTCGTCGTCTTCGGCGTTGACGGCCATGACAGGCTTGAGGCTTGTGTACTTGTCGCTGGCCTCGGCGTCCCAGCGATGCGGCTCCCAAAGGCTAGGCTCGGGGAAGAACTCGGAGCACTTGGATGTAACGCCAGGAGCAGCGAGCAGAACGTGAGTGGTAGGGATGACGTAGGGAGTGCCTTCTACGGGCATAGGCGACTTGACGGCGCGCATGATGCTGTGAATAGGGCTGTGAAGACGCAGAGTCTCCTTGACGACTTGAGAGTGCAGAGGCAGACGAGAGAGGTCTTCAAAGGTCAAAGCGGGCAAGTCGGCTCCAAGAACGGCCTTTTGTTCGGCAAGCAATTCCTCGGCGATGTCAGGGCGAGAAGCCAAACGGAGAAGAATCCATGAGATAGAGGCGGAGGAGCTGTGCTGGCCAGCCATGAGCAGAGCAATCATCATGTGAGCGATCTCCTTGTCGGGAATCATCTGGCCGGTCTTGTATTCGCAGTTCATCAGGTTCCAGATCATGTCAGTCTCGCCGTCTTCAGGCTCAGTCTTGCCGCTGTCACGTCTAGCCTTGATAATCTCCATGTAGGTCTCGGTCATCTTGCGTTGAGCAGCGTCGCGCTTGCGGTTTTGAGGGAGAGGGGCCCAGGGAAGCATGAAGTTGATGGGGGTGAAGCCCATGTCGAGATCGTGGTATAGGTCGGCGAAGGTGCTGTCAAACTTGGCGCGGACTTCCTTGCCCTGGAGCGAACGACTGGCAGTGTAGATAGTCAACTCGGCCATGGCCTTGGAGACGTTGAGCTGGCCGGCATCGCCCTTGAACCAGTTGGAGTTTGAGAAGAAGTCCTTTGTTTCGGCGGAGATAACAGATACGTATGAGCGGAGAGCGTCGGTGGTCAAGCCGAACTTGACGAACTTCTTCTGCTCCATCAGCTTGGAGTTGGGGCAGTCGTAGACGACGTCGGTGCCGAAGACGGGAGTGGTCAGGGGGCTGTAGATTTCTTCGGCGTTGACATCCTTGAGCTTGCCGTTCAAGATGAAGTCGTTGCCCTTAGTACCGAGACAGACAGTTGTCTTCTTGCCGAGCAAGATGAAGGTGAAAACATCGCCATACTGCGAGCAAGAGAGTCAGTCGAGAGGGTTGAGGCAAGGCTGGTGGGACAGAGCAACAAACCTGTTCGCGGCAATTGAAGAAGAACTTGTATGGGTCAATTCCGTAGGTGATGGTACTGCCAATGAAGGGCACCCAGTGGAAGACGAGTGGCGGCTCGGAACCCTTGCGACGGACGGGCAGCAGTTGCGAGAGGACATTGAGGACAATGGCGAGGGCGAAAGTCGCGCCGGCGACGATGGAGACGGCGAGCCAGATTGGCTTGTCGCCCAGATGCACCGAAACGGCGTCAGTAACAGTGGCCACGATTCCCATTGTGTGTTGCTGAGGTTCGAGGAAGAGGAGCAAGTCGCCGTGTTGGGCGGCTTTGACTTTGGTAATTATTATTGTTGTCCCCGTCCCTGAAATTATGGTCTGATCATCTCCCGAGCCTCCGCAGCCCGCCCCTTGCCCAGCGAGTGCCAGCCACCACTCAATTCACGTACGATGACCCGCCTTAAAGGTCATCATGCCATTATCTCAATTCTACCATCAAAACATGCCACTTTTCTACAAGTATTCATGAACAATCATCGTACCATTATCTTTCTTCTATGCGTTATGCCTTGGTCTCTCCTGCCTTGGCCTTCTCTTTTGCAATCTCTTCATCTCCGTAGAGCGTTTCATCTCCTTTGCCTCCCATCTTGACAAACTCGTCGAGATTTCTTTGATGCGCCGGTGCCTCCTCCTTGACGTTCGTCTTCTTGTCTTGATCCTTGTTTTGCTCCCAAACCTTGATGTCTCGATCATCCTTCTCTGTCGCTTGCGTCTTGAAGAACGTTGCGTCGTTGATCGAACTTAGCAATGTTCTCTCACGGACGGGCTTTCGCTTAGAGAAGTCCAACTTGCCCATCTCCCCTGTTAGACCATCTGTGCTCTCCATGCTTGCTCCGAAACTCATCTGTCCTTCCGTGCGTCCAGTAGTCCAAGGATGCTCGAGACATTCATCTATCGTGATTCTCTTTTCAACGTCCACCGTAAGCATCTTGTCAATCAGATCCAGAGCCGGATCACCGACGCTGTCCCAGTAAGGACTTGGGTAATCAAATCGACCCGCTCTAATCTGCTGGCTAAGCGTGTACGGATTCTCTCGTGAGTAGAGCTCATCACTGAACGGCGGGAACCCACACAAGCAGATGTACAGAACAACACCCAGCGACCATACATCGACAGCTCGTGTGTATCTGCGGCGATTACCCTGCTCCAGAATCTCGGGCGCGACATATGAAGGTGTGCCGCAAAGAGTGGATGTGAACGACTCTTCTCCAATGATTTTGGCCAGTCCAAAGTCGGCGATCTTGATGTTAAGGTCACGGTCGATGAGAAGGATGTTTTCCGGTTTGATATCGCGATGGACAATGTTGCGTTCATGCTGCAAGGAAATTGTCAATGATGGTAATTCAGGGGTCACTCAGATCACGACATACCAGATACTTGATGCCTTGGAAAAGCTGCACAAAAATCTTCCTGGTTTCGGGTTCGCTCAGCTTGTGTTTGGCGACAATCCAGTTGAAGAGTTCGCCCTCAGGGGCGAGTTCGAGGACCAAGTATACGCCGTCGCTCTCATCGAATGTGTCCTTGAGGCAGAGAACATTAGGATGCGAGACTCCCATCAAAACACCAATCTCTTGCTGCAAGCCATCAACTCTACTCCTCTCCTCAGCAGCCTGGGAGTTGGTGGTTGTTCGACGCTTCTCAAACTTTTTGACGGCATAGCGAGCACCGCTGCACTTCTCGGTGCACAAGTAGACTGTCGCGAAATGGCCTTTTCCGAGCTGCCCCTGAATCGAGTATTGTTGACGGAAGCCGTTAGTGTCGCGTATGCTGGGGTATCTGAAAATGAAGCGAGCCACGTCCAAGATGGACAGTTCATCGCCATCATAAAGATCACGTCGCTTGTTTCGACCCACAATAGCATTGTTGACGTAGGTGCCGTTGCCCGAAAGATCCTCGACAACAGCAATCTGGTCGCTGTTCTTGTTTTCACAGAACAGCAGACAATGGCGGTTACTGACAGTGGGTGTTTTGATGATACGATCTGGTCATTCGCTGTCAGTCTGGCGTCTTTTCTTGATGAGGAATCACACTGACCACACTCGGGGTGTCTTCCTATTAGATAGCCACCAGCGGGAATACCCTTCTCTGCCTTCTCCTTTTCGTAGGACTCTTCTTGGTTGAGATACTCGTCGCGTGACACAGCACTCTTACCATCGGTGCGGCCAACCTTTGTTTGGGGGACGGGACAAGCTGCACGGCGTCTCAAGACTAAAGGTTCCGAAACTCCATCAAGCGGTACAAGGTATCCCCAGACGCCCTCGGCTTCCTCATCTTCGACCTCATAGCTGATGGGTGGCGGCGGCAAGAACTGGCTGTAGGGTTGGGTGTCGGATGGAGGCGAATGTAGGCCAGCGGTAACGGAGGGAGAAGATGCGTGCTTCTCGGATGGTTGCGAGACACCAGATGAAGCCGTCAACTGGCCCTCGGTCGAGTTTGAAGCTATGCGCGTGTCTGGCGATGGCAGATGGGTGGGTTGAACAAAGCGGGCTTTCTTCTGGGAATCATTGTCGATCTCATCTGTCGAAGCCTGACAATTGGTGTAAGCAAGAGGGTCAAGAGCTAGAGGATAAACACGGTGGGTCAACACACCCTCGCTCTCTTTAGTGGAGTCTGGTTCTCGTCTGCAGAAGGGGCCATAGCCGGATGCTGAGTCGTGGGGTGCGAAGCAAAAGATGCAATGAGATATAACGGTACAGACGAACGAGCTGAAGGAAAGAGTATGGATAGGCAAATGAATAGAAGCAGGAGCAATCCAAGCAGAGCGGCCGTCGACGGAGAGGGTGCTAAGAGTCTGACCAATGCAGCTCGTACCTTTTGGCTCTGCAGTTGGCGACTAAACTATGATGGAATTGCCAAGCAAGCCCCGGATAACTTTATCGACGCTTTCGATCGTTCTCGCTTTTGGCTGCAAATACATGGCCATCTGCCCTGTCCTGCATGATACATATCCGTCTGCAATGGACAAGGTGTCTGACTTTCCCTTCCTCACAGTCGACGAGTTTGTCAAGGCTTGCGACCATATCCAACCTCTCCTGCCCGATAGCGCTGTGCTCACTGCTGAATCTGCATGCTTGCGCATCACCCGGCGCTTGGCTGCAGCTTCGGAACTTAACGCCGATTGTCAGGAACACCTTGACTCAAGTCTCGATACACCAGAGGACCACGACGAAGAAGCCATTATCAAAATTTCTCAAAACGATTCGTTTGTCACTGTACATTATGACATTTTGCTGTCTCCCAGCTACAGGGTACCCGTGGTATACATGACCGTCAGCCCTCCGCTTCCCCTCTCTCGTTTCTTTGACCTTGTTGTGCCACTCCACTTTCGAGACGTGATGCGCGAAGTAGGGGTCATGGGTGCTTTATCTATGACGGTAATTGTTGATCCTGTAGAACCAGCTTCTCCAGCTGACCTTGTACTGGCAGGACCATCCCTTGACGGGATTGCCGGCATACTTTGTACATCCTTGTCGCACTGCAGATGCCATGTGTGCCACACCATCTGTGGATGTCCATCTCCGGGATTATATGCTTGTTTGGCTAGGGATTGTTGGAGCGAGTGTTGGTCTGAGTGTTTCGAGCACAGAATTGCACCGTGCATGATTGGAGTCGTCTATTCATCGTCGCTCTCTTCCATGGCTTCATCGTCCATATCCATAGGAGCTTCTTCCTCTTTTCCGTCATCGCTTTCGTCCCTAGGTCGCTTCACACCAGCTGTTTGGGCAGGAACACTGGCAGACGGGTCGATTGTAGGAGGCGGAGCTAGCGGGGCAGTGGCCCCAGGAGCAGTAGAGGCGCCTGGAGCACCCGAGAAGATTGACTGCTGAAGACTGTTTGGCTGTGCTGCGGCAGGGGCTTCAGGAGGAGGAGGCTGTTTGTAAGTGCCGTCGAGTTTGGCGAGTGTGTCAGACTTTGTCGCCGAGTATGTGATTCTCTGGCGCGCAAATTAGCTGAATGCGATCATGCAGGCAGTAGCGCCGCAAACAATCATACCATCTCCTTGCCAAAGAACTCGAAGCCCTGTAGAGCTCTCATGGCTTGTGTGCTGGATGAAACGTCGCGAAACAAGACGTGAGCCTGGCCGCGCATTTTCGAGGTCTTCATGGCGACGATGTCGAGGATGGAGCCATAGACGGAGAAGAGCATGTACAGAGCGCGCTTCAAGTCATCCTTTTGGAGTTTGTCGGGCAAGTTGGAGCAGTACAGGGTGTGGCTGGGGCGGATGCCATTTGCTGGAGCAGTCTTAGAAGCCATCTGGAGGTAATGCGACAAGGCGATTGGAGTGTTTGATGTGGTTCGGGCAGAGCGTCGTCGAACGACACAAAAAAGTACCAAGCAGAAGAGACCTGTTGGCGTCGCGAAGCGCAGCAGGAGATCGGGCTTCGAGAGCGGCCAATGCGGCAACTCCCCCGCGGTCGTCGTCACTGCCTCCTGCCGAGCTCCAAACACCCTCCCTCCTCTGCTATACCACCCAACAGAGACAGTAGAGAGAAACTCCTGTCTTCTTATTCGCCATGGCCGCTCCTCAAGTCCACCACCTCTTCCATCACCCCATCGCCGACCACTCTTTCTCGGCCGACCGCAAGACGCTAGCTGTCGCTAGAGACAACACGGTCGAGCTGTACTCGTCTAATGGTTCCCGCTTTGCCTTGAACGATGAGCTACGCGGTCACGACAAGCTCATCACCGGCGTCGACATTGCTCCCAACTCGGGCAAGATTGTCACCTGCTCTCAGGACCGCAACGCATACGTCTGGGAACCCTCTAACGGCTCCTGGCGCCCTACTCTCGTCCTCCTCCGCATCAACAGAGCCGCTACATGTGTGCGATGGTCTCCTAACGAGGCAAAGTTCGCCGTCGGTAGCGGTGCTAGGGTTGCTGCCGTCTGCTACTTTGAAGAAGAGAACGACTGGTGGGTGTCCAAGCACCTGAAGAAGCCCCTTCGCAGCACCGTCACCAGCGTCGCCTGGCACCCCAACAGTGTCTTGGTCGCTCTAGGCAGCACCGACGGCCATGCACGTGTTCTCAGTGCCTTCATCAAGGGCGTCGACGAGAGACCGGCTCCCTCGGTCTGGGGTGAGCGTTTGCCCTTCAACACCATCTGTGGAGAGTTCTTGAACCAGACTGCCGGTATGTCAATTTCTCACGTCCATCTGTTGCAAAGCAGACAAGAAGCTAACAACATGCAGGTTGGGTCAAGAGTGTTGCCTTCAGCCCTTCTGGAGATGCCGTCGCCTTCGTCAGTCACGACTCGACCATGACTGTTGCTTACCCTGCTGGAGAGGGCCAGCCTCCTCATGCAGTCATCAACATCAGCACTCAAGTCCTTCCCTTTGCCGATCTCCTCTGGATCGCTGAAGGCGAGATTGTCTGTGCAGGCTATGTAAGAAGGAGCAGCTTTCGTTATCTACCATGTCATTTCCTAACCTCCTTCTAGGACTGCGAACCTTTCCGTTTCTCAGGCTCGGCATCCGGATGGTCGCTTGTCGGATCCCTTGACAGCACCTCAAAGTCTGGTGCGGCCAACCAGCGCGATGAGTCTGCTCTCAACATGTTTAGACAGATGGACCTCCGCGGCAAAACCATCGACGACACTCAACTCAAGACCGTCCACCAAAACTCTATCAGCACTGTCCGCGCATACTCGGGTTCTCCTGATGCCGTCAGACAGATCAGCACCAGCGGCGTCGACGGTCGCGTCGTTGTTTGGAGCCTGTAAATACAACCATAACAACCATAACAACAATACAATAATGCTTCTCTTACATACTGCACCTGTCCTCGTCATTCCATCCTGCCATCCCTCAGCCTCGATTTTTGCACATCAACATCTCAGTCTCGTCCGTTGCGAATCAGGACTTGGCCCCCGTCGACACAACCTATCCTGTGCCATTTGCCGACGCTCCTTGAGCGATTCTCTGAACTCGCGGCCCTCATCAAGTTTTGCCATCCATGATAACTCTTCACAATTCTCAGACGACTCTCGATCCTCTCGATCTCTTCCTCGCGCTGGTCTCTCGTCCTCAGTGTCAGATATGTCCTCGTCGTCTGTCTCTGCTGAGCCAATAATTTGTCTTTGTACGGCTACAACTGCTCTCGAGCCAATTGCGCGTGGGTGTAGACTAGAAGGTGGCAAGACATTTTTGTTTGTTCTCGCATTTGTTCTCGCGCTGGAGTCGAGTCTCAAGTCTTTTCGTCGCTTTTCTTCGCGCAGGCGCTTGGCCTTGTGTTCGGCCACCAACTCTGGATGTAGTCTTGCGTATATGGCCAAAGGCTCCGCATACTCTGATTTAGGTGTACCGTTTCGCTGGAACGCGTATCCAGCATAAAGATGGCGAACCTTCGGCTGCTGCGCATACTGTATTTTCAGTAAAGCCTGAAGATCCAACCGTTCCCAAGTTGGGTGCGTGATAAGTCCGTCACGCACTGCCTTGAATTGAGAAGCTGTCGAGCAATAGTCGACCCGTGGCTCGACATAACTTCTGGATCCTCTCCGGACTCTTGTGAACGTTGGGACGAACGTACGGCCTGACTCCTTGATTTGTGCAAGATGTGGTGTCCCACCTCTCGGCCCTTCATAGCCCGGTTTGGGAATCACGCATTCTAAAGGTACCCCGTTCGAATTCCTTCGCAGAATGGCATGTCCGTACATTGTGCTTTCTGGACTGCTTGGGAGGTCAGTAAGGTCTCTATTTGAGTCATCGACAACTTGGCTACCTCCTAACAAGAATGTTGCAAGATCCGGACTTCCACTCGTTGCTGATTCCGAGTTTCAGTGTGTGTCCACCTGCTCCTCCTCACAGATCACCGCACCAATAGAGTCATAATGAATCTCTCGAGAGATCATTGATCTTGATTCGAGGTGGCTGGGGGCCGGCACTCGCGGTATGTCGCTTCAATATATTCGCAGACTATGATGTCGAGCGGGTCCTCAACTCAGAGGCTAAGAGCTTGGACAATGTTTTTACGCTTTGCGTTATAGCATACGATATTTGGACTTGGTGCCGCCAGCAACTTCCCAATGCCATCGCGGTCCATAGAACGCACATGCCGCTACTTGGGACCTTCTTTCAACAAGGTGCTGTGTTGATGTCGCGTGGGTATGTTCGAGTTCTTGCGTGAGAAGAGACCCTGTAAGCTTGGGCCAAGGTTCGCTTGATCAGGTGCGGAAAACGAGTCAGGGCCACTGCGACTCCATGATCTTCGCCTGCCAACTCCACTTCGACTCCATTCGAGACAAGAGCGTGCTCACCGCAATTGTTCCCAGATTCGCTTAACACAAAGCGACGGTGATGCGTGTCCTGCCACTATGGCAGATCACAGATTCACGGCTTCTGAGATTTCGTGCTTAACTTCACCGTGCGAGACCTGCTTCTCTTTGACCACTCCCAAGCCTATTCCCTTGACATCTTTCTGATCTATCCGGTATCAATAGGGAACATTCCGCCTTTCTCTACCATGGCGCAACAAGTTTCGCACGCCCTTCCATCCATGCTGCGTGACTCAACACTGCACGACCGAGATGCAATACGATTAATCAGTGAACTGGTTGTGTCACTGCAGAAAATGGAAGAGCGAATGGTCAGCATCTTAACAAACTTCACTGCGGGTATGAAAGAAGTTGTAGCCCTCCAAACACAGACGAGGATCCATCTGGAAGCTCTCGAGACCTTCAAGGCCCAGGCGCGTACACCACCCCGGTCACCACGCCGTTCAGCCCCTGTTCCGCTTTCTGAAGTCAATGGTACATCGCCTTCTACAAGCCCCGAAGGCCCACGCAACACGCTTTCCTCGACGGAGGTGATCACGAGGGATGCGGCGAGTAGATGCCGCACAAAGGGCGTGGCTGTGGTAGCCTGCTCTTCGGGACCAAGACTCTCAACATCTCGAGATCAATCTACGGAGCAACACTTCCCAAATCAGAACCATACGCAAGAGCTCTCTGGCATGTTTAATGCATCTACAGTTACTGTCGGGAATCATCCTCAATCTCCCAGGTCTTCGGCTGGAGCTGGACTTGGGCTTAGGAACAACATCAGTGTTGATGTCAGTATGCCCGATGCTGGTGGCAACTCTTCTAGGAGTGGAGGGAATCCCACATTTGATCAAGGCAATAGGACCACATTCAATAACGAGGGAAACGTTGGATTCGGGACTGGAGAAAGCTCTCAGTCTAACGGACATCTGGACAGAGTACACAGGTCGCAAGACGGAGGTCGCCGCATTGCTGGAGGAGTGCGAGCTGGTGCTGCTCGACCACAACAGTATCCTGTACCTCCTGCTTCTCCCGCTGCTGTTCCTGGCGGTGCTCGACCACAGGTGTTGAGTCGTGCCGTAAATGGCGATAGGGTTGTCAAGCCATCGAAGGATCCACGACGCAAGAAACCGCTTCTGGTCAACGGGAGGGTAACAATGCACAACTAGGCAATCTCTTGGATACCTTTGTGGGGACGTGACTTGTACGATGTATCAAAACTAGCGTTTTTACAATTCTTTATATGTTCAATGGTGGTTAGGTAGACAAGGTATGTGATAGATGGATTTGTCTCCTTTCGAGCTCCACAAGATCTTCGACCTGCCCGTCACGTAGCTTGGACTTGATCATTGCACGATAGGCCGGATGCAGTTGCTTCAAGCTCGTTACAGACTAGGAGTGTTCTCAGATAGATTATCTCAGTTTCCTTGGCTGGTCCAGTCGTGCGGTCGTTCGAAAAGCGTTGGTCGCTTTGAGTTCCTCCGTCTGCGCATGTAAGCAACCTTCTTCGCGCCTGCCACAACGCGACACCCTGCGCATGCTACTTTTCTTTGTCGCTCTGCGCTCATCACATCTTTCCCTTCACTCTTCAACCACCACAGCAAACCGTACAGTCCTTTCATCCAGTAATGCACAGTTTTTGACGCGTCGAAGATGGCCGTGAGACGACCCGATTCATTGCCTTATTGGCAGGTGACAGCAGGAGGCTATGATAGTCCAACAGAAGAGGTGTGTTCTCCATGTCTTGCGCTACCGCGCACCCAACTGACAGAACAGACTTTCGAGGAGCTGAGTCATGTTTACCCTCTGACAGAGTGGATCCAACGTGATCCTGAAAGGGCAACCAGGGTTCTAGGCAACAAGAATACCAAACTTCGCCTGCCAGAAGTTCGACTCGAGATATGGCCGGCACGAGTCCGTCACACAAACTTCCAGCTGAGGGCTATATGGAAGTACTGCAATGAACGTTGCTGGGAATTGGCTCCATACGGTAAGCTTTTTCCTCCTTCTGGAATCACAATCTCAGGAGTTCTTGGCTAACGAGAACAGCCTTCAACGCAGACAAGAGGCCTTATGAAGAGTTCAAGTGGGCTGTGTATCCGACAAGCGCTCGGTCTAGGGGCGACGCAGCCCGTGACATCGCAGAGCAGCCAGACCCAGGATTGCCTTCTGCTGCCAACACTGTCAACCAAACGGGACAGCCAGACAACCTTCCACCGCCAAATGCGCCTGGAGGACCTAGCGGCGGTTCGCGTAAGCCGCTTCCTCGTCCGTCTGATGGTTTTCGTCCAGTACCCGATGTTCCAGCCGCTGCATCAGGATCCGAAAGTTCTGCCAACCATATTCTTCAACCAGTCCCTGCTCCTGCTGCACATATGACAGTTCCTAGTGGATTGTCTAGAACTAAGGGTAAGGCCCCTATTCGCTTTGGAGAAGCTTCCTTCGGTCCAGCACCTCGAGCAACACCACCTCAACAACCAAAGGCTGTAGACACCCGCTTATCCGGCACAACTCCTTCTGTGTCGAACGCTCTATGCGCTACCGGTACGGTACATCCATCGCGAACAACTCTCATCGACACCACTAGCACTCGCAATGCTGTCACTCAAACGCATGCCCCTAAATCGGGTCCATCACAAGCCCCGAAAAGAATGCCTTTCCGCTCAAGCATTCCAGCTGATAGCGTAAGGCCTTCGCAGTCTGAGACTGGACAAGTCGGACAGCAGACACCATTGTCTGGCCCATCAATACGCATCAATCATTCCTCTGCCAAGCCAGCCCTCGATGCCAGATCTTCTTACAGAGGTGTAACCAAGACTCCAGGGTCCACTGAGAGCCAGAAGCAAGTGGCTCCGACTGAACTTGGAACTCCGAGCTTGCATTCGAATGGCAAACCCCTGCCTTCCGTTGAAGCTCAGCCCGTTGCGGTTCGAAGATCCTTGCGAGCAGCGGGAAAGCAGCCAGTAAGATCTGAGGTCTCTATCACCAATGCATCGTCGTCTGTACCTCAAGCCAAGACTAAGAGCCAAGATCAGTGGTGTGAGAGGTGCCAGACAGAACACTTCGGTAAGTGTTGGCCTTTGTGTAAGACGTGCAAAGGAAGACACTTCGGCGAGTGCTGGCCTCTATGCAGCAAGTGCGGCGAACGACACATTGGATTCTGTCGACCCTGTGTATGCAGCACGTGTGACAAACGGCACATGGGACCTTGTCGAGATATATCGCTGGTTCCACGCTGCAGCACGTGTAACAAACCTCACCGTGGTATCTGTCGAAAGCTTTCCAGTGCTCGTGCAAAGAACCTCCCTTCGTCAAAAGCTACGGCAAAGCAAGACCAAGCACTCAAAAGGAGCAGCAAAAAGCGCAAGGCAGATGACGCTGATGATGCGGATGAGTCGAGTGTGAAGGTTGAGGAATCTGCCCGTCGGTCGATGCTTCTCTCTCAACCTAAAAAGAAGAGAAAGCAGGAGACGAAGGAGAAGACGAAGACAAAGCCGAAGGAAAAGAGAAAGAGACCAGTCGACTCGAATGGCCAGTGGTATAATCCCATCCCTGTGGCTGATTAATTGCGAGACTACGCTGCCGGTGGAAAGGACGAAGAGTCGGCTCTGATGTTCTGGCTGTACTATGTCGTCTTTGCTGGGTCGGATTCGCTGCGATGAATCTTCTGTAGATGCTTGCTCTGACTCGAATCGTAGTGGAGATAATATGGCTATGAGCGAAAAATGGAACGGGAACGACCAGTTTTGTCGAAGAGATAGCTGAGCATGCTTCAGTAGCTATACACACATTACACAATGCTTTTTCTAGCTTCCTACTCGGTGACCGAGTCACACCTTCTTCTTGCGAGAAGAACTTCTTTCACAGAGAATGATTTGCTGTGACTGCTGCTCTTTCCTTGAAATGACTCGTTGCTCTTTGCCATGGTGACAGGTACGTACGGTGGTCGCCTCTGGAAACACATTGTTGATTTAAGATGAAACCTCCTTGAATTGGTCCAATGGAGAGTCCTGGGTTTTGTGTCTACCTACTGTATGTCTTCGGCAATGCTATAGGCACACTTTGCCATTTCGCCACTTTGGTCCTTTAGGAGAATAGCATGTGGCTATGCCGAAACCGTCCATACTTTAGTATACCTTTCTTTGCTGCGGATGCAGTGTATCGCCTGCTGCAGAAGCTGCGATCTGATTCTGCGCCTCAGCGTTGAGCTCCCATCCTGCCTCGTGTTTGCCATCCTTCATCATGCCACGGTTCTCATCATGCTACGGTTCTAGCTAGATTTCAATGGATCGTTCTTGGAAGCGATGAACCCGGATTGGAACAGATCTTCAACCTAAACCAATCCGTGATATGGCGACCATGATGGCCGGTATCGCTTCTCTGAGACATCAAGGACTTGCCGGACAGCAGAAGCTGGCCTTTGATGGAAAGATCTCTTGAGTCAGATAGCACTGATGGCAGCACGTACCGTGTTCGGATAGTCAGCGGCATGTCAGGCTCCTCCGTGTTGTCGAAATGTTCGGATAAGCAATAAAGTGTGTTGCTCTGTTCATTTCATGTAGAGCTCAGTCCTCTTGGTAAGAAGTGTCGACGCCCATCTCTTCACCGACTCTGCGGACGACGTGACGAAGAGCATCACATGCCGGACTGTCAGGGAAATTGTCAAAAAAGCTCTCGCCAAAGTCGCAAGCCATGCCAATACGAGGATCCAGAGGAACTGCTCCAAGGAAGGGGATGGACATGTCCTGAGCAAGTTGCCTGGCACCGCCAGTGGTGGCCTTGAAGATTTGGCTCTCATGGGTGCACTTAGGACAGACAAAGCCAGACATGTTCTCGACAATACCGAGGACTTTGATGCCAGCCTTGCGACAGAAATCAATCTCCTTTCGCACGTCCAGCAGACTGACTTCTTGTGGTGTGGTGACGACGACGGCACCATCAACACCAGACTCCTTGAGGAAACTGTTGACGCTGAGATGTTCGTCACTAGTGCCGGGAGGAGTGTCGACAACGAGGTAGTCCAGCTCGCCCCACTCGACATCCTTGAGGAATTGCTTGATCAGACCATTCTTCTTGGGACCACGCCAGATGACAGCATCGTCACGGTTGGGAAGCATGAACTGAACGCTCATGACACCCAGGTTCTCCGTGACCCAGACGGGGCTCCATCCAGCATTGCTCACATGGATGGTCTCTTGCTCTACACCCATCATCTTGGGAATACTGGGCCCACAAATATCGGTATCCATGATTCCAACCTGGGCATCCGGGTTCGCAGCAAATGCATGGCCCAACATAGTTGTGAACGTAGATTTACCCACACCACCCTTGCCACTGAGAACCAGAATCTTGTGCTTTACGGAAGCCAAGCGGGCAGTGATGAGAGGGATGTCCGGGTCAGGACCTTTGGGGGCTGTGGCACAGATCTGTTGGTTCGGGCATCCCGCGCAGGCATCGCCTTTGCCGGCGCTTTGGGACTCGGGGCCGGGACAGTGTTCGGGTTCGGGAGCGACGAGTTTGGGGGCGGCTTTGAGGGGCGCGTTGATGTCGGCGTTGTCGTTGCCTTCGACTGAGGCCGCTCGTGAGTCTACGCGTTCGTCCATAATGTGTTTGGTGTGTGATGTTGGTAGTCGAGGGAAGTGGCCATTGGTTTGTTCTACAGAGGTTGGTCTGCTGCTGACCAATTGCCCGCGCCCCGCCATCGGCGAAGCATGACGCAAATCTTTTGGACCCTCTCCTCATCCTTTGAGCACAGCATTTCAGCACCACTGCACTTCAGAAAGGCGGTCGTAGAAGACAATGAACTTTTGATAAATGCTACATACTTCTGTACGCATCGACTAATCACTGGAGCCTGGCTTCTTGTGTCGTATACGATGCTCAGGGAAATTCAGCATCTTAGGCCCGGCGTTCGGCCAATCCCTCTTACCAAACGGCTCGATCGTTGGATTAGCATCCATCATGAGACTATCATGTCGCCATCTACGCCACGAATCCCATACCCTCTCGCAGATAATCTCGTACGGTCTGCCGCGAGGATAGTC
>Ga0058697_10000574_pt1 | contig 15904 bp, 3 predicted proteins | sample AgamicAsMae_FD_66619 | JGI IMG/M metagenome (GOLD analysis project Ga0058697, IMG submission 66619) | Agave microbial communities from Guanajuato, Mexico - As.Ma.e | ecosystem: Host-associated > Plants > Phyllosphere > Phylloplane/Leaf | place: Guanajuato, Mexico | collected 2012-06-04
GACCGAGGCAATATCCGAGTCATCAACATCGACTTTGATCGCTGGTCTGGGGAACAGTTTGCTGAAGCGCGAGCAAGCCGCACCGCCTCATAAGCCCATGGACCTGGATGCTCAGCACGCTCAGCAGCAAGCTTTATTTGCGCAGTTCGCCAGTCAGGAGAACCAAGGACCAGAGCAAGATCCTGAGGGCTCTCAGGAGCCTGAAGAGCAAATTCAAAACCCAATTGAACAGGAATACCAGTACTTCCAAGACAAGGCCGCCTTCGAACAAAAGCAGCGGTCTGGACAGATCACCGACCAGGATGAACTGGAGTTCATGAGGAAGGAATCTTCCTACACTCAAAGCAAGTGCAATCTTGCCGCTCTCATGGAAGACGAAGAAGACGAGAACCTCCTCTTCGAGCCTCCTGAGGTTGATTCCGAATTTGGAAAGAAGAACATCGTGCAGTCAAGCAATCGCCCGAAGAAGAGGCCCAAAATTCGCGATGGTGTCTCTCTCAACCTCGGAGGTCACACCAACTTTTGGGAGAACGCCGATGCTGCGGAACAGATGGAGACAGAGCCCAACTATAAAAACGTCGAAAAAGGACAAGGAGGTCGTGCTACTGCCCTCAAAGTGTTCAAAGCCGGACATCTGGACAAGCGACGACTCAGGGAAGCGGGGAAATCATTCACAAACACAAAGGGAATCGCCAAGCGCATGAAAGGAGTCGGAATGGGTGACCAAGGATGGACTCTCAGTGGCATGTCCACGCCACTCAAGAACTACCAGATTATCAACTGTGGTTGGATGAGAAGACAAGAGATGCGTGCAAGCGCACCCAGAGGGGGTATCTTGGCCGATCAGATGGGCCTTGGAAAAACCGTCACATGCATTGCCAATATTGTCAATGGAAGGCCTCTGAAGACCTATCCCCCTCATCTGCGACCGAGATCGAACACGACGCTCATCATCGTACCATCCAGCCTCCTCGGCCAATGGTATTCCGAGATCAAGCGTCACAGCATATCAGAAACCACTCGCAGGAGACGCGGTCTCGGATCTATCAAGGTCTTCAAGGATAGTGAATCGGAGATGCACGACCGCATTCACTTCACAAAAGCTGATATCGTTCTGACTACTTACCACGATGTCAGGAGTAGCTGGCCGGCTTACGAAATCCCTGAAGGTCTTACAGAAAATGAGAGACAAGCGTTCTTCATGGAACACATCTACGAGAAGAGAGGACCTCTACACAGACACGACTTTCTCAGAATTGTTCTCGATGAAGGTCACGTAATCGCTAATCCGGAAACTCAGATAGCTAAGGCATGTTTCCATCTCATCGCTGACCACAAATGGGTCTTGACAGGCACTCCGTGAGTACATCTTCAGAATGAAAACATACACATGACTAACAAGTGCATCAGAATGGTAAACGGGAGCAAGGATCTGTACAGCCTGCTGAATTTCATCGACCACCCTACGGTCCGCAAGATGAAATTCGAGTCCTTCAAGTCTCGCTTCTGCAACATCAAGAATCCCATGAGTCTTGACGCTCTTAGTCAGGAGATGGTAGACAGTGTTGCATGCTTCACACACAAAGACAAGCTATTGGACGCCAGGCTCATCACAATCCCAAAGCCCCACAACAAATCCGTCGTACTCAACCCAACTCAGTTGGAAATCGAAATCTACAACGTCGTCCGAACTCGTTTCAGGGAACGAGCACAATCTCTGGATGAAAATGGAGAGCCGAGAACAAACAAGTTCCACGTCTGGGCCATGTTTACTCTCTTACGTCAGTTGACAGCTCACCCTCTGCTGGTACCCATGAAAGTTTGTGATTATCTCGAACCCGATGACTTCGCCAAACTCGAGAAAGCGGTCGATAGACAAGTCGCTTCGGGGGCCACTCCCATCAGCACGATTCATGCCTTCAAAGACCTCATGAAGAGGGAGCGAACACGGGCCGAGGCCCGATCAGAGAGCGGTGTCGAATTGGACATGAGAGAATCTGCACCCATCGATGAATATGACGAAGGAATTGACGATGTCGAGGAATTGAGAGCACCAGACGTTATCAAGAAGAACAAGGCCAAGAAAGGCACCGGAAAAGCTCATGGCAAGGGCGTCGACTACAGAAGCTACATCGAGCCATTCAAACGTAGTGCAAACTACCACATCAACAGCGAGCGCACGGCCTGCTCCAAATGTAAGCGCCCTACCGACAATCCAGTCATGACCCCATGCTATCACTTCTATTGCCGCGCGCATCTTGAAGACCTCATGCACGATGCTGCTCATGACGACGTGGATCATGCCATCTGCGTTAAAGAGGGATGCGGAAAGGAGATAACAAGACACAGCCTAATTGACCCTGAAGTTACGATGAAGCCCAAGTACCTCGATGCAGACGGTAATGTTCTTCCATCGACCAAGACTCTTGCAGCCAAGGCCACGATTCTGAACTGGCTCGACCCAAAGAGCGGCGGTGATCCCAACGCAAAGGTCATTGTCTTCTGCCAGTGGAAGACTTTCTTAAACCTGTTCAGCCAGATCTGCGAGACCGAGAAGTGGGAGTATGAAACTCTGCACGGAAGCATGAGCAAAAAGACCCGTGAAGCCCACATCGACAAGTTCAAGAACGTCGCCAGCGTCAAGATTTTGATCGCTACTCTCAAAACCGGCGGTATTGGTCTCAACCTCACCTGCGCCAGATACGTCATCAACGTCGACCCATGGTGGAACTCTGCCATTGAGATCCAGGCTTTCTCGAGAGTCTATCGTATTGGCCAAGAGCACCAAACCGAGTTTGTCAACCTGACTCTTGCTGGCACAGTTGACGAGCATCTGAACGGCATCAAGGAACGCAAGAAGAAGGAGATCGATCAGGTCACCCTTGGTTACAAGAAGTTGACGATGAAAGACTTGCTCAAGACTTTTGAGCCCCCAGTTGAGGAGAAGAGCTCCGAGGAAAGCGAGAATGATATGTAAACTAGATCTAGCGCCTCAAAATAGGCAGATAACGACATGTACATTTAGATACTTTGCACAAGAAAACCCAAAAAAAAATACTGTACCCCCAAAAACAAGCTCCAATTTTGACTATGTCAGTGCTTTTTGATGCTCTCTCTGGCCTCTCTACTGTTCCGAACAACTCTGTGCCTTTTCATAGCTAGTTTGATGCCTGTCAGCGGAGATGAGATGAGCTGAGATTGGAAGTAGGAGTCATGAAATATGACTATGTCATTTGCCTCCATGGTGCCGACCTAGATCTGAATACCTTCGTGCATTTTTATAAGTGGTTTCCTACTCATTGAGAAAGATGAGATTAGAAGTAGAAGTCTGGAAATTTGTCTAAGTCATTTGTCTCTGTGGCCTGGCTCTAGATATGAACAAGTTTGTGCCTTTTCATACACGATCTCTGCCGGTAGAGATGAGATGAGATGAGATAAGGCAATTGACATGAAATATGACCAAGTGAGAAACTTCTCTGGAGCTATCTCTGTTTTGATAACCTTTGTGCATTTTCATAGCTGGACTTAGACAGGCAGTGCTTGCTGAGATAGGGCTCGTGGGGCTTTCAATGGTCATTGCGGCTTCCTCAAAAGCACTGTGCATTTTTATAGTTGTCCGACTACAACACACAATAGATGAGATGCTTTCACCAGAGTCTTTGGTATACCGATAAATAAAGTACTTGCTAGGTTCAATCACACCTTGACCGCACCAAGAACAGAATCCACATGTCCATTTTCTTTGCGTCTCTTGACATCTGGCGAGCCATCGATTTCGTCAAATACTCGCTTGTCATTCTTCTTTGACCTCATAGGAGAGTTTGCTAGCTCTGTGTCTCTTGCCCGATCAGTCTGCTCATCGGAAGGTATCGTAGGGAAGGGAGTGAGTCGATCGGAGATATCGCCCCACCATGTGTCGCCATATTTCCTGTACCAGTCGACTGTAGTGCGAAGACCTTCTTTGAACAGTGTCTTTTGCTGCCATCCCAGTTGCCTGAGTTTCGAGCCATCAACGGCATATCGATGGTCGTTGAATGGACGGTCTTCGCAGTGGACCACGTGCTGGTATACGTCATCTTTGGTCTCGTTGGAATATCCGAATTCGCCCAATAGCATAGAGCAGAGTGTGAAGTTGGAGATTTCATCCGAAGAGCCAACGTTGTAGATGTGGCCGACTTGTCCTTTGTGGAGGATTGTATCGAAGGCGTCAGCTGCATCGCCGGCGTAGAGGTACCTTCTTGTGTGTGTTCCATCGCCATGCAAAGACAATTGCTCATTACGTTGTAAAAGCATAGAGAACTTGGGAATCACCTTCTCTGGAAACTGATGAGGGCCATACACATTATTGCTTCTTACGACGATTGCGGGAACCTGGAAACTCTTGCGATATGCTTCCACATACATTTCCGCAGCTGCTTTGGATGCCGCGTAAGGATTTGTTGGTAGAAGGAGCGCATCTTCCAACAGATCCTTGCCATCGTCCTTGACTTCCCCATACACTTCATCGGTTGACACGTGTATGAACTTCTCCACTCCATGCAGCTTGACACACTCGAGCAGGATATGTGTGCCGACAACATTGGTACTGGTGAAATTGTTGGAGTTGCCGAAAGAAAGGTCAACATGTGTTTGGGCAGCAAAATGCATGACTGTGTCGATATCGTGCTTTCGCAGGCAGTCCATCACGTCCTCATGTTTAGTGATGTCGCCTTTGTAGAAGGTGAAGTTTGATTCCTTGTCCAACTGCGCCGTGTTGTTGAGTGTTGCGCAGTAGTCCAGTTTGTCGAACGATATGATGTTGTAGTGGCCATGATAAGTTTTGGTAAGGTGTCGTACAACCCATGATGCACTGCAGATATTAGCGCAGTCGAATGGAGTTAAATGCCTATTTACCTACATGAATCCCGCACCGCCCGTAATCATGATGTTGTTGATGTCGGATTGAGGCTCAAATCTAGTTGATCCTTTGAGAAAGGGGGCATCTTCCCAGATGGATGCATGATCTTCCAACGCTGGAATACGATCAGTCAGCGCATTGCCTGCGTGCGTAATCTTAACCTACTCTTTGATGGAATCGAGCAGGGCATGTTGAATTAGCATATTTGCAGAAAGACAGAGGCTCTGTACAAGCGGACATCTTGATATGAATGATTGAAAGCATGGCACTCCTTGCATAGCAGAAGGTCAAAGGAATTCATCCTACATTGATCGATGTGTAAGGAATCTCGTCTGTGACCACACTCATGCCTGCGAGGCATGGAAGCCAGTAGAAGCAGACTCGTATGACAAGGGCTGTGGACAAACTCTCCTGGAGAACGACTGCTCGTAAAACTGAACCTACGCTATAGGAGACCGTTTCTGACAACCATTGTTCGTGGAGCACAGGACCGAAGCTTGCGTAAGCTCGGATCTGAACCACAGGAGCAAACAGGAAACGGCAAGGCTGCACTTTCCGAGTACGATGTTATCTGTGAAGAAAGGCAGCCACGACAAAACTAGGTGGTTGGGGCCGAGACTCGAGAGCATATGGCCTGTGCTCAAACACCCCTAACCTCCACACAGAGCCCCCCTGCTCTCCGCCGTTCTCACCCCTTTGCACATGTCCGACACCTCTTTCTTGATTTGCGAGGAATCCTCTAGAGCTGAATTCCACAATCCACCGGCCATGATACGCCGGGCCTCGTAATCTCCCTTTGTAGGTACCCAAATATGGCGCAGTCGCCAACGTCCTCGTGTTGATATTGCCATGGCGTTTTTGGCATCGAGATAAAAAGCACATGGTTTCCTCGAGCGAAATCGATTATGCGAATTTATCTATACCATGGCTACTACACATGAAACGGCAGTTGAGGCTGTCAAAATCGAGGACCCCGCATTTTTTGAACAGCACAACGACATTGAGATGGAGAATCAAGAGACCGATGAGCTGCTAGATGAGAAGGAGCACCTCGACGAGGAAGGTCGAGATGTGCCTGCTCCAGCAAAGAAGCCATCGAAGTTGCTGGTCTGGATTGCCATCAACATCATCGCCACGACCGCTATTGTCTTCATCAACAAATCCATCTTCGACGACCCTTCCTTTCGTGGCGCTCAGGTTTCGTTCGCAACATTCCACTTCCTCGTCACGTTCGCAACCCTACACACTGTGTCTTCGAAACGCTTCGGCTTCTTCGATCGCAAGCGAGCAGCGCTTCGAGACATCCTCCCGCTGGCCGCAGCCATGTGCCTGAACGTCATCCTCCCGAATCTCTCTCTCGCCTACTCATCCATCACCTTCTACCAAACCGCCAGAGTGTTACTGACGCCCATTACTGCGTTCCTTAACTATGTTCTATACCAGAAGAGCATTCCGAGGCAAGCTGTATGCGCGCTAGTCCCTGTCTGCGCTGGCGTGGCCATGGTGACCTACTTCGATGTCCGACCCGGGGCCACGAGCAAAGGAACAAGCTTCTACGGTGTAATATTCGCCATGAGTGGCGTCCTCATGAGCGGCATCTACACCTGCTGGATTGGCCATTACCACCAGAAGCTGCAGATGACGAGTCTACAACTTCTCCACAACCAGTCTTTGATCGGAGGCATGTTGCTCATATACCTGATACCCTTCGTGGATACCCTCCCGGTCTTCAGCGAGGTACCTCTCCACCGATGGATGATGATCATGATGGTAAGCTCTCCAGCACACTTCTCTCTCTCTCTCTCTCGCACAAAAGCTAACAGCAGAATTAGAGTGGTCTTTGCGCATGTCTGCTCAACCTTTCTCAATTTGCCATCATCGCTGGAGCAGGTCCGGTTGCCAGCACAGTGGTGGGACACTCCAAGACTGTCACCATTGTGACTCTGGGCTGGATCTGGACAGGCAGTGTTGTCAGTGGCTACAGCATCCTCGGTGTTGTGATAGCGATGGCTGGTGTGATCTGTTACTCGACGGCAACTATGAAAAAAGGCTGAGCTCGAGCGCTCGGTCACTGTAAGACTAAAAGACACATTTTTATGATACCTAGGCTACACCGAATCTTTCCACATCTTTTGGCTCAGTGCGTCCGTGACAACCTAGGATGTGTACAGTCTATGTTCTACATCGTTCGGTCGCAGGCTCACCCGCTGCAATCGTGCATTTTGGTAGCTATGCTTGTTCAATATGTCCACGTGGGCACGGCATGTCACAGCGATCTGGGAAGAATAGCAGACACGCAAAACTCTAATGATAAGGAAACATTTGTGATACCGCTAACCCACAGTAAAGAAACACCAATGCAATGCAAAAATTTAAAAGTACAAAAGTGTTCAACAAATATGAACATCTACCACCAGTGATGCTCGCTCAGAGCTGTACTACCATCTACTACACTTGCGCCACCTCAGCAGCTTCCGCCATGACTGCTTCACCTTCATCCAACACTTCCATAACACGGCGCAGACCCTCGCACATCTCGTCCGCATGTGCGACAAGCAGCAACTTCTCGGCATTGGCCTCGAGGCCAAGGTAAGTGGGAGGCTCGCGCTCGGGAAGACCCTTGATCCATGCTTCGAAGTCTCTCTTGGTGGTACCATTAGGCACAGTGAGACCCTGCTGCAGAGCAAAGTTCTCTTCAAAGGCAGCGGGAGTGAGCACGGACGAAACCAACTGTGACAACACCGAAAAGTCAGAGGCGCTATCAATCTTGCCGCCGTAAGTCTCGGTGACCATGATACGCAACAGAGACCAAGGAATGGAGTTTGGTGCAATGTTGGACCGATTTCCGGCAACGGTCGTCATCCAGGTGTCGATGATGAAGATCGAGCACTCGAAGTCACTGTCGTTAAACTCCCAGAAGCCACTCCAGCCCAGGCGAGGAGCATATCTGAGACGTTCTTGAACTACAGCATGCAGGAAGGCAAGGAGGAAGTACACTCTGGCCTTCTCAACAGGTTGTTGAGATCCAGCCTCCTTGAGAGAAGCCATAGAATCGCGCATGTTGGCTCTGATACCAGCAGGCTGTTCGTAACTCAAGACTCGTGATGCTCTCAGTAGGTTAACAGGGATCTTGGGAGAGCTCTCCATCGACAAGAAAAGCCTGAAGTCAGGGTGAGGCTTGAGACTATCAATTCTCTTCTCCAAATTCTGTAGCCAGTGAGCAGCTAAGTGCACATTCTTCACCATGACCCACGAGCCGGTTGCTGCAGCATTTGAAAGAGCTGCATCGGCATTGGCCAGTGATTCGTTGGAACCCATAGCGACGTTAGCACAACGAGAAGCTGTGCGCTCCACGAGTTGATCGACCTTGTAACTTGCATCGAAACCAGGTGATGAGGAAAGTGCAATGGGCGTATGGGCTGTGACTTCCTTGACAATGCGACTGAGGTCATCACTGACATCGAGCATTGCGGCACCAAAGAGAGAAGTAATAAACACTTCAGCAGCAGGAACAAGACGATCGACACGTAGGATCTTGATGAGCAAGAGATTGAGAAGTCTTCGGTCGAGCTCGTTGTCTGTCTCTCCAAGCACAGGCACGTTCTTCTCGGGGAACTCGGCTGAGAAGAAAGTGCTCCACTCATCTTCGGACACTTGGCTGAGACCCTCCTTGAATTGTCTGATGGATGAAGCGCGTGTCATGGCTTCGTCTCTGAGTTCAGGGTTGGTCGACAAGTCGACGCCCTTCAGATCCTCGTCCAGCACCTTGTCGATCAAGGCCTTGTCCATCTTCAGAGGCGAGGCTTGTGCCAGAAGCATGGCGAAAGTGATGCGATCCTTCTGCAACAGTGTGAGGGCAGTACTGCGGTAAGTGCTGATGAATATCTCTTTGATGATGGAATCAACTCTGTTCTCATGGCTTCCAGCAGGTCTGCTCTTTGAATCACGAAGCACAGTATGGAAGATATCCACAAAGTACTGCAAAGAGAATTGGTAGAAGTGATTGATGTGGTGCAATTGGTCGAGCACGGCAAAGATTGCAGAACACGACTGCGCAATGACATCGTAAGACATGGTAATACGTTCTACCTCTGTCATGACACCGTCGGTCTCGGCGGCCTTGACTGCAATCTCACTGGCTTCCTTCTTGAGTGTCTCGAGTGTCTGAATAACCTTGTCATCATCGAGAATGTTGCCTTGAGACTCATTGAGAGCACGAAGAAGCTGCTTCTCAAGGTGGCGAAGACGCAATCTGAATTCGCCTTGGGTCTTGACAAGGTTGGTACGTCTTTCATCAACATCCGGACGCTCAGACTTGAGTACATCGTTGAGAGCTTGGGTGCGCAGACTGCTTTGGGTAACCGTGAAGTTGACGAAGGTGGTTCTACTGCAAATGTCTGGTGCAAACGTTGCCGAGGGGTCTCTTGTTGTGAGATAGAGACGGAAGGCAGGTGAGAAGTCAATCTCCTGTCTTCCGAGTTGAATGAGCACACGGCCGCCAGTCTTTTGGTATTCCTTGTTGAGAACGTGGTTGAGAATGGGATCCAAATGCTCGGCATCCTGGATGAGAATAGGATTACCGAAACGCAGCGAACTCTCCAATTGCTTGGTGAACGAGCTGTCGAGGAAACTTGTGACGGTCAATCTACGATCCTTGCACTCGTTTTGCAAGAACTCAACAGTACGACCCGAAGGATCGATGATGAGAGGATATCTGTTAAACCGCTGAAGCATGATGGCATTCTCTGTGCAGAGGTCGTCGACAGGCAACGAGTTTTGCTGCCATTGCAATCTGTCATCCGCAGTAGAGAGGTATTCAGCCATGGGATTATGCGGCTTGTGGTGGATGCTGGACGCTGCGAGTTGGAATGCCCAGTCTTCAAGCATGGCCTTACGGTACTGCTGATCGTAGAGACCACCATACGCGAGGAACGCAGCGGCAAGGAAAACGTCGCCGACGATGGTGTCCATCTGTGCATCGAAAGACTTGCTGGTCTGGTCCCATCTCTCACGTTCGGAAGACAAGTTTGTGATCAACTTCGAACTGCGATCCACCTTACTCTGAACGCGAGCCATCTCGCTCTTGATTGCTTCGACTTGACTGACGAGAGCAGCGTACTCAGTCTTGTAGGTAGCGATGTTGTTGTCGAGCTTCTTAATCTCGGAGAAGATTGCCTGGGCGTTAGCCTTGGTTTGAAGAGCCTCCTCCTCGAGTTGAGCGACCTCCTCTCTGAGCGGACCGATGCGGTCGAGAATGGCAGAGTAGTTGACTTGGGCTTCAACCCACTGGACGAGAGGACCACAAGCCTTACTGGCACGGTTGACACGCTCGAAGCTGAAGTCATCCTTGGACAAGAACTCTCTCTGCATCTTGGTGCGAAGACTGCTAGTCATCTGTCTCTCGTTGTCGTAATTGACAATACTGGCAATGAAGTCGTCGCGTCGAACAATTGATACGATGGTCTTCCAGTCAGGTGCTTTGTGACCGAGCAAAGTGCAGACGGACTCGAGTGCGAGCTTGACACCTGAAGGAGGGTTCTGCATGGAACGGACTTCAGTCAGGTGTTGTTTCTTGATGTTGCTGACACTCTTTTGGGCTTCGATAACAGCAGGCTCGGCCTGAGCCAGGTCGTTAAGGACTACTTCTCTTCTCTCTGCGACAATTTTCTCTTGTTCGACTAATGCATTCTGTACTTCAAGTGATGCAGCACGGCGCGTTTCAGCCTCACGCTGATCAGCGATCATGCGCTGCAGCTTCTCGTTGGCCTCAGCATCCTTGGTTTGCAACTCGATGTTCTTCTCAGTCAGACTCTTTGACATGGTAGAAACTTGGACTGTAGTTTCGTGCAACTTGTCCAGACCGATGTTGAGATGACGTTGCTGTTCTTCCAAGTCATCACGCTTCTCGTTATAGAGTTTGACGAATTGGTTCAAGAAGTCAAGGAAGTGGCGAGGTGTGAGATAGGTTGTCTTGTTTTGTTGACGAAGAAGTCTGCCGTTGAACTTGTGCATGGAGTGGTGAACATGAACCATGGAGTTGACCACAGCATCACGGTGAGATGCAGGGAGCTGAAGTTGGCGGTAAGCGACAGGGATGCTGTCTGGCGAAGCATATGATGCCCGGTCAAGATCAACCGATTGAGTAAGCTCGTATCCAACCTGGAAGAGCGCTTGGTCAGACCAGTCACCGAACCAGTTGAGCACGCATCTGTTGAACAAAGCAGGACTGGTAGCTGCCTTTGAGGACAAGCCTTCAGTAGGAGGGTTCATAGTGAAGACGACGTGCAAGTTCTGTACAATTTGCTGCGTGAACCACTTGTATAGCTCCTCTTGAGAGTCCAAAAGCTGACCCTTGCTCTGGGCAGCTTCCTTGCAAGCGGTCATAAGAGAAGCAAATTCATCACCCTCGAAAAGACCAGGAACCTCACCGTTGGCGAGAAGAGTATTCATGCGCTCCAAGAAGCCAGAGTCGAGAACATTTGACTCGTCCATGATGAAGCAAATCTTTTCACCCTTGACACCACATCTTCTGAGGACGTTTCTGAGGTCGTCATCAAAGTCCTCGGCTGTGTACTTGCCATGGACCTTGATTTGGAACACCTTGAGGCCGCTCGACCAAGCAACGAAGCGAGATAGCGTAGTCTTGCCACTTCCGCTGACACCAATGAGAATGAGATGTCCTTGAGGCTGTCTGAAGACTCTGTCGATGCGAAGGATGTGGTCAAGGACGTCATTGAAGAGAATGAGAGGTACGTCGAGCTCTTCTTCGCAGAATTGGCGAAGACGGATGCGAAGGTAGTCGCGGAGTTGCTCACGATCAACGGGCTCGTAGTGCTTAGACATCCAGGTTGAGTAGAGGATGGGGCGCTGCAGAGCAGTGACTTCATCGACGTTAGGGAAGTGCTCAAGCGCAATTCTGTTGACTGCTTCTTCGGTCCATTGTCTTTCGTCCTCGGCAATGAGTCTGTCTGAGAAAAGACGCAAGGCTTCGTGAGCCCAAATTCTGACCAAACCCTCCAGGCTGAGGACTTCGAGAGGCTTAATAGCTTCGTACACGGCACGTACCCAGCGAGTCAACTCACGAGGCGAGTAAACATAGTGAGGCTGAATGTCTGCAGTGAAACGTTTTTGCGATTCAGAGTAGAGCTGAATCATAGCTCTTGTCAGGGCGTCCGAGTAGCCACGCAGAGAAGGAATGATCTTGAGTACAGCACTGTTGAACGTGCCATAGATCTGAGTGAGAGACAATTCACCGGGATAGTCAACCATGATGAGTGGAGCGTGTCTCAAGAATCTCAAACCAAGTGGGGTACGGCCAGCATCAGTAGGAGGGTTACAAGCGCCGACAAACTGGATGCGCTCAAGGCTGACCCATGTCTTTGTAGCTGTACGCCAGAATCCACCATGTTCCACCATCTGGCGAAGGAATGAGATAACTCTTTGAGTGCCATACTTATCGGGAGCGGGCAAGTTGATCTCGTCGCAGAACAATACAAGCCAGCGACCGATTTGTGTAGGTGCAAGTGTAGTGCCGTTGAGCGTCTTCTTGTACTCACAATACTGCTCAAGCGTCTTTACGAGAAGCTCGGGACTTGTAGCGCTCGAGAAGTTGAGGCCGACCACCTCGAGAGTAGGTAATTTTCTGAGAGCGCTGAAAAGGGTCATTGTCTTACCAGATCCAGGAGGACCGCAAAGCAAGAGTGGCTTGTGCTCAGCAAGCCATGAGTAGAGCACGTCTTCGTGACGTACAGTGTCGACAGTTGGGATGACAACATCGGTCTGAGTGATAGAGTGAGTGTTGACTTCAATCGAAGGAACCTGGTTCTGCCATGGTACCCACTGCGATTCAGGAAGAACCACATCGTAGTCGATCATCGAGCCTTGGTCTACCAATGGTGGCAGATCGATAGAAGCAAGGCTGGCAATGTAATCGCCGAAAGTCTTGCGGTCGGTCAGGGGACAATCTCCAACAAAAGACCAGATGATGGCGAGCACAAGCTTCTTGGACATGAACGACTCGATTTGCTCAAGCTCGAGAGGGAAATCAGGATGTTGTACATTATACTCAATGATCGATCTGCAGGCCTTGCGCAGGAGAGAGAACAAGGTCGTTAGAGCTCTGATCTCTGTGAACTCCATAATATGATTGTAACCCTTGGCTTCACTAAGAGCTTGAGCACAGAAGTTGTTGGAAGCAAGACGTTCTTGGAGTAGATCAGCGACTTGGTTTTGCACGGCTTCAACAGCAGCAGCAGTCTGAGTGGTTAAGATCGAATCTTCATCGAGGTCGTCGAAGCTTGCACTGCGCAACTCGGCAAGATGGTTCGAGATCATCAGCTCGGTAGTCACAGTATCGTCGCTGAACCAGACCATACCGCAACGACTGACAGTGGCAAGGGTGGCATACTTGAGTGTCTCGACTTCAAACATGATGCGGACGTTCGCAGGCAGGTTGAGACGCTCACCGTTAGGCAAGGTAAGCAGCTTGTTGTCATCAAGAACACTGTTCAAGTTCTCGACCCATTCAGGATCAACATCACCGTCAAAGATAATCCAGTGGCGCTTGCTATCTTCACCTCTCAGGTTGTCGACAATCTTTCGGAGGATGCTGGTGAAAAGACCATCGGTCCACTCGCGAGTGGTCGCATCAAGGGTGCCATAAAGGCTCTCTTTTGACATGACCTTGGGATCGATGATGTGACAAACTCCTTCAATGCCGTCGACGCGTTGCAGAGCAGCGAGCAAAGTCTTCCAGGCAGTAGATTTACCAGTGCCCGAGCTGCCAACAGTCATAACACCGTGATGGATGTTCTGAATCTGGTAAAGCTGGAGAACCTTGGTCATCCATGAGTCGGTCGCGATCAGCTTGTTCTCGGCAGCGATGTCTCTGATTGCCTTCTTAAGGTCTGCCAGTTCAGCTGGCACATACTGTACGCCAGGGAAAACTTCATCCTCGACTTGACGCATGATGTCGACATCGGGTCGCACAAGTTTGGGTGCAATGGTTTCGCGAAGACTCTGTACGATGATCTGAGGCTCGACGATCTCTTCGGGTAGTGTCTCCCCTGCATGGTCCACAAGGCGTGATCGCTTAAGGCCACCGGAGCTGACAAGGACACTCTTCAAAGCACGAAGACCGAAGTCGTAGTGAGGCTGAGCCGAGAGACTAGCACCGCAGCGGTCGAAGAAGGGAACGACTTGTCTTGAGAGAGGCTTGGCTTGTGAGAAACCTTGAGAGTAAAGCATGACTTCGGCGATCAACTCCTTGTCGGGCTTCGACATAGCAACACTGCGGAACAACTTCTTCAAGTTGTCAGGCAGATTTGAACGGCCTGCGTAGCCAGGGTTCATAGTGATGAACAGACCAGTATTCTGGTGCACGATGAGTTGACGTCCGATGAGCTCAATCTGTGCCTTTTGTTCGCCGGTGCTCTTGCGGAGACCAAGCTGGATGTTCTGAATCTGCTGCGAGACAGCAGATAGGATACGCTCTTCCAGTCTGTTGAACTCATCGAAACATCCCCAGGCACCGACTTGCGAGATACCGAGGAAAATTCTGCCCATGGCTTGGTAGTCGAAGGTGTCGTCACAATTGAAGACCAGGGTAAAGCGGCCGAGCTGGACACCGAGAGCCTTGACTGATTCGGTCTTACCAGTACCTGCAGGTCCGTATGGCGAACCACCAAGTCTCTGACAGAGAGCTTGAGTAAGAGTAAGGAAACAACGATCTGTCAGAGGAGTGCGCACAAGGCGGTCGGGCACACCAAGATATTCGAAACCATACGCAAGAACAGCGTTTGCCATCTTGATCTGAACGCGATCCAGCGGCTCGGCTTCAGGCTGGTACTCGTAGCGCATCGACAAGAGCCAGAGATGGTGAGTAGGGGAGTCAGCACCGGCATTCACAAGCTTTTCTACGGTGTCTCTTTGATGCACGAACTCAGTGATGAGGTGTTCACACTTCTTTCTGTACAGAGCATCGAGATCGCCCAAGACTGAAGCTGCGAGGAGACGCAAAATCTCAACTAGACGATCAAACAATTGTGGCAATGAAGCACCGCCTTCGTTGAGCGCTGTTCCAACCCACCTTGTCCAACATGCTTGAGTAGCAAGTACGACGATTTGACCAGGATAGTCGTTGATGAAAGCCTCCAAAGCAGAACCGTCGATGTTATCTTGACCAGCAAGCTCATCGAAGGCAGTGTATGCTTCGGTGAAAGACTCCGCGAGAGTCTCTTTCATGTTTGTCTCCAGTGCACCAAGCCATTCATTGACTCTAGGTGTCTTGGAGAGGGAAACAATATTTTTAAGCATGACCCGCTCTCCTTCTCGTGATGTGATGCCAGTGATGTTGGCTTCTTCATCGGTGACAACACCAGAGATACCAGCAAACATCTTTTTCAGGTGCTTAGCAATGCGCAAAGTATCATTGCTGTTACCGATAATCTCGAGCAAATCCTCGTCACCAACGAAGTAGAAACGAGGGAACGACACTCTCTCGCGTTCAAGGTACTCTCCGAGAGCTTTTTGGATTCGGTTCAGCTGATCGGCAAGACGCTCCAAAGATTTTTGCACACCAGGAATGTTGAGTACATCAAGCACCAGAGGTGATTTGTAGACCTTTTTCAGAACAGCCAAGAATTCGGTGTTGATGTTGTTGAAGCGATTGGACTCCATCGGAAGAAGAGTCTTGATGTCAACGTTGCCAGTGAACACACCCTCCAGGTAGACCCACTGGCGCTGCACGTCAATCCATACATCAAACAGAAGGTGGACGCGATTGAGACGCTCCTCCCACGTAGATGCGTCTTCTTCAAAGACCTTGTAGTAGGGAGAGTGACGCATCGCTTGCAATGAGTTGAGGTGCTCACTGCACTTGGCAAAGAGGTCGTCCCAGCCACGAATAAGTCTGCAGCGATTCTGGTAGTTCACCAACTCGAGTGTGTAGTTCTGCCATGTATCCTTGACTTGACGCAAGAACTCTTCAAGAGCCATCTCACCCTGAGC
>Ga0058697_10000575_pt1 | contig 15862 bp, 17 predicted proteins | sample AgamicAsMae_FD_66619 | JGI IMG/M metagenome (GOLD analysis project Ga0058697, IMG submission 66619) | Agave microbial communities from Guanajuato, Mexico - As.Ma.e | ecosystem: Host-associated > Plants > Phyllosphere > Phylloplane/Leaf | place: Guanajuato, Mexico | collected 2012-06-04
GGGCGAAGGCAGACGCGTAGTTTTCCTACTCGATCAAGTCGCGTCTACTGGCCGGTACTGTTCGCACCACGGCGCCCGCTATGAAGTCGATTGGGTCAAACGAGATGGAAGCAGACCATAAAGGTGATGATGAACTCAAAAGCGCGACGCAAAGGCGGAAGTCGCTGCCGACGAAGCACGTCTGCGCATGCCTTGTTCGCTCGTTCACGCGCTTGGACCCACCGGCTGCATTGCTCCTTCCCAATCCTCTGCCGCTATGGAGCACCTTCCTATTCGTAACTCGCTCCCCTCTTCTATGCATATATCCAAGTATCTCAATTCTGATACTGTCCACTCGACTTGTCTGCTCATGCAGTCTGCCTAGTCATTGCTTCGACGTAGGAACCCACTCCTTAAAACACCAGCTTGCTGGCTCTTCTCGGCCGCTTGTGCAGAACGGACCTTTAGCTGGCTCAATTGGCAATCCGAGCCTGCTCGCGAGCGCCTTCCCGCTGTCACCTGTCACTTTGTACCAACCACCCCTCATGATCTGTACCTGAAAACCTTCTGAAGCCCACCTCCGTCTGCACATGGCTCTCCTACAGGCTGCTGCTCTGCCTCCTGCACAGCCATCCTATGTGCTCAGAGGTCACAATGCACAAATTCACAGTGTTTGCTTTGTACGCCATAACACCCGCCTATTGACTGGTGACGCCGAAGGCTGGCTCGTCCTGTGGAATCTTGCTTCCAAGCGACCTGTCGCTGTATGGAGGGGTCATTCTGCTGCTATTCTAGCCGTGTCGACTTGGACAGATGACAGGCTGATTACGTGAGTCACAGGCACATGTCGTTATCTTTCGTTGCTACTGTGCTAATGATGATTACAAGACATGGGAGGGACAGTAAGTTGCGTGTCTGGCAGCTGAAAGCTTTGGATGAGTCCACTTTTTCTATTGTTCTACCCATAGAAGATCCTGTCACACCTCGCCATGAGCCATGGCTGCTGCATACCATCTCCGTGAACACTCTCAACTTCTGTTCATTTTCTGCCTGCGAGGCCTCTCCATCAGAGGCTGCCCAACTGTCCATCGAAGTCGTTGATACCACCCTACTTGTTGCTGTCCCAGGAGACACGGAAGGTGACATTGACGTCTATTCCTTGCCCTCGAAAGCAAAGCTCACTACGGTCTGCCCTCCGAGGACCACTAAGCTAGGTAAGTTCCTGCCACTTAGTTCTTTCTCTTGATCGTGACTGATGTTGCATGCAGGCATGGCTATGTGTGTCAAGATATTAATCCAGGACGGACAACTCATATTGATAGCAGGCTATGAAGGTGGCCATTGTTGCTTGTGGCGTTTCGACCATGTCCAACAACAATGGGTTTTGCTCTCTACGACCAAGAGTCACACTCAGCCGATACTCTCGCTAGACGTTGCGAAATCTCTTCGAAAGTACTATACATCTGCTGCAGACGCTACCATCGCTAGCCATTCTCTCACGGACCTGACAGCATCTCAGCCCATCAAGACAACTGAAACCAAGCACTCTGGCCAGCAGTCCCTTCATGTTAGGTCCGATGACAAGATCTTCGCCACAGCTGGATGGGATGGGTGTGTGCGTGTCTATTCAGCAAAGACGATGCGTGAACTCGCTGTGCTGAAGTGGCATAAGCAAGGCTGCTATGCCCTCGCATTTGCAGATCTGTCCTCGCAACAGACCGAAACTTTCGAAAGCGAAATCAAACATTCCGGGGATGAACAAGCTTCTACGACACTTCGAACAGTTGGACAGAGGCGAGAGACCAGAGCCCAAACAACGCACTGGATAGCTGCTGGTTCAAAAGATGGAAAGGTTTCGCTATGGGATATCTATTGATGATGAAGAAGAAGGAAAGAAACTAGCACTTAGCCCAAGTTGAACTCCGAAGCACCGCCACCCATCATGGCCTTTGTCTTTGCCCGCATCATCCTGGCCGCTTCCTGAGCATCAGTCATCTGGAGACCATCGTCACCATCAGGTGCAGATCTCTTTTCGCCAGAGCTCTTTGCACCCTTGACATTAGCTTTGTGACGAGAGTCCTTGGACTTCTTGGCGTCCTCTTTGCCTGGACGCAGACCTGGGACCTTGATGCTACCAGGCTTGTCTCTAAGCGCGAACGCCTTAGCCAAGTGACCGAGATGAAGGGTCTTGATGTTGAAGATTCCTCTCTCTGCTGCCACATGGGTAGCGTAAGCTCTGATATGGCTCTGATATGCGCGACGAGCCTGCTCGAGATGTTTGGGAGTCTCGAGAGCCCATCTCTCGACATCAAGTTGCCAGTCTGTTGCCTTCTCTTCCCACTCGCGGCCGGAAGACACTGTGCCCGAAGTTGGCGTCAGACCCTTCTTCAACAGCTCAACAGCGTCGTGCCGAGTGAGACCATGCCCTGCGTCTCTTCGGCCTTCTTTCAGGATGTCGACATAACCTTCCTCGTTGCCGGGTTGGAGGAAGATCAAGGCTCTTCCGTCACGTCCTGCACGAGCGGTACGTCCAATACGATGGAGGTGGTCATCTTTGCTGAATGCCGGGTCGTATTCGATGACAAAGTCGACGTTTGGAAGATCCAGACCACGAGAAGCAACATCAGTACAGATCATGACTGAAGCATCCTTGTTGTTGGTGAAGGCCTTGAGTGTAGAAGTACGGATGTTCTGAGGAAGCGAACCGTGCATACGGAAGATGGAGACATCGTTGTCCTTGCCCGAGATGATGGGTGAGATGGCCTCGGTGCATGCGTCGTCAATCGAACCTCCTTGTCTGATCTTTCCGGGAGCTAGCTTCTTTTCGTAATTTGACAGTTCCTTCTCTTTCTCCTTTCTTGCAGTAGTCGTGATAGGATTCATCTTATCCAGTTCGGACAATTCGGGGTTCTTTTTCCTCTCCTCCTTGGCTTCTGATCCAGTAATCTTCTTCTCTCCACCACGCGTCAGGACTTCGAAGTGGAAATCAACAGAGTCGGCGCATGACATGAACACGATAGTCTTCATAACGGATCCCTTCCTGGCGAACGATCGTCGGAGAATGGCGGCAAGTGTCACCAGTCTTAGCTTGGCGGGTACGACAGCATATGATTGCTTCAACTGGGCGGGCGCCGAGAAGGCATGGCCACTCTTTTCTGCGTCTTCGGCATTCCTAGGCTTCTCGGCAGAGATTGATACGGCCTCTTTCAGAGTGATGTTGCCCAATCTCTCGACGTCCATCTTGATGGTAGCAGAACACAAGACGGTTGTTCTCTTCTCAGGCAGTCCGGGAATTGGTGTTTGCTGCACCTTGCGCATACGCAGATTCATCAGGGAGACGATTTTCTGAATGTCGTTTTCGAAACCAAGCTCCATCAAGCGATCACCTTCATCCAGCACTAGCCATCTTACATTACTGACATCCAGTCTCTCAGTGTGTTCCAGGTGATCAACCAGGCGACCGGGTGTTGCTACCAGGATGTTCAGGCCCTTTCTCAATCTCGCCTTCTCGGATTGTTTCTTCTCTCCACCAATAACAGTACCAGCGACGATCCAGTGGGCGGCTCCAAGTAATGACTCAAGTACAGTAGAGATCTGCTTGCTGAGTTCTCGCGTAGGGGCCAGGATGATGGCAAACAATCCAGAGTCTCGATTGAGACCACCAGTACCACCGTTTTCTTTCCTCGCAGTCTCGGACATGGTGACCAAGCGTTGCACAATGGGCAGAAGGTAAGCCAGTGTTTTACCGGAACCAGTCTCTGCTTGGATGAAAGCGTCCGAGTCGTCCTTCACCAGTTGTGCAACGGCCTTTGCTTGAATAGCTGTAGGAGCCTTTATTCCCATCTTCTCGAGTAGGTGGCGAGCGACGTTCGGTGACAGACCCAAGGAGGTGAAAGTGTCGAGTTCGGAGCTTAGAGGGGCGTTGGAAGGCTGTATAGGTTCTGCATCGTCTGCTTCTTCGTCTTCCTCGACAGGAGCGGTTGTGGCAGTAGGGTTGTATGTGAACAGAGAGGAGATGACCTCCTTAGGGCGTTGTCTAGGAGGATTGTTGCTGTCTCTTGGGCCGGTGCGGCCGGTGGTATGTGTAGGCTTGTATTCGCCAGTCTCGGTCTTTTGGCGCTTGAAGGGACGAGGTTCGGAGTTTGAGCCTGATCGCACATCGTTTCTTGCATCGTTTTCCTTCTTGTAGTCTGGATTGCTCTTGTTCTGGCCGTATTGCAAGGCCTTTTTTGCGGTCAAACGATCCTTCCAGCGACCGCCCTTGTATGCGGTAGTCTTGGGAGCCCACGGTTGATCACCAACCGCGAAGTTGAGAAGCATTCCATCGTCGGCCATGGTGAGTATAATATCTGTCGACACAAGGAGCCGGTGCAGACTTGGGAAATTTTCCAGACAGACCAAACGGCAAGGCTCAAGAAACTCTTCGCAGATCTGGGGTAGTTAAGCTTGGACCAAGCAGTCTCCCGCAGTCTCCCCCGAGCTGCCTCAGTGCCTCAGTCATCTCCATCTCTATCACGACAGACATAGAGGCCGACAAATCTTCGCAATCTGCATCGAGCTACCGCTGGTATTACCTATGCTCGAATTCTGTAGGGCGATGATTGATATTAACGAACTTCGTATCTCTGGATGAATAGCTAGCACACAGCTTCACACTTCCATTGGCTGCTGGACATTGCTCCGCAGCCACGCGCAGCTCTCTGATCAGAACGTGCCCTTTCAGCTAAGTCTTGCAAGCCTGCACGCCAGTCTTTGCCGTGATTGAATATCTGGCGTCGCTCATCACCGAGCAGCTGTGGTTCACATGTCCCATGGCTTGCTGATCTTCGTACGTGGCAGCGCTGAGACAAGAGAAACCGTTGAACCATGACGTCTGCTGAAATCCAACATGCTTTGGCCCTTCCTGTCCCGCTGGACCTGCATATCAGAAAAATTTAACTCTCTAATCTCTTTCACAATAGTACACTGAATTCTTCAATATGGCCCAGCGAATGCGAGCTGTGCAGTACACCTCTGTCCAAGGGGGTCTTGAAAAGAACCTCACCTATACCGAACAAGCCTTGGCCCCGCAACACGATGAGCAGATGCAGCGCGGCGATCACATCATGGTCGAAGTGATTTCTGCTTCCATCAACCCACTGGACTGGAAGATGCCCGAGACTCCTGTCATTGGAAAGGCCTTGACTTATTCTTTCACTTCCTCCGCCACGATACCCGGTATGGATTACTGTGGAAGAATAAAGTCAACCGGCTCTACCATTGATAGCTTGAGCATTGGCGAACTTGTATACGGACGACTGACCAGACCTACATCCTCGGGCACACTCGCTCAATACGTAAGTGTCAAAGATCAACGGTAATGGCCCCAGACTCACATATGTCAGGTCAACATCGACCCCGGAACCTGTATACCTCTCCCAGAGGGAGTCAACCCAGATGACGCTGCTACAATCGGTCTAGCTGGTGAAACAGCTTATCGTAGTATCGTTCCAAATGTGCAGGCTGGCGACAGAGTATTTATCAATGGAGGCTCTTCAGGCACAGGTACTTTCGGAATCCAGATCGCAAAGCTTCTGGGCTGTCACGTCACCGTATCCTGCTCAACATCCGCCATCGAACTCTGCAAAGAACTGGGTGCAGACGAAGTCTTCGACTACACAAAAACAGACTTGATTGCCGAGCTGATTGAGAGTGGAAAGACCGAACCGTTTGACCTGCTAGTAGACGACGTCGGTACACCTGCGGATCTCTACAACGAATCACATCTGTATCTCAATCCGCAAGGTAAATTCATCTCGATCGGCAGCAAGAACGATATCTCCTCACTCGCGGCACGTACGCTCCCGACCTTTTTGGGCGGTGGCAGACGCAAGTCGGTGCAAGTTCACGCCTTGCTCGGAACAAATCGCGATGATCTGGTGCAGCTTGGAAGATGGATGGCTCAAGGCAAGATCAAGGCCGTTATCGACTCCACCTATCCTTTGAAGGATGCCGCAGAAGCGTATGCAAAGTTGAGGGGTGGTCATACACATGGAAAGATTGTAATTCGGGTGGGTGCGAAGCACTGAGTCAGACTGCAGAACCTCCCAGGTATTCGATAAGTAAATTACATACAGTTCTCAATTAATATCCCCTCAATCCCTTGATGCGGTGCAAAAATATGAGGCTGTTGTATAATCAAAGGTCAGGCGTATTTTGAAGCACAAACGTGTGTATCGCCCATACTCAAAAGCACCGCGTACTGTACATACTCGACGACGACAGACAGCTGCAATTTCCACTTGCCAAAATGCTGACAATGGGTTGAAAAAACACGATTGACCTCGCAGCGCGGGGACAAGCGATTTTCCAAGACCAAGCGAAACTGCCATTGTCGATTCAGCACACTCAAGCAGCAACGTCGCGACAGGATGGCCTTCCCGAGGTTCCGCTCCTTCCAAGGTATACACTGATCTTCCCAGCACTCTTCTGAGAAGGCATTGTCTTACATCTCATAGCCGTGTCAACATGTGTCCCACGTATACCGAATGTCGCCAGACGTACGATACACACGTTTCGCGAAGTGCAGCCCCTCCGCACGTTTAGGAAAGAGCTTCGGACAGGCCAACGGACAGTAGGCTTTGTGCCGACCATGGGCGCATTGCACGAGGGCCACATCTCATTGATGCGTCAAGCGGCTGCCGAGAACACTGATGTCTTTGTGAGCATCTACGTCAATCCCACTCAATTCGGCGTCAACGAGGATCTCGACAGTTACCCAAAGACATGGCAAGAAGATATGGACAAGCTACAAGCTCTCAACAAGGAACTGCAAGGTGACACTAGCTCTGGACGCATCACTGCTGTCTTTGCACCCATCACCAAGGTCATGTATCCCACACTGCCGCCATCGTCCGAGATCACAGGTTCAGGATCCTTCGTCACAATCACGCCCTTGGGAAGCCTGCTTGAAGGTGCATCGCGCCCAGTCTTCTTCCGTGGTGTTGCTACCGTCTGTATGAAGCTGTTCAACATCGTCATGCCCGAAAGGGTCTACTTTGGCCAGAAAGACATTCAACAGACGGTCGTCATCAAGCGCATGGTAAAGGACTTTCACCTCGACACCGAAGTCAAGATTGGGCCCACAGAGCGTGAGGCTGATGGCTTGGCTATGAGCTCCAGAAACGTATACCTAGGCGCAAGGAGAAGGGAAGTGGGTGTGGTCTTGTCGCGTGCTCTCAGAGCCGCTGAGAAGAAGTACCTGCAAGGAAAACGTCTTCGTGCCGACATCCTATGGCCAGCTAACGAGGTCTCATCAAGTAAGATGATGGGACAAGACGACTTGCCTCCGTCAAAGCGTGCGAGAGTCGAAGTGGACTACATATCACTGGCCGACCCAGACACTATGGAGGAGATTGACGTTGTGGATGCCTCGAAGGGTGCTATTCTCAGTGGAGCTATCAAGTTGCTGCCTCTCGAAGAGCCTCAAGAAGGAGAGGATTGTGGTCTGGGCGGAGGCGCTGTTCCTGTCAGACTGATCGATAACATCATCTTAAGGCCGATGAACTAGATCACAATACAGAGCAATAGTCTAAGGACGACTTCAATGTCCAAGAACAAAAGGCCCCTGCCCAGATGATAAAAATGTGTCTCCCCTGACGTGTTGGCTCTCTCGTGACCAAAGATAGGTCGACAAACCCGATTCGCAAACAGCCTTGTACTCTTTTCGGAGTGCTTGATGTGCTGAGAAGATCAGATCAACAAAACAACGGCATGTCGGTGATAGATGTGGCCGGCGATTGTTGATGGTTCGTCGATCCCTGCCGACTTCTCAAAGTCCGTAGCGGGGAAGCCTTTTTCAACACCTCATGACGATGATGCTGCATACCTGCATGCTCAATCCTTGGTTACTCTGCCGTCTGACTGCGAGAACAACGAGGCTTCCATCGTCTCGTTTGCGCGGCTCACTGCCTAATGTTACACCACTGATCCTGTAAGTCGCAACCCGCGAGGCGGACATGGACGCCTGTCTCGGGCGCTCGAAAAGCTGAACATCGCATTCTGGCTTGAGCTCGAGAAGAGACTGGATAGAAAGAATAACAGCAAGTCAAGGCTCCTTTGAGAAGCACTGTCAGGGACGAGGCCCACAGAAGCAGTGGTGATCCTTGTCAACATCGTCCACAGTGCATGACTCTTACGTACGTCGGCTCTCCAATTCGAGCACCTCGACCACGGGGCAACGTCAATGATGCCACTGTTCGTGCTACCCTCCCTTAGCAAAAGCCCAACTCTGTTGGTATACTTCCTCTCTAGGCAAGTCTAGTAAGTCGGACAACCGGCATGAACGTCCTACCGATGGGTGCCTTCCATGCGATGCGTAAGTGTGGTGGAGCAAGTATGTAGTGGATGTTCTGACCTTGATTTGCCCTCTCGCTCGCGTGGCTGTATGTTTTTCTTCTTCATCTCTCCCCAGCCACTGCTTTTTGTTCTCCTGCATTCTTGACAGCTCTAATTCTCGATGGTAAGTCATGTCCGAAACGTTTCTGCATTTGCCTGTGCAGGAACGACATTCTTGAATGTGATGAGCGGGTCTAATGGATAACTCAGGCTTCTGCTCATGAGAGTGCGCCATATCGGCCAGAAGTTCAAGCTTTGGGTGGCACACCAACGAAGATTGTCGACATACCGGTATGCGCTGTCTTCATGGTTCTATACATCATTGCTGGTGCCTTGCACATGGGAACTTTCACAAAGAACAAGAAGGTCGGAAAGAAGTTTATCTTTGGTGGAATGATGTTTGGTAAGACTACATACTTCTACCATCTTCAATACCCGACAGCATGGCTGATTTCAAGGTCCTAGGTCTCTGCAAGATCCGCATCGTAACACTAAGTCTTCGGATGGCATGGGCATGCTACCCTCGCAACATCAAGCTGGGCATCGCCGCCCAGGTCTTTGTTAATATCGGTGTTGTTCTGCTATACTTTGTCAACCTCTTCTTCACACAACGCATCGTCAGAGCCCAACATCCCAACTTTGGCTGGAGCAAGTTCTTCTCGCCACTGATTCCCATGGTGTGCGCCATCACTGTCTTGACAATCATTGCTCTGATCGTTGGCGTAATCCAATCATTCTACACCCTCGACACCAACATACATCGCATCGACCGGATTATCGAACTATATGGATCAACAGCGTTCTCTGTTATTGCTTTCATCCCTATCGTCATCGTCACCTTGTCAACACTGTTGCGACTGGTCCCAGGCATTCGCGGTCAAAAAGCACTCGACAAGTTCGGCTCCGGCAAGATGAGCACAAAGATTATCATTGTACTGGTGACCTCAGCCCTTCTGACTCTTGCCGCCTCGCTCAAGGCCGGCACCGGGTACCTGCCGTCCATCCCTCTTGTGAACGGAAACAATCCACCAACACCCGAACCGACCCCCTGGTACTTCAACCGCGGCATCTTCTACGGCTTTGGCTTTGGAGTGGAAGTCATCATCTTGTTCTTCTTTATGGCTGTAAGAGTAGACAAGCGCTTCATTATCCCCGACGGCGCCAAGGGACCTTACAGTTACGCCGGAGGCTTCGTCTTTGCAGGCGAGAGCGGCAACGAAAAGTCCAGACTGGGCCAACGCGATTCTACTCGCAACCTCACAGGCAGCTCACAATCGTTGCAGTCTTGGGGTGGGTCGACCCGCCGTGGCAGGAGCAAGGCCCCATCTGTCATCAGTTGGGGTGGTATCAGTCAGGCGGATACAGAAATGGGTGTTGGCGAAGACGGTGTTGAGCCGGTGCCGTACGTGACGGTCGAGGACGGTGAAATTGCCAGGCCGCCGAGCATCGGAGGTGCCGGACAAGAGATGGGCTGGGATTCGAAGAGTGGCAAGTGGAAGTTGAGACCCGTTTCCACAATGTCTGCCGTCTCGACGGCAATGCCAGTAGCGGCCCGAGAAGACGTCTAGACGACGGGTCTGTTATCGTAGAGGAAGTTGATCAGAACATCAACCAACAGGATGTTTTGCAACAGTTTGAAGCAAGTTGTGTTTTGGAGAGGCCGAGCGAGGAGTTTTTGCTCGTCATTACGTCGTTTTATGATTCATGTAAATAAGCACCATGTTTTTGATGAATTTACATTCTCAATCTTCTCAGTCCTTTCTGATGGTCTTGATGCCGTTGTCGTCTTGGTTCGACTGCTTCTTTAGGAAAGCAGCCTGCATAGCTTCTAAATCTTCGTCTTCGTCCTGGTCGAGATGTTTGCTGGAATTGGAAGCATCCTTCTCTGATGACGGATTCTGCGGAGGTACGCGGCGCACTTCAGGTCGGCCTGCTTGACGGGCTTCTTCTGCTTTCTGGTCTTCAATCTGCTGAGCCTCCATTTGGTCGAACTCATCCCGTCTGTCGATCCAGCGTTCCTGGACGTCCCTGACATCAATCTTGCCGCCCCATCCTTCTTGCATGGCGACTTGCCAGACCGAGTCGTTTGTGCCCTTGTCTGTACCAAAAACGTAACCACTGGCGCGGTCCACGGCATGTAGCAGGTTTGTCATGGACACCTTATCCTCGACAGCGAGCGTCTCAAAGGCGACAAGACCGAAATCACCAATGAGTTGGATCAGAGCTTCGTTGAGGGCTGTGAACTTTGACTCGGGCAATTTGGGAATGTCTTTGTTTCCAGCACGATCTTCAAGATTCTGCACAGATGTGTTGTTTTGTTCGGCTTCGAGGTGGGGCAATAGATAATCCAGATCTTGAACTTCGGTATAGTAATCCAGATTAAAGGGCAGAGGCTCAGAGTTCTTTGCGAGGTTGTCGATTTTGGTCAAGACATTGACAAGGGGGAATGGCAGATGGAGCATGCTGCGCAGACAGAGTAGTAAGGAAGAGATATACAGGGTAGGGCGGGAAAGGGTGAGCGAGTCGAGGAGGTGGACAACGATCAGCTGTCAGCGGTTAGTTTGACGAAGACATGTAGAAGGGAACGAAGACGGACTCTGTAACCAATTTTCTCGAGACGGTGAAACAAGTTGGGCATTGTATTGTGATGTGTAAATAACTCGACCTGGCCTGGGCAGTCGAAGAGAATGTACGAGTCGCTGAGCTCTTTCAAGCCTTCCTCGAGCCATTCAAAGTTCTCTTGCAACTCCTCGAGGGCATACATGACGCCACCATTAGGACCCAGCTCTTCCTGCTCCATGACTTCTTCGAGCGAGACCAGATCCCGTATGTCGAGGGCGCATGGATATGAAGTTTTGTCGTTGGCTGGGTCGAGGTTGACGACGGCGCATTTGCGATCGATGGCGGTGAGGAACTGGTGCATGCCATCACAGTAGGTCGACTTACCCGCGCCTGGCGGACCAATAACTAGCTGTGCAAAAGGCATGTTGGTGAGAGATGAGAGGAGTCGGTAGCATGGCGCGAGCGAGAAAGTAATAATAATTGTTTGCAATGACGGAGTATTGCCCCGCAAAAGATTCGAGGCCGACAAGCTCCTGCCCGCCGCTTGTTGACTTTGTTCATTGCCGTCGCATTTACACCATCATCACACAACAATGAGTGGTAACTATATCCCCTTCTGCGCCGGGTTTCTTGTACTCTTACTGATTCCTCTCGTAGCTCAAATAGAACTTGCGAATGCGCCGTCTGACGCCATCTCGGCCGTCCGCTTTGCTCCCGATTCGCCAAACCGTCTGCTGGTCGCTTCTTGGGATCGCAATGTCTACCTCTACGACACAAAGAACGGAGACCAGGGCAGTCTGTTGCAAAAAGTAGAGCACCGCGCTCCTGTCTTGAATATCTGCTTCGGCCATGATGACAACACCGCCTTCAGCGCCGGCCTCGACTGGGACGTCAACAGAATCAACCTTGAAACCGGCGACAAGACCGTCATCTCATCACACCATGCCGGTGTCAAGTCTATCGTCTACTCGCACTCTCACCACCTGCTCATCTCGGCCTCATGGGACAGCACCCTGCATGTTCACATACTCAAAGACGCCAATCTCGCCCACCCTCCCTCGACCATTCCTCTTCCTTCCAAACCATTCTCCATCTCCTTGACTCCCACAAAACTCGTTGTCGCCATGGCCTCACGCCAGATCTTCATCTACGACTTGGCCGCCCTCAAGATGCTCACCTCGCAATCGGCCCCCTCCCAAGAATCTGGAAACCAGAGCATCCTCGAGGTCCAGCCCTGGCAACAGCGTGAAAGCAGTCTGAAATTCATGACCCGTGCAGTCTGCTGCATGCCCAACGATCAGGGCTACGCACTGTCTTCGATCGAGGGCCGCGTCGGTGTCGAGTGGTTCGATCCTTCGACCGAGTCTCAGAGCCGCAAGTACGCCTTCAAGTGCCACAGACAAGCAGACGACGGCGTCGACGTCGTCTATCCAGTCAACGCTCTGGCCTTCCACCCTGTGCACCAAGGAACCTTTGTCAGTGGAGGTGGTGACGGTTTTGTGGTGCTGTGGGATGGTGTTACCAAGCGCAGGATTAGACAGTACCAGGCATATCCTTCCAGTGTCTCTAGTGTTTCATGGAGCTCTGACGGCAGATATCTGGCCATCGCGATCAGCCCTGGCTTCGAGGACGGTAAAGAGCTCATCGATGAGGGTCAGGTCAAGTTGTACATCAGAGAACTTGCAGATGGTGAAGCGAAGGGCAAGAGTGTCAAATAGAACTGAGGAGAGGCTCTGGAACAATTTAGAAATTTTGATACATTAGCGTAGGCGTTTTCGTCCTTGTATTCCCCTGGACGCCTTGGTATAGAATCTTATGTCCTTCTATTATTCTCTGTCCTCTCAATCCTCGTCCATGTCATCATCATCATCGTCGCTCTCAATACCCATCGAGGCTTCTGCTCTTGTGTTGCCGGATGCACCCTCGGCTCCAAGCAATTTGTCGAGTGTAAAGTCCGAGGCCTTTCCTTGGGCCGTTGCCCGTAGTATAGCAGCTTTTGCTCTCCTGATAGCATCCTCTTCTGCTTTGCGAATGGTTCCAGACACTCTGACGACCTGGATGACACAGGCTTGGTCCACGGGCTTCGGAAGGCGTGTAACGAAACTCAGGGCGGCCCAGACGAGACGGTAATGCGCGCGTGAAACTCGAACAATGGCCGTGGATGTGGCAGGAGAAAGATATTTGACTAGCTCTGGTCAGCTCCTTTCGCATAGCAGATGTCGAGGTGGATAGACTCACCAACAAGACTACTGGCAATCATGCCACTGCCATAATCTCCGAACAATTCTGTCACGCCATCTCTGATCATGCGTGCCAGTAATTGTGCGTTTAGTTTGTCCGATGAGGGTCGGCGGAAAGAAACGACATCGGGGACTTGCCCATCTTTTGTCGCGGGCTTTGTAGGAGTGTCCGAGTCGGGATATAGGATGTTGACCAGCAGGTAGCGGTGCTTCAATCGGACCATGATGACGGGTCTTGTCGCGTGTAATGAGCGCTGGGGTTTGCGATATCTGATAATGCAATCCGCATTTTATATGCGATCAAGTCATGGCTGAAAAGAGAATTGGTTGCTCCAAACACTGACAAAGGTTTTGGTTCGAATCAACTTCGGCGCTTGGCATGTGGTGCACTTTTTGCGATGTCATTCTTGGACCAGTTTAGATTCTGTGTTTCGATTTGTGATATGTATGGCTATGACTCTCAGTGGACATTTCCTATCTACTGAAGGAACTGTGCATTTTATAAATTTAATCCTTTGTAATGGGAGATCCAGACTTGGATAACTTCCACTGCGTCTCCTACCCTCTCACAAAGGTCTAGACGCTATGAAAAGGCGCAAGATCTTCCCAGATGGTAGACAGATCCGAGAGACGAGTACTGTAGTGTGCTTCGGGAATGGGGGTATCTATGCTATGTTCGCTTCTTGAAACTGTCTGCTTATGCGCGCTTGGTTCTCTTCTTGCGCTTCTTGTTCTTCTTTGACTTTTTGCTCTTCTTGACAGTGGGTGCAATCACGTTGCCGTCGTTGTCCAACTGTTCCTCGTCTTCGTTGTCGGATTCGTCTTCGTCCTCATCCGAGTCAGAGCCTTCGGCATTCTCCTTTGCTTGTCTCTGCTCTTCCTTTCTAGCCTTCTTGTCCTCGGCTTGCTGCTTCAACTTCTCTTCTCTTCTGATGGCTGCTCCGTACTTTTGCTTGACTTCCTTCTCGAACGCCTCCTTTTCGAGCTTGAACAACATCATGGTCGCTCTTGCATCCTCGACAGAACTGTGCTCTCCGCCTTGAATCTCCACGTCGAGGAACTCTTTGGCCAATTTACGCAACGCAGGTGCTCTTCCCATGGACATTTTGCGGAATGTCGAGTGTCTGGATGTATCGCGAATATCCCTCTTTGGATGTGAGAGTAATAGCACGTCCAAATCGTTCTTGAGTGCGTGTCCAATCAAAATCTTTCCCTCCAACAATGCGGCAACATCTTTCTGTACTTCGGAAAAGGTACGGGCGACATCTGGTTTCAGGTGATGGGGTCGGATACCACTGACAAAGGTGCGGTAATCTGTGACTTCGACGCCCGGTACAGGTTGGACAAAACTATCGTAAATCTGTTCTCCGTGGAAGTTGACGATCGAGACGCGCGCGAGGACATTGTCGTCGAGTGGACCAGTGCCAACCATCTCGCAATCGATGGCTAGAAACTTTCCGGGTTTGTGAGTCGGGTGAAGGCCTTGGTTGACGAGGGAGTCGGTCGAGGTGCGAGTCGAAACGACGTCTTCGGCTGGAGTCGTGGTTCCGGCATTTGAGGCAGTCCTTGGTGTCGTGGTGTGGGATTTCGAGGGAGCAGCGCCCATGTTGGTCTTTCTCTGAGCAAAAGAAGGCTTGTTCAGCTCCGTCCTCGGTCTTTTTGTTCCATTCGCAGAGCCCTGGAACCTCTTGAACTTTTCGTCCTGCGATTCGGTCGTTCTCTTACGCTTCACGCTCGGATTCGAATCATCAGACTTGGGCTTCGGCTTGAGTGTTTGCTGTAGTCTCTTCCAGTTGCTCGACAGATTTGCGGCAGCGACTTGAGCCATGGTTTCTTGTTGCTTCAGTGCTTTGCTTTGCTGGTCTGGGGAATCATCTGGCACTTTTTTCTCCAGGGCCCGCCCGCCGGCTGCCGGCCCGAACGTGTGCGGCTTAACGCCGGCTTGCATCTCTATCACATGCCAGATCTCCCGAGATCATCAGGCACCAAATCCATGGAACTGTATAGGTCAGACTAGGTAATCTACACCAATTCAACTCAACTCATGCGGAGCTTCTTGGAGACAGATGAAGTCTTGTGCGAACTTACTCGCCTTGTTACATGAACGAGAAGACACCCGCTCCTGACCATGATTCTGGTCACAACTGCTCAGCATGTGCAAAGCTCAATCTTCACATGCCAAATCGACGTCATGATTGTCACATTTTTGTTCAACAAATGCGTACTGTGTGAAGGTCATCAAGTTTGGCCCCTGGTTGATATATCTGCTTCTCTCGCGCTCCATTCCCTACGGTGGTTCTATCACGTACAGCTATGCCTTCCATCATTGAACTTGGTGCTCCTGACCGCAATAATGGCCATCTGACTGCCACTGGCGACTCAAACGCGCTTTTGTCTCTCCTCAAGGACCAGATCAGTGATTTTCCCCCTGGCAAGCAGTACAACATCGCCATCAGCGAAACCCCTGTGACCGTCGAGCGTCTGCCTTACTATCCAAAGGAAGGAGATCGTCTGCAAGACCCTGGAACTGCCAGAGCCAATATAGCTGTCTCCAATGAGAGCCCAAACGGAACGTTGCAGGACAACTGGGCTGAGAAGCACAAACATCAGACTGTACGTCTGTTTCCTTTCAAAACCAGTCATTCTTGCTAAACCTCTATCAGGTCGTACAACAGCACGTCGTGTACTGGGACAAGGACCAGGAT
>Ga0058697_10000578_pt1 | contig 15810 bp, 12 predicted proteins | sample AgamicAsMae_FD_66619 | JGI IMG/M metagenome (GOLD analysis project Ga0058697, IMG submission 66619) | Agave microbial communities from Guanajuato, Mexico - As.Ma.e | ecosystem: Host-associated > Plants > Phyllosphere > Phylloplane/Leaf | place: Guanajuato, Mexico | collected 2012-06-04
GCTTCAGAAGGCTCTCCGGCGTCCGAGATGGCGTTGTCCGAGAGCTTGCGTCCGTCTGCCAGCGCCTGTCTCAAGAGTCCTCTCTGCTCTCCGAATGACGATGCGATATCCTGTCTGTCGTACTCTGCCGAGTCATCTCTTACCTCCTCTTCGTCTGTCTCGGATACACGGAACGAGGGTCTGACGGGTGCGATTTCGTAGAAGCCGGCTGCACGTTGCCATGATCTTGCGAAGTTGTCGATACTGTTGACGCCACCAGCCTGGCGCAGGGTGTTGATCTTCATCGACATTGACGACCTAGCGATATCGAGTCAGCGAAAAGTACGCACACAGAGTCAGGATAGCGTACCTCCTATGTCGCAGTCCCTGGGTATGGTGACCGTCTGGCGAGCCAGCAGCATGTTCGGGGGCATCGTGAACGTCTGCACCCCACTGTACATGGCTCTCCAGAGTCTCTGATGAGCCGCGACGTCCACCTCTTTCGTACTCGGTCCAGTTGGACGGGATGGGCGCTCTCTCGGCCGGCATGTTGAGTTAGAATTGTAGAGTGTCAAGCAGCAGGAAGGGAAACAGGTCGCGTGCGCAAAGTTGCAAGAAGATTGTCGATGTGCTCGGAGCCTCAGACCGTCGCTCGCACGGTTGTTGGCGGTTCAGTGTCGAGGCACGGCAGATCAACAAGCAGAAGAGGCAAAAGTTGACGAGGAAAAGTAGACGGCTACTTGAATAGATATAAGAGAAAGTGGGAAGGGCGCCCTTATCTGTGGTCAAGTTTGTGTAGACAGTGGGCGCAAACCTGATGTCAGGGTTTTGTACAGAAATGTGCCGTGCGGCTAGATACTGGTCGGTCTGTCTAGATCGAGGCGATCGAAATCTTTTATAGCGCTGGATCAAGCGCAGGGAAGCACGTCCTAGCGGTAGTGGCAGCAGGTACTGATCACTCGCTGTGTTGCGGTGAGAAAGGGGCCTATGAGGAAGGGGTTTGTTTACGAGCATTTAGACATTGTGGTGGCCTTTACCTAATGGCAACAGTCAACTGGTAGGCATTTGACTTTGTCCAAAGTTGCGGGTGATTCGGCGGATGTGGAGAAGGTGCGATCCGAGTGGCATCGGGAAAGGACTTATGGCCATTTGACGTCGCATCTAGAGATGGGCATGCAGGGCAGAGATCTTTGATATGGATGTGATTTGTGTCTGAGGATGTAATCGTGACAGCAAATGTCGCGTAAATTTCGCCTTAGGAGTGCGCATGGCTGAGATCTATATGCAGAATGACGGACATGATTGCTGCAAAAGGCCCTCTGCCAAAAGTCCTAGGAAGGCAGGCGCGGGCTTGAGTTCTCGAGAATTCTGGCAGGGAAAGAGCGACTTGGCCTACGCAACGCACATTCACGCGAAGTTCTGAGACCGCCGCGGTGGCCTCCCAACACCTTCCTTTCACCGCAAACTCGACGTGTGACCGCGACACCGTCAACCCTCTTTCCCTTGTACCCACTCACTCTCGGCGCAGAGCTTGTAAGTACTTATTGCGCGGATTACTCCTCTCCACTGGTCCTGCACCATTCCAACCGCCGCTGTTCCTGCTGGCATTGGTGCGACCGTCTCTCGGGCCCCTCCGCAGCTCTAGAAAAAGTGTTCAGAACATTTCGACTGACAAGCCCGCCCCGCAGCCTTTGATCCCACGGCTCGCACAACACACGCTCCGCCAACATGAGTGAACAGCAACAGGCCAACGAGGCCGAGAAGAACATTGAGATGTGGAAGGTCAAGAAGCTCATCAAGCGTCTGGCAGAAGCCCGTGGTAACGGAACATCCATGATTTCGCTTGTCATCCGTACGTCCTACCCGACATGCTCCTAAGAGCACCTCTCACCAGCGTCTTCCGACTCCTACCACCACTCAACCTCCGCTTCGGCTGCTGACACGCTCTCGCAGCCCCCAAGGATCAGATTTCCCGAGTCGCAAAGATGTTGGCTGAAGAGTACGGAACTGCTAGTAACATCAAGTCTCGCGTCAACCGTCTGTCCGTTCTGTCGGCCATCACATCGACCCAGCAGCGTCTCAAGCTCTACAACAAGGTTCCCACAAACGGTCTCGTCGTCTACTGTGGTGAAATCCTCACCGCTGAAGGAAAGGAGAGAAAGATCAACATCGACTTTGAGCCCTTCAAGCCCATCAACACCTCCTTGTACCTTTGCGACAACAAGTTCCACGTTGAGGCTCTGAGCGAGCTACTGGAATCCGACCAGGCCTTTGGTTTCATCATCATGGATGGTAACGGTGCCCTCTTCGGCACTCTCTCTGGAAACACCCGTGAGATTCGCCAAAAGTTCTCGGTCGATCTCCCCAAGAAGCACGGTCGTGGTGGTCAATCTGCCCTGCGTTTCGCTCGCCTGCGTGAGGAGAAGCGTCACAACTACGTCCGCAAGGTCGCCGAACACGCCGTCCAGAACTTCATCACCGACAACAAGGTCAACGTTGCTGGTTTGATTCTTGCCGGTTCCGCCGATTTCAAGAACGATCTGAACCAGTCCGATCTTTTCGACGGTCGTCTTTCCGCCAAGGTTGTCAAGGTTGTCGATGTTTCGTACGGTGGTGAGAACGGTTTCAACCAGGCCATCGAACTCTCCTCCGAGACACTCGGCAACGTCAAATTCATCCAGGAGAAGAAGCTCATCAACACCTACTTTGACGAGATTTCCTTGGACTCCGGCAAGGTCTGCTACGGTGTTGAGGATACTCTTCGTGCTCTGGACGCTGGTGCCGCTGAGACTTTGATTGTTTTCGAGAACCTGGAAGTCACTCGCTGGACTCTCAAGTCTTCCACTGGCAGCGAAGTCATCCTCCACACCAACAAGCAGCAGGAGTCTGACCGTAGCCAGTTCATGGACAAGGAGACTGGCCAAGAGATGGAAATTATTGAGCAGATGTCTCTCCTCGAGTGGCTTGCCGAGAAATACCGTGACTTTGGTGCCAACCTCGAGTTCGTCACCGACCGTTCCTCGGAAGGTAATCAGTTCGTCAAGGGTTTCGGTGGTATCGGTGCCATGTTGCGCTACAAGCTCAACTTCGAGCAGCTTGCAGAGGCTGATGAGTCTGATGATGAGTTCTACGATGATTGACAATTTGAAGCCCTCGCAAAGGGCGAGGACGTCGCTCCAGTCTCTAGACTGACGGCTCCTCGCGTGCAGCGCTTCGATAGCGCTGCCCCGAGTCTGGCGGAAAACAAAGACGTTGGAGCTGCCTCGAGTCGCTACGAGCTCCATCCTGGTAACTCGCCCGCAAGTGTACAACAAGAGGTACAGGTGTGTATTTGATCAATCTCTCCTTCAGGACGAGGTCGACTGACAATTGTATAGTCATCCACTCCTCGGTCATTCGTCGCACAAAAGTCCATCTTCAAGGTTCGCGAGAGCCTGACGAGAAAGCCCGCTGCGCCGAGCCCGCTGAGGGCACAGTTGCAAAACAACTGAGCAGCGACGACAATCCCTCTCTCGTCCAGCTTGAAGGCAAAGGACTAAGGAAAGACTCGTCAAAGTTGAGGTCAACATTGACGCACGTTCCAACAGACTCGGCGGTGAATGAGTTTCGGACAAAATTGATATTCTTACGGCGTATTTCCCTGATTTTTGTTGTTACCTAAGTGGCCTGGCTAGTATGTTGAGAAGAAAAGAAAAAGCAACAGAGTAAGACAGAACGAGAAAATGAATCAACACTATTCCATGGCCATAAATCTCCATGTCAGGGTAGTTCAGAAGTGAAGAACAGTTCATACTCAGTCTGGAACACGCTTCGCGTATCTCCATCGAGCTTACAGAAGTATCTCAAGCAAGTCACTGTTCTTGGCATAGACACAGAATCAACTTAGCTACTGGCATTGCAGCGGTGCGAGAATGATCATGTCGTCTAACGAAGTCTGCTATCTGTATATTGCCGCGCCACTATGCTACTCTACACAAATGGCTTCTCCGCAAACACCGTCTCTGTACTCTCCGTCTCGACGTCAAACTTATAAGCTCGAAACTCTCTACTCGACACCTTTCGCTCGAACAACACATCAAGTTCCTCAAACGTCCTGTTTCGAGTCTCAGGCATGAAGAAGAAGCAGTAAAGCGTACACAAACCCCCAAGACCAGAGAAAATAAAGCCCACTTTGCCTCTCCAGTCTCCCTCGTCTTTGTTCATTGCGTAAGGAATTGCTATAGCGAAGATGATGGATACCACTTGGACGGATACAGTAGCCAGTGCGATAGTGAGACCGCGGAGTCTGGCTGATGGGACTTCGGCTAACATGACGTAGCAGAAAGGCCCGATGGTGGTGTCGTAGATCAGGTTTGCCAAAAGCATTAATGAACATTGTGCCCATGTCGGCGCTGAAGTGGCTCGTGGTGCAAAATCAATGACTCCGATGAGGAACATGATTGTGGCGAGACCAATGGTGCCGAAAAGGTATGCAGGACGCCTTCCGACGTAAGAGAGAAGAGGCCAAGCAGCACACGTACCCACGAAGCCCAGAGCAGTGAGACCGAGATTCATGGAAAACGCATTCGCAGAGTCCAAACCCGCCATTTCGAAAAAGTAGACTGCGTAGCTGATGAACAGCATATTGCCTGTAAAAGCTTGCATATCATATGCCATCACACAAATGATCAAACGCCTGAGATCCGTGCCGCGGAAACAATCGAGATAGGTTGGCCGAGCTTGCTTTGATGATTCTTCCAGACGCAAGGTTTCGAGGATGTTGGTGAGGGTTAGGGACGTGTCTACTTTGCTGGTTGCGAAGCGTTTGAGTGATCGAGCGGCTTCTTCGTGGCGACCCTTTCGACAGAGCCAGTAAGGTGGGTCGGGGCAGAAGTAGACTAGTGAGAGCATGAATAGGGGGAGAGCCCATTGTGTGGCGATGGGGATTCTGAATGCCCAGGAGGTTGGAATGGTATTCGTTCCTTTCATTATTCCCGAGGAGATGAGTTTACCGCAGACTATCAATTATCAGCACAAGACTTTGATCCTGCTAGGTCGGCAGGACGTACTGAATGCAAGGTTGGTTAATGAGGCCATAACGCCTCGTAAGGCGAGTGGGCAGACCTCGCCAGTGTATGCCGAAGCACAGATAGGGAAGAAACTGATGATGGCGCCATTGAGCATCTGACCCACGAACAGTTGTGCGGGTGTAGTACTGAAGAATTGGATAAAGATAATCCCAATCGAACCCAGAGAGCACGCCGCAATCATCTTCCTCGGACCCCATCTCTCGTAAATAACACCAGAGAACAGAGCACCAAGGACACCTCCGATATTGTTTGCGTATCCAAAAGCACTAACCCAGGCAGCGGGAACGACATAGGTATCGCTGTAAGGATGTCCATATGTCTTTTTGAATGGGTCAAGACCAATCAGACTTCCAGTGATACCTCCGTCCATACCTTTGAGAACAGTTGCAAGATTGACGTAGAGGACCCATAATGCTGCTGGATAGTATAGTCTGGCTGCTTGCCGGAAGCTGAGCGAGTGCTCGATTTCAGTATATCGAACAGATGTTTCGGATTTCATAACTGGTTCTCCGGCGTCAAGAATTGAACGACGAGCCTGATGTCGAGGTTGAACAACGAGGTTCGAAGTGATAGCTTTTCACTGGAATCACCTTGATGAAGAAGTACAAGGCTGCCAAGGTGGTCAGTAAGGGTTAGTGTTTTTACCCAGCTTGGCGTTCAATTTGCTGTATCCACATCATGACATGATGATATCGAGTAAGAGATGTGTGCATAACCGACTTAAAAGTGGAGTTCGTCCTTTGGCGATGCAACATCTTGTCGTCTTCTGACTGTGGTGATGCTAGGTATATTGGGTAGCGATGGTCGTTGGGACCTCTCGAAGTTTTATTCGTTGGTTGTGAGAAGTGATGAACACAACCGCAGGAGTGGTTGAGTGCATGCGGTCAACTTAGCTTTCATGACTATCCCAGCCTCTACAGATGTCATCGACACAACCGCGTATTGAATTCTCGAGACATATAATACTCGATATGCGTGCCTGTGAGAGATGAAGATGACGCGGTTTGAGACTCGGTCAAAAGAAGCAGGCGGGGCAGAGGCGGGGAAAGCTTCCTCGAAGCCGACTCGGCCTCGCACTCGACATGCCGACGACTAGATATAACTGACAAGTCAACATAGCTGTTCGATGGTAAGCAGTTGTTGACAAAGATCAGCATCGAGAATGGCGTGCACACGGGCGGTACGATTGAACTTGTCGAGAGTCGGTGGCAGACAACAGAGATGGCAGTCCACATATTCACACCTCGAGGCCGAGATGACGACAAGGAAGATTCGGCCAGTCTTTGACGATTTGACCTCTCAGAACTCGTTCAGACTCAATGTGTCGCTGGCCGACTTCCTTCCAAACACACGGTAAGTAGCTGGGTTTCACGAGGAATCTACAGCGTTACTGACAGAAACTTGCAGTGCTCCCCTCACACCTCCAGCACCGAACAAGCCACTACCTATGCCAATTCCTCACCATCTGCTATACTTCGAACCCACCAAACCTCCTTCGGACTTGCTTCCTGATGGCACCAACCCGGATCATTCGCCTGGTGACCCTTTCGTCCGGCGCATGTGGGCTGGTGGCAGCGTTCTATTCGACAGCAACAAGCCTTTACTCATGGACAACAGCCGTGCAGTGTGCCTTGAGGGAATTCGAGATGTGTCTGTCAAGGGCAAACCTGGCGATGAGAAAGTCTTTGTCGGCATCGAACGTCGCATCGCACCCTTGAACAAAGAAGAAGAGACGGCCATGGCAGATGCCAATGGTCAACAAGACAAGATACTCGCTCTGGAGGAGCAAATTAGACAGAGGCTGTGGATGCCATCCGACGTCGAGTTTGGACCTGCCAACATCATCGAACGCCGCAACATTGTCTTCATGCGTGAGAGATCTCCAGAAGAGGCAAGAGCAGCCGTTGCTGCTGCCAAAAAGCCGGGCAAGATGTTGAAGCCTCAGCATCAACCCGATTTCCACCATACACTCCGTCCAGACGCACAGTTACTGTTCAGATACAGTGCATTGACCTTCAATGCTCACTCTATTCATCTGGACACACAATATTGTCAGAATGTGGAAGGCCACAGACATCTACTGGTCCATGGACCTCTATCATTTACACTCATGTTGACGATCCTACAACAACACCTGGCCAAGCAGGGAGGCCATGAGCAGATCAAGTCAGTCGAGTACAGGAACCTTGCGCCACTCTATGCATACGATCCATTGAAGATCTGCGGAAGAAAGTCCGATGATCAGAAGTATGAGGTTTGGGCCGAGACTCCCGAAGGTGGCATTGCCGTGAAAGGCACCGTCAAGACAGAAAAGGTCTGATCGCTGGAACCTCTCGTCGCGTACCGTGTATGCCCGATTGCGAGCCACACACCTCGACTCAGCTCCCAATGTCGTGATAGTGCATGTTAAGGCTCGTAGAGTGCCTCGGCCGTATATGCGTAAAGAAGACCGTCTTTTGTCCAATCGCAAGATGGCCTCAGCCCATACTGGTTGCCCACCATGGCACTCAAGTCATTAGCGCTCCACGCGAACACGCAATCAGGAACAGCTAAGCGCTCTCTGAGTATCACATGAGCGCTGATTCTGTCTTGAAGTTCGAGTTATTCGAATGCTGCAACGCTTTTAGGTAGCTCTCGGCCTGGATGAGTAGGTTTGGAGCAGCTTTGGAGCATAGAGCTCGCAGGCGACTCTTCTTGTCATCGCCTTGCTGTCTTCGAGCATGGTTGCTACATGGTACATCGTTCATATATCTATCGCCACAAGACACTGAATTTGAGCCATTACGTATCGCAACTTTCTCCCTCATAATGTATCAATCTGGTTTCCAACTACGTCGTCGGTACTGAGGACATTTCTCGATCTGCCAAATTTCAGCCCGATGTAATGCGGATTCTACCTTATCCTATGGTCTGCACACTTGTCGACGAGAGATCGTTTCGACGATGTCCGTCTCCGGCTTCTCGTCAATAGCCTCAGCATGATCTCTCTTGAAAGCATTTCTCGAGTCGCTCTGCTCGCTATCCTGAATTGGTCACGACGGCTTCGCCGAAAAGCTGGTTCGGGCTCGCTGCTCTGACCTAATGAATGTGAGAAGACATTCAAGACCGACCCAATAATTCACAAAGTGCCGCGTCCGATCCATCTAGCGTGGTCAGAAGCACTTCTCTATCGCCGATCGCATCAACCGTCCACTCTTTAGTTGATAAAGCTGAGGTCGGCCTTGTGCGAGCAACTTTCCGAGCTCAAGATTGCTGTGTCAAATGCGTTGGTCTTCGAATCTTCATCAGTTACCACAGCTTCACTTGGACTGGGAGAAGAAGTCGACATAGTGAAGATGAGTACTAACATGTTTCCGCACTGAAAGGCAAGTTTTCCGTACGAATTTGGGTTGCAATTCACCAGCGCTGGGAGTCTTGTGCACGTCGCGACGATCTGAGCAAACTACAACCATTCACTAATGCTTACAACCAGAGAACTCGAATAGCCTTGCACATCCCTTGCTCGCTGCTAGACGTCGACTTCTTTGGAAGGACAACCGAGGACCAGTTTGACGGTAACCAAAGGCATCTCACCGTCGACGTCTCATCATACCTGCAAGTGTATGGAGCACGTCAAACACTTTAACGGTTTATGAGCCTGTTCCAAAGCACAGATTGTCGGCATACATATTCAGCGCTCGCTGCTAATAGTGATTATCTGCCATACGAGGTCACCGACTTTCACATCAGGACCGGCGAGCCGCGAGATGGCACGCTCGACGTGAGTGTGAGCTTGAGCTTCTTCGAAGCCCTGCTTGTTGCTCGAGGGTGGTGAAGAAAGTGAGTGAACGCTCAGAAGATATTCTGCGCATCTGCAAAAACCTCCCAGCTGTAAACCATTGACGCTTTCTAGATTGTAGCAAGGCTTTCTCGATCGTATATGGTGCAAGAGTTGTTTGATGCCCCTTTCAACCGCTCGGAATAGTCTCATATCCTCTTGATTTCCCATGCAGATAGTAGGTAAATAATACATATCTCTGAACATACCATCGTGTTCGCAGTAGGTACTTTCTATTGATGTCGACGACGGACAATCGGCGAATGAGAAGTGAGGATCGAAAATTCCGTGCACTAGTGCCGTCGTCGTGGAAGCGCTGCGCTTTCACGTACGGCTTCTACAAAACCCTTGCACCTTCCGCTTGTCTCGTTCCTTCTTTCCTTCCTAAACAACCAACATCGCGAGCCTACCTCAAAGCTACGCATCTTATCCCAACACCATCACAGTTCTTCAGTCCAACATGAAGTTAACTTGCTTCTACTGGCTGGATTGCCAGCACACTGTCACCCATGACGAATCAGGCACGCGTATGGGCGGTACCGAGATCATCAACACAAGCAACCGACCAATCGAGCAGAAAGTGGCCACCTTCCCCTGCCCTGCCTGCAGCGATCCTGACGCTAACCAAGATGGCGTTGGAATTCGACCACGCGTCCAGGAGTAAGTCATCATCTCGCCCCTTGTTCAGATCTTGTGCGCTGACCTCCTTGTTCAGAACCTCTACCACTCTGACAGCCCCTGCTGGGATGCAGACCACCCCTCTCAACCCTAGTGTGGGCGAGTTCCACCCGAACACTCCTCAGCACGATCCCTTTGTCAATACCTCCTTCAGTACCTCAGGTCGTGGCCACTCCATGCCGAGTGCTGCACCCCCAACCCACTACATCTCCCAGAACATGGGTGGCACTGTGTACTTCCTCCGTGCCATCCCCAGCGACCAAGAGGAACCTCAGCAAGAGCTGATCCAGCACCAATTCCCCTCTTCTGCTGGTACCCGCTACAACCGTCGTAACATGAACTTGAATCAGCACATGGCCGCCACTACCAGAGACCTGCACAAGTCCGGTAACCCCTGTCCAGAAGGAAGCGGTTGGTGCCACTGGCACTATGCCAGATGGTGCCACGAAGACCCAGCCACCTGCCATCTAGCCCGTAAGTTTCTCTCCTTCTTGCTTATCATACATTGACTGACTCGCTGCTGCAGAGCAAGCAATCAGTGCTGCTTTCTATGCACACTCAGAGTGGAAGGCCGCCCCTATGGGATGGAACGCTGCCCACGAGTCGTGCGTGCGTAGAGAAAACCCTGTCATGTGCGAGTTCCACTTGCAACTGCACCGCAGAGTCTATGGTTCCTCATATGACTGAGACGGGCATCACACAGTCAAGGAGTTGAGCACGTCACAACAAACGACAAAAAGTCTCCAAGCCACCGACTACGGCAGAGGGGAACATCAGAAGATCTCGCAGACGATGAATGAGGATGAAACAGAACATGAAGGATACGGGGGATGAGCAAAGAGAGGAACGAACAGAGACGTCAATTGAAGAGGACACCGGAGACAGTGTCGAAAGCCATCGGATGGCACGTAATGGAGGATGGAGAACGAGCAGAAGTTGCAGTACATCGACAGAAGAAACAGAGCGTAATCAGAGAAGAGCGGAGAGACAGTTATGAAACCGGTTGTTTTTACCACTTACCACTTGATCGTTTGAGTATGTGCCCGAGATTTTGACAAGAACAGCGACAGATCCCGTAGTGGCGTGGCAAGGACAAGAAATACTGGTGCGTCTCGATCGTTGAGTCTTGTGCTTCCCATACAGAAAGAAGCAACCTAAACTAACACTTCGAGCAGGTATCTCAGCTACAGTTCAGGGGCTCAAAAGGAGTTACACTCTCAATCACCACCATCGCCGCTCTCCTCCCCGTTCTACTATGCTAACCGTGCTATACCGCATACAACACCTCACCATACCACCCTCCCCACGGGAAACGCCTCCTGAGACCACTCGATCGAGACCCGAAACTCGCCCTTCCGTCGCTGTCCCCTTGAACCCGCAACCGCTCAACCGCAGCACAAGCGTCTTCCAAAGTACTTTTTCCTCCTCTCCATTGATGTAGGTGAAGTTGCCGCTGGAAGAAAAGAAACCCCCAGGCGCTCGAGTTAGTGCGTAACGTTGACCACACGGTGAGTCACGGAGAGGGAGCAGGGGAGCACGTGATGTTGGTGCGGACCTGCTCGATCGAGTTATTGGAGTGTTGGAAGAGATGGATAACGAAAGATGGAGAAGCACCCATGATGGATAGTTGGCGCATTGGGCCATCTGAGTTTCTCACTCGTGATGAGTAGAATTATGGAGAAGAGGTTTGGAGAGATTGGGAAGTGGTTTTATTGTTGAGGGTTTTGGGAGGATGGAAAGTCGTAGGCGTACGAGTTAGTGCGTAACGTTGGCCACACAGTGCGTCACGGGCAGGGAGTAAGGGAGCATGTGGTTTCCGTGTGGACCTGTTCGATCGAGTTATTGGAGTGTTGGGGTGTTGGAAGAGAGGAATGATGAGAGGTGGAGGAGCACACATGATGGATGGTTGGCGTGTAGGTACGTCTGAGTCTCATACCTGTGATGAGTAGAGGATTGGAGGACAGGTTTGGAGAGACTAGGAAGTGGTTTTATTGGGGACTTCGAGAGAGTGGAAAACAGTAGGCGTGCGAGTTACTTCGTAACGTTGAGCTCATGATGGAGCATGAAAGGGGAGGAGGTCAGCACGTGGTATTCGTGTGAACCTGTTCGATCGAGTGGTCGTTGAGTTGGACCTTGCAACAAAAGAGCAAACAAGGGAGGAGGAGCACACATGATGTATGGTTAGCGTTCAGATTCATCCCAGTCTCACACTAGTACTCAGTTAAATTACAGAGAAGAAACTTGAGAGACCAGGAAGTAATTTTTCAAGGGTTTGTGAGCGAACACAAGACAGTAGGCGTGCGAGTTGATTCGCAACGATGAACGTATATTATGATGTGAGAGAAGAAGAGTAGACAGAGTATGTGATATTCGTCTAGACCTGCTCGATTGAGTTTGTAGAGTTGGTGGAAAGGACGCAATGGAGAAGTGAACAGATGATGGATCTTTAGCGTATACGTCCATGTGAGCTTCGTGTCCATACCGGGCAGAAATTTGGAAGAGGAGAATTGGAAGATCGGGGAGCGCTGGTAGAGGGGAGGTGAGGGAAGAGAAAGCCTCAGACGCGCGAGTCAGTTCGCAGCGTTGAACGCATAGCGAAGAACAAGAGGGAAGAGATGTAGCGTTGATGCAATGCTCGCGGGCCTGTTCGATCGAGAGCGTGAAGAGATAAAGGAAAGCGAAACAAGCACAAACGCGACACACATGATGGATAATTGGCGTACAGATCCATCCGAGTTTTGCATTCGTACATGACCGAAAGTCGGAGAGGATTGAGATATTGGGAAGTGCTTTTATTGGACCGTGGACAGCAAGAAAGCTCCAGACGCACGAGTTGGTTCGCAGCCGTGATCGCTAGCGAAGAACGATAGAGGAGAGACGAAGCGTAGATGACATACGCATCGGCCTGATCGATCGAATGATGAAGCGGGTGGAGGAGAGAAAAAGAGAGCACAGGGAACACACGCGATGGATGGTTGACGCACAAGTCCGTCCCAACCTAGTACCTGTACGAAGCAGAAGACCAGAGATGAGTCCGAGGAGCTGAGGACTGCGTTGTACAACTTGTCCTCGTCCGTATCGAGGCGCTTATGTGGGACTGTGATAGAACAAAGAATAGCAGACGGGTGAGTTGGTTCGCAATGCTTGTTGAGTGATGAGGACTGATAGACAGAGTTGGAGAACGTGGTATGTTGGGTACGCAACTTTTCGATCGATTCAGTGAAGACTTGGTCAAACAGAAAGAGAAGGAAGCAGAGTAGGGATGGTGCGTTAGATGGTATACGCCATCGTCTCGCTCTCTCTCGTATCTGTGCTGAGGAGGCTTCTCGAGAAGGAAGGCGAGGGGCCGGGATGACGTTGCTTGTCAGAAGTTGATGTTCGAGGCTGACATACAGATCTATTGTTTGGGATGTGACTCGAACTCCACCTCTTGACGATACTGATATGCATGATCATGGTACCTGTCAGTCGATTCAACCAATCAACGCTCTTTCCTCAAACAGGTCAAGGAACAGCAGACGACCGCTCCTTTTTCGAACATAATACGGACCTTCCAACCTGGCGAGCAAAACAGCAAGCTGATCTTCTTCATTCTCCTCCGTACCAAACAGTAGACTGCTTCTTATTCATGTGCTGGCCGTTGCAGAATAATGCGGAGCATGACGATAAGGGGTCGATGCCAATGCAGATGTGCATGATGAATGAGAAGATCATCGGGCATGGATTATTGGGTCAGAGTGGCGATGGTATGTCAAGAATGCAGATGTTGGCGGGAAATGGTGAGATGCTGGTTTGGGGATGCTGCATGATCATTTCACGCTTCGAGAATTCGACCGAGGATATGACTGGAGGACGGATGGCGGTTGACTCGAAAGAGTTCCGCAAAGGCTCGCCTAGGAAAGGTCGTGACTTTATCTCGAGTCTTCTGTTGCGCAAAAGAATGGAGAAGATGAGCTTGGTCTGTGTTGAGAAAGTGATTTGAAAGGATAAACAAAGCAGCTACGAACGACAGAGCAAATTGACTAGTAATAAAACAAGCATGCAAGCGGAAAGCCGGAAAACAATAAGGAAAACCTAAGAAGAGAGTTCCGAGCCACCCATGTACCTTCCGACTACCTTGGTGCGAATGACAACCTATCGCTGAAGTGCGATGGCAGCGCGAAAAGAAAACAAAATCCGAGAAAGAAGCTACCGCATGAACCAAAAGCGAGATGTTAACAATGCGAAATGAAGAAAAGACCACGGTCTATGTGCAATAAACGAATTGTGCTGAGCGACACCAAGCAGGAGATTTACAACTCTTCCTCGCGCTCAGGGACAACGTCCTCGAGCAGACCAATCTTCCATGCAGTAAGAAGGCAGACCGCGACGAAAATGAACATGAATGCAACGATGCCGAACCACCAAGCGAGGTTGCTGCCGTCCATTCCGGGCACGCGAACGTTCATACCAAACAGACCAGTGACCAGGTTGAGAGGAACGAGAATGGTAGCCAGGACAGTGACTCTGGAGAGCAGAGAGTTGGCCTTGTTGCCTTGAGCAATGTTGTCGACCGAGATCTGAGCAAGGTAGTTGGAATGACTGCGCGACAGAATCTTTTCGAAATGCGACAGGTTGCTCATCATGGTGACGACGTGATCTTGAACGTCAGAAAGGTACAAGCCGACATCACCACGAGGCGCCATGCTGTACTGCTCGTTGCAGCGTTTAGCAAAGCCCTTGATGACATCTGCCTTACCGCCGAGCAAGCGCAGCAGCGACATAACCTTCCTTCGACAAACTCCGATCTGTCGCAAAATAGCGCGCGAGTCCTCAAAGCGTGCGGTGAACACACTGTCCTCGATGGCATCAGCCTCGTGTTCGACGTCTCGCAGAACAGGTCCGAAACCATCGACAATGTCATCGATTAAGGCGTAGCAAATCCAATCGGCACTGAGGTTGACATAGTCACGAAGACGACCGATACGCTTGCGGACGTTAGCAGCATGAGGGTTGTTGCAGAAGGTGAAGGTCAATAGACCCTCACGGAAGACGACAGTGTAGACGTTGATGGGCTCCATGAAGTCCTCGCTCTCCTTGTCCTCCTGGTAGAAAGAACGGAAACAGACGAAGTAATAGGACCTGAAAAGCTCGACCTTTTCACGCGTTTCTTGGGTAGCAATATCTTCACGAGTCAATGGATGGACTCCGAATGCTTTGCAGATGGCTGTGACCTCTTCCTCGGAAGGGTTGAGCATGTCGAGCCACCAGACACCACCGTCAGGACCGAGTTCGAACAGATCCCTGAATGATTCGCCGGGCATGAGGAGACCGCCTAACTCGGGCGCGTGGATAGTCTCGTCGATCTCGGAGGAGAAGAAGGTAAACCTGTTGAAGTACTCGGTGTGCGATGCTACACGTTCGATTTCAATCTCGGGCAGGTCTGTCTTCTTGACATTGTCCGCAGACTGCTTCTCATCCACAACGTCGCTGTCGCTTGCATTGGTCTTGGAAGCGCGGAGATCATGGAACACCTTGGGCTCGCTACGAGTCTGCTTGTTGAAAGGTGGTTGGAATGGGTGAGAGACAGGAGTCTTCTCGTGAGACTCGGCGACGAACTCCTCAAGTTCCTCAAAGTCAATCAAGTAGGTCTTGCTTTGGTCGCGCTCGGCAGGAAAGCAAACGTCATCTTCAACGGAACTGTGGCGTGACTGAGCAGTATGGATCGATTTGGTATCGTCATAGGTCGATCGGCGATGCTTGGAGGCTCCGGAGAGAGTCCTCGTAAGGTTAGGGTTGATGAATGGAGGAGCATCGCTGCTCATAGTGTCTCCGCGACGACGTCTCTGGGGATTGGCAAAGGCATCGACCGAGTTTGGCGGGGAGGTCGATCTCGAGCTAGAAGATTCACGACTCCTGGACTTTGTCTCCAAGGCTGGTGGAGGAAGGCGGATGGTCCCTTGTCTTCTCACGTTCTGACTGGTGGAGTTGCGTCGCCACGTGGGAGTCTCGTGTACTGAGCGAACGCTATCATCATCCTGGTCATCGACGATGGCATTCTCAAAGTCACGGGCAATCATTCCTGGTCCGAGTTCGATTTGTTGAACAGCAGCCAGGGCTGCGATATGTGGGCTGCCAGCGATACTGGCAAGAGTTCCTCTACGGGAGCCTTGGCCGTGTGCGCGTGGAAGCGATTCCTGCTGGTGGCGGTGGTCGTCAAGATCAGAGACGGGGGTGCTGAATCTGGTCTGCGATCTCTCGGATCTGGGAGACTCGGCCATTTTGTCG
>Ga0058697_10000580_pt1 | contig 15768 bp, 14 predicted proteins | sample AgamicAsMae_FD_66619 | JGI IMG/M metagenome (GOLD analysis project Ga0058697, IMG submission 66619) | Agave microbial communities from Guanajuato, Mexico - As.Ma.e | ecosystem: Host-associated > Plants > Phyllosphere > Phylloplane/Leaf | place: Guanajuato, Mexico | collected 2012-06-04
ACGTCGACCCTCACACTTCTGAAGCTAACATTCTCGGAGGTCAATCGACCAGAACTGTCTGGGGAACCAACATCAGTGTTTCGGATACCTTGAGCACATGTCATACTTTTTTCCGCGACTTTCAGAGGAAGTACCGCTTGCGTTATGATGGAGAACTCACAGAAACTCAAAATCTGCCCGCAGATCATCCTGGAAACGAAAAGGTCTATTTGAATGCTCTAGAGATGATGCTAGACCTTGGAACAAGTCAACTGAACCTGGACATGGAGAACCTCAAGGCTTATCCCTCGACACAAAAGCTGTGGTACCAGATGCAGAACTTCCCTGCCGAAATCCTGCCCATCTTCGATCAGGCCTTGAAGGACACAATGTACGAGCTTGCTGAGAAGCGCATGTCAGAAATGCGCATCCCCTCTCAACGTCACCAGTCCGCTAGAGATAGCTCTATGCCAGCCATGCCTTCTTCAGATATTGACGCCACTACACCACGACCTACGCAAAACGAGAACATCCCTGATCTCATTCAAGAAGTCGAGAGCCGCATCTTCAGAATCAGACCTTTCAACATGGGCAAGACCATCAACCTGCGCGACCTTAACCCGGGAGACATGGACAAGATGGTCAGCGTCAAGGGTCTTGTCATCAGAACTACCCCTATCATTCCGGATATGAGAGAAGCTTTCTTCCGCTGCTCTGTCTGTCACCACACCGTCAAGGTTGATATCGACCGTGGCAAGATTGCCGAGCCCACTGTTTGTCCCCGCGAGGTCTGCGCTTCTCCCAACTCCATGCAGATCGTGCATAACCGATGTGTCTTCTCCAACAAGCAAGTCATCAAGTTGCAAGAAACTCCTGATCGTGTACCCGATGGTCAGACTCCTCATTCGGTTTCCTTGTGTGTCTACGACGATCTGGTCGACGTCTGCAAAGCAGGTGACAGAGTTGAAATCACCGGTGTGTTCAAGTGCAATCAAGTCCGCATCAACCCTCGTCAACGATCAGTCAAGAACATCTTCAAAACATACATTGACTGCGTCTTTATCAAGAAAGTTGACAAGCGTCGCATGGGCATTGACATCTCAACACTCGAGGAAGAGCTGTCAGAACAAGCATCTGGCGGCAAGGAAGAGGTCAGGAAGGTCAGCGCAGAAGAAGAGGCCAGAATTCTCGAGACTGGTGCTCGACCAGATGTCTACGATCTCCTCTCTCGATCTCTGGCTCCCAGTATCTACGAGATGGACGACGTGAAGAAAGGTATTCTTCTCCAACTCTTCGGTGGTACCAACAAGTCGTTCGAGAAGGGTGGTAGCCCCAAATACCGCGGAGACATCAACGTTCTACTTTGCGGTGATCCTTCGACGGCAAAGTCTCAGATTCTCTCCTATGTCCACAGAATCGCCCCTCGTGGTGTTTACACGAGTGGTAAAGGTTCATCGGCTGTCGGTTTGACTGCCTACGTCACTCGCGACCCAGAGACCAGGACGCTTGTCTTGGAGTCTGGTGCTCTTGTTCTGTCTGATGGTGGTGTATGCTGTATCGATGAGTTTGACAAGATGAACGACTCAACACGATCCGTCTTGCATGAGGTCATGGAACAGCAGACTGTTTCCATCGCAAAGGCAGGTATCATCACCACCCTGAATGCAAGAACCAGCATTCTTGCCTCGGCCAACCCCATCGGCAGTAAGTACAATCCAAACTTGCCAGTACCTCAAAACATCGACCTGCCGCCCACGCTGTTGTCGCGTTTCGATCTGGTCTACCTCGTGCTCGACCGCATCGATGAGATGAACGATCGTCGTATGGCAAAGCATTTGGTCGGCATGTACCTCGACGACGCTCCTGAAAATGCCAGCGCGAACGAGATTCTTGTAAGTTTCTGCCTTGAATCTACCACTTGGCCCTGTACTGACCATCATCCAGCCTATTGAATTCCTGACTTCTTACATCTCCTACGCCCGCAACAACATTCAACCAAAGATTACAGAAGAGGCATCACAAGCCCTCGTCAAGGCCTACGTCGACATGCGTGGTCTGGGTGCCGACGTTCGCGCGCAAGACCGCCGCATCACAGCCACGACCCGTCAACTAGAATCCATGATCCGTCTTGCCGAAGCACACGCAAAGATGCATCTGCGCAGCGAAGTCACAGCTGACGATGTCAACGAAGCCGTGCGTCTGATCCAATCAGCACTCAAGCAATCAGCGACAGACTCCAGAACTGGATTGATTGATATGGGCTTATTGACCGAAGGCACCAGTGCTTCCGAGAGGAAACGCAAGAGCGATCTCAAGGATGCGGTACTCAGTGCTGTGGACGATATGCTCAGGAGCGGCAACGCCAGCGTCAGAGTTCAAGACTTGTTAAGAAGGGTGGGCGAAGACTCGACTGTGCCTGTAGAGTCTGCTGAGTTGGGCGAGGCGTTGCGTGCGCTCGAGGGAGAAGGCAAGTTGTTGATCACTGGAGAAGGACAAAGACGTACTGTCAGGAGAGTCACTGGTCATGCTTGAAGAACTTTCTTGGATGTACGGATATGGATGATGCCTTTTCTCTGTTTTTAATTCTGGAAGGAAGGGGTTTTGGGAGGGGGTGTTTCTATCTCAAAGGATGATATCAAAGGCGTTTTTTGCTTCTTTCCTCTCATTCCACCATCTAGTGTCCTCTCTTGCCTTATCCCGCTTGATGAACGGTCCAAAGATAGAACGCAGTCGCTATCTGCGCAGCGCACTTTGTGCATATTCTCGGCGCAGATCTTTGAGAAATGATGGATTTGAGTCTTGTGTACTCTTTCCTTTTCCCCTTGTGTTGCAGATTGCTCTGTTTTTGTTGGTTCGTGAATTTTCATAGCTGACTGATGCCCTTTCTTGTAGCAGCAACTCTCAAGCCTCGAGCAAGGGACTACAACAACGGTCAATAGCTGTCATTGTAAGATACAAACGATGTAAAGATCAACATACCCGAGGAAATCCTCCTTGATGGTCGCGATGGCGTACATCTGACCGACTTCACCTCTGATACCCTTGATCTTGACGCGGATGTGAGTGCCCCTTTCGATGACTTGATCCGCGTTATCAGTGAACTGTGGCGGCGTGGCATTACCATCAAACTTGATATCGCTAGGAATCATCTGTCGTGTCTCAGTCAGCAAGTCTCCCCCTCTACCACCTCCGACACCAAAAAATACTCACAGCCTTGCTAACAAACACATTCAACGGACCCACATCCACAAAGAATCCATTGCTAACCACACTGCTCACCATACCATCACAGACCTCGCCCTTGAAAGGCCTCCAAACTACCGCCTGGAACATGATTGTGAATTCTGCAAAGCCACTGCCTGGCAAGACGCGAGGTTCTGAAATGTCGATTACGCTGACGACGCAGACGATGTAGAAGTTTCCGGTGTTTGTGCCTTCGACGTCTTGGTAGAGGGTGTCGGTGATGTATTTGTGGGTGTCCTTGTCGAAGTATGAGGGGTGTAGGTTTACGACCCGCTCCATCTCGTGGAGGAAGAACATTGTGAGGAGGGTGTGAAGGGAGTATGCGCGTGGAGCGAGGGGGTGTGGTGTTGGCCTGGAGAGTAGAGCGAGTTGATCGTCGAGTATGCGGAAGAAGGTGGTGACGCTAGGAAGCCGGTATGAAAGTCGCGATTGAAGACGGTAACGAATTGGCGACGGCAGAAGTGAAAGGCGACCAAGCTAATGGCGCTTTAACGTAGGTATGTTGGTGGTTGCGAAAGACGCGCGCGCTCCCGTAGTTCTTTGCTCTTTCCTGAGTCCTGAGAAATGACCGTGACGTGAAGAATGCGCAGCTACGATGTCCAGCCGGTGCGCGCGCAGATGACAAGGGCGGCGAGTAATTGACGTCGAGATGGGAGATGCACGCGACAACAATAGAATCGCGGATCGCAAAGTTACGTATAGCTGTATTGGCCTCGACGGACTTGCTTGGCATTGTTGTTGCGATAGGGTGACATTTGTGTTGGCCCGCTGTCCGGCTTGAGTTTTGGCCATCTTTTGTACTGTAGACGAACCTCATCTTGTGTTTGAACTATCACGCTGTATTGAGAGATGCACGATATTCTAGACATGGAACGTGTATCGACAGAATATTGGTCTAGGAAGTTTGTGGGACGGTGTTTTTCAAAGTGAGAATGATTTCCAAGAGTATTGCCTTCAAGGGAGAGGTTGATCATGAGACGACAGCCTCGAGCACATCGGGACAACGCGCAATGATCGACTCCATAGTTAACTTGTATATGGATCTTGGATCCAGCACTAATCATTGCGTCTTAGTGTGCCGCAGGCCGTGACTAACAAGTATGCCGTTACCATGGCTCAAGTTCCTCCACTATCACGTCCACCTCTCTGATTCGACCAGATACGTCTCTAGCCTTGTATCTGAGCTCCTTGCGCTCCAGTGACTTGCGGTACAGACCATAAGCAAGTTCTGGAATAGTCGAAATCGCTTCCTCGAGCATCTTGTTGTTTCTGATGATGGGGACTTGATGAACGACATCCACCATTTCCACGATTGCCTCTCGCAGCCTCTTGTCTGAGTCCGGTGTAGAGTTGAACGCAATGACCGCAGCTACTCTCACCATGTTTGCTGAGACCTTGAGGTTGGACAACTCGGATGTTTTGGCACGGGCAACATGTTTCAGTCCTGGGATACCGTACTTTTCTCCCATGGCGTACATTCTAGAGTTTTCGGCGAACAAGCCTAGACGGTAGCGAGCAAGGCTGTCGATACCCAACACCTGGAGGTAGTCATGGTGGTAGAAGTAATGTATCATGAGCTTGACGCTCGTAGCCGTCTCGACGTCGAGGTCCCAGTCAAAGTCGTCGGAGTCGATGAGCGGGTCGGCGGACTCATCTCGACCAGAGCTGGCGGGAATCTCGATGATGTTTGTCTTTCCCTCCTTGAAGGTGTCTGGACGACAGGCAGCTGTGAACCAATCTGACTGTGGACATATGATTGCTTTGTGGACGTAGTACGTATCTGAACCACACACGATCGTAAGGTCAGAGTACGCGCCGTTCTCGTGGAGTCTGTACGATGGTCAGAGAGATGAGACATGAAGGGCGGGATGGCATACTTGTGAAGATTAGCAGCCAGGAATCTATGTCCGGCGGCCATCATGTTTGCGGAGAGCGATGTTTGCGGAAGGGTCGGGAGAGTCGTTGACCTGAATATAAGAGCTGATCAAGTATCGTCTCAGTGTTCCCTCGCTCAGTCAGTCTCGGCACCCAACTTGCGTCGGGGAGCAGATATTCTCACCTTTCTCACTGATGACTTCACGAGTCGTCGGCAGAAGCAAATTTGCTGTGGCTTACCACGCATTTGACTCCAGTCGTCTTGAGGTCCTGATGAGCTTGGCTCGTGAGAACAGGCTGCTCATAATTTCACCAAGCCACTGCGATTGGTACTGACGACTAGTTTCGATAATCACATGTCAATTGTCTCTGGCGACGGTGAGAACTTACGACCCATTCAAGGGCTCTCAGGATTGTTTGGAGTATCTGATGAGAGTTACATTCATCACCATCGATCAACTACCATTCGCTATGAAGGTATCCGTACCGTCCAACATCTACACAACCATAAGACTTGGGGACCATAGGCCGTCATCTCAATGCCATTTTAACGGGTGGCCAACAGCTGGTGACCGACAGCTCGCGGCCATCGTGAACAAAGAACTTTTTGAAGGCTGTTTCTTTTGCCTTGACTCAACAGTCGAGCTTATGGGACTGCATTGTTCATCACATTCCGGATTAGGATGCCTTTCGTCGAGAATTCTCTTCTGTCAGTTCATCGGCGACGGCATCGTTGAGCAAATTCACATTGCTGAGCGCTACATCATTTACACTATCAAAGAAGATGGCGATTTTAGAAGACGATCCAATGGACACCGACAGCAACAGCTCAGATGACAGTGGCTCTCCCTTAGATGAAACTGATCAGGAGATTGTTGGGCTCACTTCTGATGCCGAAACATACGAAGACGAGGACGAGGACATGGATCTGGACGACTCCGCCGAAGACTATGCCTCAGATAGCTCGTCTTACAGCGACGACTCAGGACTGCGGACACCTTCTCCAGCTCCCCCTCTAGCACTGCCTCTAAGACTCAAGTGGCATGAGGGTGATCCAATACTGAGTACCATTGGCCTTCAAAAGCTGAACGACAAGGGTTATGTCAATCTAGAGACCATCTGTACAGATAAGTCTTTCGGTTGTTCGAGCAATCGGCCTCTCCATGCCGCCAGATGGCGAGCAGAACTTGAAGTGCAGAAAGGCTTGTATCCTCAAGTCAACAAGAACAAGAAGGGAAAGCATGGGAAACTTGACGACGTTCATCGCATCCATCCCATCTTTCGTCAAGACAATTGGGACGCGGACGACTTGCTGCTCGGAGGTGAGCAAAATTGCACCTTCAACAAATTGAAGCCAGTGCTACAACTGGCCACGTTACTTTTAGAAGACGAGAGCACAGCTGGTTACATATTCGCCATGCTTGACGTCAGCAGCCACAAGGAGATCACCTTTCCGGGAGTCGAGAAAAGACTGGGACGCAAAGTATACTGGTTCGAGCGACGCCTGAACCTCACGGAAGCAGAGCGACAAAGTGTTTGGAAGGATCTATACGAGCTCTCAGAAAACTTATGGTGGGTCGAGGTAGATTTGACGAACGAAAAGGAAAAGGTGCATGGGTACACGATTGGCGGCAGAGGTTCCATCGAGATACATCTGAATGAGCAAGATACCAACTGCGCGTGTAGAGAAGCCCAATGCGCTGAAGACGCTGTCGAGTGGCAGCCTGGCTCCGATGAGCCCTCTGCACGGCTAAGAGTGATGTTCAATCTTGCTACTACACTGGTTCACGAAGTCCTGCACGCATTGTGGCGCAACAAATATGCTCCAGACTTCGAGCCCTACTACATGGACACAAGAGCTGCAGAGTTGGGCTTTCAGTGGGAGCAACTCCTGTACTCGGGCCAGATCGATAACCCTACGTCCGACAGAGGAAGTCCCTATGTAAGTTCACGCTGGAACCACTGCTGAAAGAGTCTCTACTAACGTTCAATCAGATCTTGGGAATTTCCAATTGGCCACCTCCCACCGGCGATGACAAGTACGAAAAATTTCTCATGAGTCACAAAAGATGGGGGTCGAGCGATATCCACCAAGACTTTGCGGTCGAGATGAGTTTCGTTCAAGGTGTGTTCACGCATGAATTCTGGGAGGAAGTCGACCGATATGGCATATCCAATTTCCGGCCTGCAAGAATGTTGGGTGTCCGTACCACTGTTGCTTCAAAGTATTGGGACGCCGAAAGCCCAACTGTCAGGGGACCTGCTGATGGCAAACCTCCGAGTCCCGATGATGCGGATTCCAAGGGCATCATTGACAGGCATTGAGTCGCCTGGTGTGAACAAAGGCAAATGCTACGACTGGATTGAGTCGATGTTGTTAGCTTTCGACAAAGAAAAATGTTTTTCCTGTCAGCGCCCATCCACAACGATAGAACTCAGCTTTGTTCGCAGAATGGGAAAGATCTTTGATAGTCACGAGTCTTTTGCTGGGCATAAAGTAGCAAAGATTACAATTGTGTATGCAGACTTGTCCATTTCCGGAAAGTTCTTGGTCGTCTTTGTACATGCCAACATGAATCCAACATGGCCGGTAGAACACCCCTCAAACTCACTCGAAACATCAGCTTCAATATTCACGTACATTGATCGAAAGAATGCCAGGCCCCTTTGGTGACGTCCCGAAAGCTCTTGAGGATGCTCTTCGCAGTACTACGCGATCTCGCGGTAGAAGTGCGCCACCTCCAGTTCGAAGATCCCTTCGATTAGCCGGAGTTCCCGCCGATAGTGACTTTGGCCTATCCTCACAACGATTTTTCACACCCGAGGGCCTCGAGATTCATTCGACTATTGTGTTCGACAGAAAGAAAGGAGAGTGGTCAGGCGAGTGGGCTTATCGAGTGAACAAGAATACTCGCAAGAAGCCATTCTTCCCAGGACAAATCATCCAGGCTTTCGACGCTCATCCTCAGACTGTCCTCGACAAGACACTCGATGACCCTTGCATTGCACAAGTTGCCGCTGGTCCGGTGTTCGCCAAGATGAGAGCTATGATTGTGATCAATCTCACCGCCGACGGCATGTCCTGTCTGCCAATGTACACATCGAAGCCAGATAAAAGTAAACCAGCGCAAAAACTCGCCGAGATGGCGAGTATCTGTGACGACAACGAATGGAAAGGAAGGACATCCTGGGCCGGCCAGCCCTTGCAAATGACGATCTACAGTCTCGGAGACTGGCCACATAGATCATTGATCGAGCTACTGCAACCCGTCCACGTTCTTAGCGTATCGAGGATCATACCAATTGGCTACATCTCTGGCGGAGAGTACGCGAGATTGATGAGGCTTCTTCACCACAAGGAAACTCAGGCGAGGACAGCGGCATTCCGAGTTTATGGCGAGCAATATCTCCCGATAACTCGTTGGGCACCAAAGCCTAGGATACATAAGCCGTATTCCAAGGCCAAGACTAACATGCACAATAGGACGGGGATGAGGTGGTAGTGCCATGGAGATCCTATCATATCTCTGGGGAAGATGTTTTAGTTGGCGATGGAGTGTATGGGATGTAGGATTTCGTAGCTCCTTGTTTCTGGATTTTCTGTTAAGCTAGTGTAGTATCAATGTATCTCTCGTGCTTATTGCCATGCCTTCCTCATGAAGACCATTAAATCTCGAGCTTTCAAAAACGATAAACATACAGGAATGAATTCATCGTCATGTGCGTTTGATTTAGCAAGACCAAGTGATCTTCAAGCAGAAGACACCTTTTAGACTATGTCTTGAGCGACCTAAGCTTCTGTTCCGTGAGCAAAAAATGTAAACTGAGCTTGCGTTACTATATGAAGGATTGAGGACGATATCTCGCTGCTCGGGTGGTCAAGAGCTCAAAAAACCAAGTGTCAAACACACGTCGGATCGCATATGGAGGCTGTTCATGATTTGTGGATCTTCAGGTATACGAGGTTGGATACGACCTATGCGTTCGTGATCAACCTCAAGACTTTTCTTGCATTCCTTTATGGGGTTTTACACCGTCCTGTATGCGGTGAACAGGGCTCAACTTCAATCATGAGCAGTCATCTCACACGACCAAGACCAATAGGTGATCGTCAAAGCTCTTTCATGAACCGCGAGAAGGTTCCGTCTATTTCCTTTTTGGAGCTGTCGAAGACAAAGAACCCATGCCATCAACGATCGAGACTCGACAGGCCGGAGTCAGTTAGATCAGGTCAAGAACAAAGACATAAAAGACTGCTTGCAGTCCTCATAAGTCGTCAGATATCCTCAGCAACCCAGCTCCACAACTTCTCTCGCCAACCGATTCGTACCATACTACGTGAAACAAAATGAGTACATCCGTGACACACGTGTTCACGGTAGACGACATCCCACTTGGGCCTGATGGGAAGACTCCCCTCCGAAGATCCAAGCGTATTAAAGGAATGAAAGGGGATCACGCCCTAATCGAAGAGGAGCAAACGATCAAAGGCATAAGCTACAAGAGACGTCTCATATACGATGAAAAGATAAAGAGGACTGTTAAGCTCTATGCCAACAGAGCGCTGAATGTCAACCTCGACAATCTGTGGCCTGGACGTATCGTCAAAGCGATCGACTGTTATCCTCAGACCAACTTGAAGATCGAGCCATATGACAGTAAGACTGCAGCGACTCGCTTGGCGGGACCAGTTGAGGCAAAGTTCCGGTACATGATCGTTGTCTGGAGGACCGATCAAGGCGTTACTGCTGTACCTCTCTACACTTTGTCCGAGGCAAGAATGCGCGATTCCAGATGGGACGAATACGTCAGTGTCAGTACAGAGCCTCTCTGGAGAGGGGTCACGCCCTGGGCCGGCATGCCAATCATCGCGAGGTTCAACAAAGAGTACGCCTGTGAGGACAGATGTTTTGCCGATTTGTCTCGTCTACACTTTATCGGACAGAACGAAGCAATCGCACACGACGTTGGCAGAATTACAGGCGGAGAGTACAAAAGGTTGATGGATCTTATCAACATGAAGGAACGCCAGTTCAGGACGGCTGCCTTTGCAAACCTCGACACGAACAACAACGCGCCTGAACTCTACTCACCTTGGACGCCGACTAAGCCGCATCAGCCAGCGCCAGGAATCAGATACGCAGACGCCAGGACAAGAAGGATGGATGAGAAAAAATTTGCTTAGAGTCAAGGATTGAAGAAACTTCTGTTGCGTTTATTTGTATCTTATCTCGAGGGATTACGGCATTGGGTTGTTTTGTATGTACTGGAAATTTGTACTGTTCGATTCTGCGATCCACGTACGTCGTGAATTGAGACAAAACTGCTATAAAAATATATGTTTTCTTTCAGCAAAGACCCATAGGGATGGAGCAACATCGATGATCTCAATATGATTAATGCATGATCTCGGTGACGATTGTTTTTGGAAGTTGACTGCTCGTTTTTTGCATATACATTAACCTTTGAAGATGTAGTCTGTGATGACGAGCTTTTGGAAGGAACGGCATAGTGGCATGTGATAACGTGCGGGACTTCAATCGAGAACAAAGACCTTGACTCGAAGCTGAAAACGGCTACCTGCGATACACAAGATACAAGGAATTGATTTCTTTGTCGATAAGAGACATAAGGGCAAGCAACAGGTCATCATGTTCAAACCAACACTATTCTCCAGCCATAACGACCATCATGAGTAGACCGACGCCTATCAACACGCAATCTTCCAACACGCTCGACCGTCTCAAAAAGAAGGTGGTGAACTTTTTGTCGCCAATCAAATCGGGCTTCTCTCCCACGAGTCCAAGGAAGTCTCAAAAGCCGCTGCCTCCATTTGAGCCCCAGACACAACTACCCTCCGTAGCTATACGTCCGGTTGAACCCTCGTTGCGACCTAGTGCATCCCGGAGTTCACTCCATCCAGCCGATGCTCGACGCTCATCTCGGGCGGATTCACGCCGCCGATCGACTTCCCGAGACTCCCGAAGGTCACGCGAAAGATCTCCATCTCGAAGCTTCCAGGCCCCTCGTCGCCCATCTGCCTCTGGAAGATCAACTCACTCTTTCGACTCTCGACGTTCGTTCGGCTCTAGACGCTCCTTCGACTCTAGATATACGCGTGACGACTCCTATGACGATGTTGACGATCGAGATTTCTACGTGAAGAGAGACGCTGGAACGGACATTAATGATGGCGTCAAACATCTGTGGACCAACCTCTATCTGGAGGGCAAATATATCGGCCATTTTTACTGCCGACAAGAGCCACGTGTGTCACCCAAGAGCTTCTTTCCAGGTATGATAATCTGGGCAATGCATAGTGTATTCCAGAACAACCGGAACGCTACTCCCGGAGATCGACGTATTACTTATGTCAAGGATGCACCTGTGTATTCGAAGTCTCGTCCGATGGTGGTATTGTACCAAACTCGTAGTGGGCTGTGCTGCGCCCCTATGTTCAGCCTCGATGGCAATACCAGAAAATCTGGTTGGACCAATGATAAGGAGCTCGAATACGTCAGTCTTGCTGCAGAAAACGACGATTGGGCAGGCGATACAAAGTGGGCTGGTGTTCTCCAGTTCCGACCTGATCCTCGACGACGAAGGCCATTGAAGAGTCGATGCTTCATCGGTCTCGGACAAACAATGTATGTCAGCACACAGGAGTATCTGGAGACCGATGCCGGGTATCTTCCAGGCGACATGTATAACCGACTGATTATCGCTCTTGACTTTTATCAAGAGAAACGCAAGCGACTTGCCTTTGAGTACTTCAAAGAAGAATACAAGAACCGTGGTTTGAAGTTAGCCGTTGAGGGCGATATTGGCTTGAAGGAGAAGAGAAAAGTAGCGGATCAAAATGAGAGGATGGGCGAGTATCTCCCGACCAGAAACGACGATACAATGATCTGGTCTCTTGTCGAGAGACACAGATTTCGAGAGCTGACGGGCCACGATGCTGAGATGGAACTTTCATCAACGGCTCCACCGCCAGTTCCGGAGTTCGGAGTGATGTCAGTGTATTAGCGCAAGCGAGACAGAAAGATCTTAGATCTACAATCTTCATGTTGTATGTTAGTAATGCACAAAACGTCTCTGTGGCCCAGGCGCTTTTTGCAGCATTTGAATCATGAGAAAAAGGATGATCAGCACTTATTTATCAATCGAATGATATTTTCAATAGATGCGTCAAATATGTGATAGGCTGCGTAGGAAGAGGAAGGAAAGGTGCGCAGTCAGCAGGCGTCGTTGACACGCCTCACCAAAAGTGCCGAGTTTCTGCCATATGTTTCGCCAGCAATCTCTCTCGACGAGCATCTTTTTCCAAACAACAGGCATCATTAGCTCCATCATCAGAACCTGTTCCACTGTCGCAGTCAACTATGCAATGGTCGGGCAATTTGTCGCATGGTCATGGTTGCGGTCTGCACGCTATACATGTCCGGCCAATCATGTATGAAAGGCTTGTTTCGATTACCGCCTGTCCAGCATGCTCGTAATCTGTCTGAAGACCATCAACAGCGTCAAGGGAGTCAACAAATGAGTAAGCGCCAATCATGGAAGCCACACCTGAATATGGCTGGGTTGAGAAACCAGATGAGTGATTGGCGCGCATGCAGAAAGAGCACAGCATGTGGCACGGACTTTCGACATGGATTGGGCGCGTAGCAGCCAAAAGTTCGGGGAGTATGAATGGTAGGTCTTCCTGGGTCGTACCTTCTGGCCTCCACTTGCAACTTTCTCGTTCCTTCCTACTATCTTGACTTTCCTTGCGTCTTGCGTTTGGTTTCTTGTTTCCTCGAGCTGGTTCTCCGGTCACCATTTTTCGTTCATCAATCCATTCTTGGCTAGGTGTCGTCCAACAACACTCTCTACATAAGGGTAGCGATACTCTCCTTAGGACGAAACACCTAGACATCAACGCCACGATGCGGCTTCCTTCTCTTCTTTTCGCTGCTGTAGCCGGCCTATGGCAGCAGCCGCTCGTTTCCAAGGAAGAGTCGATCACAAGTACACGCCATATCCACGTTACCAGAACTGTCGTCGACGTGGCCAGTACAATCTATGCCATTCGTATGGGTAATTCGACCATCTACATGGAATATCTTCCTGCTACCTTTACCACAAAACCCGGCCCCTGGCTAGCACTACAAGCCACGCATCTCGAACTGCGTGCCGAAGAACGCAGTACGATGCATATCAAAGTCACTCAGACAGTAGCTCAGATCCAGTCCACAGTGTTCGCCAGTAGAGTCGGGACCTCCATTTCGACTATCACGAATGCTCCTCAGTCTCTGATTGAGGAGGCCGCGGAGGATGCAGCCGAGATGTCGTCCCAGCAGTTGGCGGCCGCTGTATCATCAGCGAAGGCCGACGCATTGGCACACTTGACTGTTGCACTGCTGACGAGCACTGCTCTGGCTTCTACCCCAGAAGCATTAGCCCAGCCATCATCGACTCAGGCTGAGCCTGCACAATTCACCAACTCAAGCTCTCCGACGACCTCGGCTCAATCTGTGGCCGCCAGCCCGAGTAGTCAAGGCAGTGCTGAGACCATGCTTCCAATAGGTCTCGAACTTCGAGGCAATACGGCAACCACGACGAGCAATCAGCTGCAGACAACACCTACTGAAACGCCAACGCCAACGACAATGATGATCGTAGTCGATGGTTCTTCGACGTCAACTGTGACTTCAGTACCTACTCCTGTGCTACAAAGTGTTACCTCGTCGCAATCTCCCGCCACATCAGCATCGAGTACCTCTATGCAGGCTACAATCTCAGAGCATCCCTCACAGATCACACAAACTGTCACTACCCCGGTGGCTGTCGATACAAACGCTGCTCAAGTCAAGAGCACACAGACGGCTTTGATTCAGACTACCACCAACAGTGATGAAGCGTCTGCCACCGTCTCCTCCGCAGCTTTCACGACAACAACAGCGTCGTCAGCAACGGGATGCCTCGAGGATTGTTCTACTCACGTACTCTCAACAGTCTTTTCCACATCCAGTTCTTCCTCAACTAGCAGCAACAGAGTCTACACGTTCCCAGTCACAATGACCGCAGCATCTTCTACCTCATCCGCTGACAATACAATTGTCCCGTCCGCTGCGCAAACTTCGGATGTGGCTACCGTCTTCACATCGTACGGGTCGCAAAGCAGTGCATCCACGGCCGCGGACATTGCCGCTGACAACGCAGCTGGAGCATCCGGCGGCTCGGGCAGCTTCAAGCTCAGTAAAGAAGGCTTTGCAGCGATTATCAGCGTCGTGTCTATTGGTGTTGGTCTAGGCAGTACGTTGCACAGATCCTCCTTCAAAGCATCTTATACGAGAAGTTAACAACGTCACAGTAATCTTCCTCGTCCTCTTTGTCGTTGCCAAACGTCGTCAATGGAAAGTTCGTCAATCTATCGCTCGCGCGTCTCGTCGTCTGACTGGACGTTTTTACTCTCATCCCAACAAAACAGCTTTACGCTCAGAAAAAGAACCCACTCTGCCGATCATCGAACCTCGTCAACCCTTGGGGCCTCGACCCGCACCATCTAGTAGACGCAACCAAGGCTTTGCAAATATTGACGCTACACTGCATTCCAACTACCGTGGCGTGGAAACAGTAGGCAGGAGTGCATCTAAAGGGCCAGAAGCTTGGAGGAAAGCAATGGCCATGGAGAGATTGCAGCAGAGTCAGAGGAAGAAGCCTGAGTTGAGGGTTGATACGGGTGCTGCTGCTAGGATGGAGGAGGGGAGACGGGGACGACAGGCACAGAAGAAAGGAGATTGGAAGGATTTGTTCAGGGCACTGTAAGTAGTACGGCAGAATTGGGTGGAATTAAGAACATGACGTAGATGCAAGAGGCGATAGAATGAGCATATAGGTAGTCTTGCAAGAGCTTAATGATATCTGAAGTTCGTCATTGCCTTTTGCCTTGATCAAGCTGTTCTATCAATTGATATACAGACAGAGTCTCGTTCTCAGTCATCCTCATCATCGTCATCCAGACTTACAACAGCATTCCTTCCCCTTCGACTCGAAGCAGGCGCAGCAGACGGACGCGGCGTCCTGCCGCTCAATATCTCCTTCTTCATCCTCTGTACCGGTGTCTCATCCACATCCATAGCATCGTCGTCGTCATCACTAGCGATACTATGCGGTCTGTTGCCACCCTCCTCATCACTGTCTTCCTCAGCGTCCCGATTAGCCTTTTGCAACCTAGCAATCTTGCGCTTGATCATGGGATCACTGTGAATATCCGCCAACGTCAAAAGTTTCTGACAACCAGGAACGGGGCATTGAACGGCAGCAGCACCGTCGGATCGCACATGATTGTTAGGCATCTGGATCATGGAGGTGATTGCTTCGCGCTCAAACGAGTGAGGACATTTGCGACTGGTGACTGGATCTTCGAATTCTCGCAACGTCAACGGACATCTTGTGCTGATTGTTTCTTTTGCGATCTGGAGATCATCGTCACTGTCTTCGGCGCCCAGGGCGGTTTCTCCAGCATCGGGGCGGTCTTCTTTGAACCAGAGGTGGGGTGGAGGAACATCGTCGTTGTGGTAGCGAGCATCATGAGTGATTTTCTTGAAGCCGATGTAGTGGTTGTTTTTGCTGTAGCGATTTGTCAAGGATTGAGTGTTGTAGCGGTCTTTGGCACGGGCTACGCGA
>Ga0058697_10000582_pt1 | contig 15758 bp, 14 predicted proteins | sample AgamicAsMae_FD_66619 | JGI IMG/M metagenome (GOLD analysis project Ga0058697, IMG submission 66619) | Agave microbial communities from Guanajuato, Mexico - As.Ma.e | ecosystem: Host-associated > Plants > Phyllosphere > Phylloplane/Leaf | place: Guanajuato, Mexico | collected 2012-06-04
ACAAGAATTAGCAAACAGTTCGCTCGCGACGTGCCGAGAGCATTCGGTTGAGGCAGTGGGAGCTGCGGCACTGCGGCGGCTCGTTTTACGGTTGGGCTAAAAAGCCATCGAAGCGGGGTGGTTCTCTCACCCCGCTACGAGTACGCTTACCTAGAACAAAAATGCGCAAACCTTGTCAATAGCCAGCGTCGTCGTTGTAAACAAGATACACGATCCGAGATGCGCTATTTCGGCCACTAAAACGCCTCGCCATGCCAGGGCAGCGACTGGCATTGCTCGCAGAACGCCTCGGGCCCACCAGAACACCCTCCACTCCACCCTGCTATGCCTTGCACGTCATCAAGACCACCCACGCTGCTCACCACTTTGCTTCTATGCTCCATTGGGCTACCGTTTAATAATCTTTTGATAAATCTCGGTTCAATCCCGCGACTGTCTCTCCAGTCCCTCACACCTTTTTTCCCTTGCCTGTTCTATTCTGCATACATTTGTAGACTTTTCAATTACCGCTGCTGTGTCTAAGGCGAGCTCTGAGATCAGCCCTTTCCACACCCGCAAACATGTCCAACAAGCCTATCTTCGTGGCTACCCACCCTAGAGCATGCTCGACCGCATTCGAGCGAGTGCGTTTCCCTCGACCACCCATGGCAATCCACCACCTCGGCCACTGACCCTTTCCAACAGGTCTTCATGACTCAGCGCGATACCCTGCAATGCGTCCACGAGCCTTTTGGCGATGCCTTCTACTTCGGTCCCGAGAGACTTAGCGACAGATACGAGAAAGACCAAAAGGCCCGCGCCGAGAGCGGCTTCGAGAGCTCGACATACAAGACCATCTTTGACGATATCATGAAGGAAAACGAAGAGGTGTGCATCCCTTACAGCATTGGGAGCCAGTCTTACTGCGTGTCCCGCTGATTCCTCTTTTTCATCATCTTGTCCCATTCCCTGCTGCCACTCAAGTTCCTGTCGCTTGACTGGATCGGCTCCCTGGTTATCGAGCACTCTCCTTCGCACGAGAGACACGTGCGCGGCGCACACTGCTGCAATCCCCATGAATTTGTCCTTGTACTCACAATCATCAGGGCAAACGCATCTTCATCAAGGACATTACCCACTATCTGTCCCCTCCGGACGGCAAGCCTGCATCCATCGCACCCTCATTGATGAAGGTCAAGCGTGGTGTCGGTACCAACGGCAGCAACCCCTTGACCGACATCGCCAATGGATCCAATGCTTCAGATCCCAACGGTGCAGTAGAGAAATCTCCTCCCTACCCCTACGCCACAGAGTCCGAGCCTGGAAACCCCACCGTGGTCCCTGCCGATGTCCTGAACAAGTTCCATTTCGCCTTCCTCATCCGTCACCCCAAGCACAGCATTCCCAGCTACTGGAGATGCACCATCCCCCCGCTCGACGCAATCACTGGTTTCTACAACTTCATGCCTTCCGAGGCTGGATACGATGAGCAGCGTCGCCTGTTCGACTACCTCCGTTCTTGTGGTCAGATCGGCCCCAAGCTTGCAGGTCAGGACGGCGAGCAAAAGAGCGGAGCTGTAGACATCTGTGTCATTGACGCTGATGATCTTCTGGACAACCCCTCTGCCATCCTTGAGCAGTTCTGCAAGAGCGTTGGCATCGAATACTCCCCCAGCATGTTGAACTGGAACAACGATGAAGACCACGCCTATGCAAAGGAGGCATTCGAGAAGTGGAGAGGCTTCCACGAGGACGCCATTAACTCGACCGAGCTCAAGCCCAGAACTCACGTAAGTCTCCTGCTACAAATCGTGAAGGACGAACGCTGACAAACAACACAGAAGAAAGCTGAGAAGAGCGAAGAGCAGCTTTTCGCCGAGTGGACCGAGAAGTACGGCGAGGAAGCTGCCAAGATCATTCAGCAGACCGTTGCAGACAATGTCAAGGACTACGAGCACATGAAGCAATTCGCCATCAAGGTATAAATGATGACGAGGCTGGCATTTGGTTAGATATCTGGTTACGGGTTTTCCTGGTCATATTTCTATTCAATGAGAACACGAAGAAACCATAGCACAGATCGCTAGTCGGGACTCGACAGTTGTGCAAATGCTTGCAGTTGTTGACGATCAACTATCACGTCTTTTCTTGAGTGTTACGTCATGGCAGTCGACGTTTGTAAGCATCCGCCGAGCACATCATGAGATGAATTGCAGTTTCTTGAATCACGAAATCTCGGCATCGCAATACGACGTTTCATCTACAATTGTCCTGATTATCACGTTGCTTCAAGGCCTTCTGCATATACCACGATCGCAGCTCAATCAACCATGTCTACCGCACTCATTTTTGGCGGCTCCGGAAAGGTGCGGTCGACATGTCCGACAGCATCAAGTAACGCTAACAGCACAAGGTTGCGCGACACCTGACGACCAAGCTAGTTGCCTCATCCTACACTGTTCACTCGATTATCCGCAAAGAGTCGCAGATTCCCGAGTTGGAAGCACTCGGAGCGAAACCCATCGTGCAAAGCATAGAAGACTCTAATGTAAATGACCTTACAGCAACCATCAGAAGGCACAGTCCTAGTGTAGTCATCTGGAGTGCAGGGGCTGGAGGCGGTAGTCCTGCGCGCACAAAGGCTGTAGACCATGAAGGCAAGACCAACTCTGCAGTTCCACGTCAAGTTCGATATATGCTGACTTGAAGGATAGGTGCTGTCAAGGTCTTTGACGCTACTGCTGCTGCAGGAGTCAAGCGATTCATCATTGTCAGTGCAGTAGACATTCGTGACCGAGAAAACAAGCCCACCCCTGAGTGGTAAGACTTTATCCCCTGACATGACCAACAGTGAATTGTATGCTAAGGTTCGACGAAACAGGTACAATGACGACGACACGGCCGTCAGCAACCGTATGTGGAATGCAATCGGCGTCTACTGCGAGGCCAAGCTCGCTGCTGACCGCGACCTGGTCACGCAAAACGACCGCCGCAAGCTCGATTACACCATCGTACGTCCTGGCTCTCTGAACACAGAGGAGGGGTCAGGCAAGGTCGCTGCTGGCAAGGTGCACTTGGGTAAAAGCATTTCTCGAGAGGATGTTGCCGAGGTCATTGTGCGTTGCATCAACACTCCGTCGACCATTGGTCTGGCCTTTGATGTCGTGGGTGGAGACAGCCCCATCGCTCATGCTGTAGACGAAGTTGGCGGCCAAAGAGTCGACACTTTCGAAGGACGCTACTAGTTGGCAGAATCAGGCACTGCTCAGTTGCCGTTACCGTATAAGGTTGTAGGTTATTTGATTCCTCTACAGCAAGACTAAGGTAGAGACAGTGACTCACTTTTGAATTTAATCTTGTTGCAAGGGTAACCCTGTTGGAAGTAGAATTCCAGGCCAACATGATGGTGAAGTATAGTCTGTCAAAGTGAGATGCGTTGCAAAGAAGTACAGTCCTGATCTGACTATACATAAGAGGCAGATCAAAGTGGTTGTGTTTTGAAAAAACACGGATGTGCATTTCAAAAACGATATGTTCGAAACGCCAACAGGCCAAAATTTATACCGACAATAGTATGAAACATTATAATCATTTACAACCCAAAAATTTCGTAACGAAGTACTCAGGGTCTGCTTCATCCCTGCAAGCACTAGAATCAATGTAGAGTGGTGATGAGCTGAGCTGCGTCCAGACCAGCACCGAGTACCCTGGGTTGAACCGGATTGCTTCCTGGTTCCAGTCCAGTACCGTCGAGGGGTGATTTCCTAGGACCGTCCGAGGGCGACTGTGTCACAACCTCGTCCAGCTCTTCGTTACGTTCACTCTCTTTTTGACGCCGCTTCTCCATCTTGTGGATTGCTTGCTCCGTGAGCTGTTGTCTGAACATGCGTTCCACCACGTCCTTCTTGCGAGTGATACGATCACCAATACTGATGATGATACCACCCGTGATGTTGCATGTGATTGAGAAGCACAGAATGACGGTCGTGAGAGCGAATGGTCGCACGTGGTAAGAGATGGCCCATGTGCAAGTACCCAGAGCAATTTGGAGGAGAGAATGACAATCGAGCAAGACGACGACAGCAACGAGGAGTCGCAGAGGGAAAGCGTGATGTGTTTCGGTTTCGTGGGGCTTGTAGAAGGTGTGGGACTTTGAAAACTTGTCCTCATGATGCTTCAGTTTTCTCTGCTGCTCTTCGCTGAGCACACTCTCCTCATCATAGTCGTTGCTCATAGATCTGTTCGACTTAATATCAGCATTGAGGGCGGAAGCCGACTCGTGGACGGAAGCAGCCTCGGCAGTAGAACCATTCTCGATATCGGCATCGATTCCTGGCTGAACGGGCAGGTCGTTCTCGTTCTTGAGCTTAGGAAGGTTGCGCTTCTTTCGGAGGCTCCACGTCAGATGATGGTAATGCGCAATGTATATCATGTGGTATGTGTCGACTGCTCGGAAGGGGGCTAGACCGTCACCAACGACAGCGAAAAGGGCGACAAGGACGTTGTCGATGACGTTGATGATATAGGACTGTCGACCTCCGACATTGATCCATCCGATCAGGAAGAGGACCCAGGCCAGACCGAACAAGGTTACTAGGGTGGCATAGACGGTGACAAACAAGCCAAGGGCTAAGAGACCGAGATTAGCACAGGGTGAGAGGGACTAAGGGGCGAAGGTGAGACTTACGGCGGCGGACATATTGACCAAAGCCCTTCATTCCTCGTTTAAAAGCGGCACGGCGCGAATGTAACATGTGTCTAACATGGTCGTTCAGCTCCTGCTTTTCGGCCAAACTCCAACCTTCAAGACTGAGGCCATGCGGAAGCACGGCGTAGTGGTCCTCGGTGTCACTCAGATGCGAAGCAATGGTGAAAGTGCGGTCGATGCCCGGACGCTGTTCAACATCGTCGGCATCCGTCTCGATGCGGTTCTGAGTCATGATAGAAGGAGGCTTTATGGAAGGAGGCTTCACAGAAGGGGCTTTTGCTGGTGGAGGGAAGAAGGTTGGCTCTCGGGTCAGATTGTAAGTTGGACGGCGGTTCAGGAAGGAGCCCAGATCGGGAATGAACAGCGAGTTTTGGACGTTAGTAAGAGTTGCAAGCGTGGCCACCTCGGGATCTATCATGGTTCGAGGTCAGTCTTGTGAGGGCTTGGAGACAGCGGGCTCGCGGGAAGAACGAACCTACGACATCGAGAATGTCAACCAGATCAGAGTCGTACTCGTTTGCCCAAGTGCCGCGACGAGGCCTTCTCCGCGGGGTAGACTCCAGGTCGGCATCACCCTGCTGCTGCTGACGTCTAAAGGGCTGGAGGGCGGCGACACTGGCTCTCTTCCAAAGGCCCGGGCGGGCGGGTTCGGTGAGGTTTGCGGAATCTCCAGCGGCCGCCAGTTGTTCAATGTCGACGTCTGGGGGCATGGTGGTTGATGGGCGGCCTATCTCTTCTTCCAGGCGAGGCATATGGGTAGAGGCAGGTCTCGCAGTGCCTCTCGGAAGACTCAGAGTGTTTGGGTTGCTAGTGCTGGCGGCAGCCCATGGTGGGCGCTGAGGCTCGGAGGACGAGCGGCGCCTGCCAGAGGGGTCGGGCACATGCTTCTGAGCAAAATCGGTCGTGGCAGTCGTGTTCTGGGAGGCCAGGGTGCTGGCGGATCCGAGACGGCGTAAGCGGATGCTGGGCTGGCGCCGGTCGTCCAGGGTAGGTCTCCGCCTGTCATTGCGTGGAGTGGATGGTTGTTGCTGCTGCTGAGGAGCGGCAGGAGGGGGAGGGGATGTCGAGGATAGGCGGCGTCTGTTGTTGTTGTTGTTGGTCGGGGCACTCGCGATGGGGTGCAGCGCGAGGGCGTCGCGGCCGAGGGCAGCGTCGTCTGCCATGTGGTCGCTCATATTTGCATGTTGCAAGGGAAAGCAAGCGTGTTGAAAGGGATTGCAAAGTCGTAGTCGTCCTCGCTCCCGCCAACGACAAGGGCCAAAGACAAATACTAGGAAGGCCCGGGATCAAGGGCCAGACGCGGAAGCCGGCCACACAGAGTGTCCAGCTAACTGAGTACCCTTAAACCTTCTGTCTCTCACCTGCCGAGAGAACGTTGCGCCCAACAATGACGCACAGCTAAATTTCCACCCGCCCACCCTGCAGATTACCAGCCCCGACGCCCTGCTTATTATTACCAACTTCCAACTTGCCAACTGCCATACTCATACCCCCGAACAACGTCTTAATAACATCCTCTCTCGTCACTCGTCATTCCGCAGTCGACCCTTCTCGTCATCTGTGACCTGTTGCTGTTCGAAGATGCCACCTGCAGCCGATCGTCGCGTTTGCCTTGCCTCTAAAAGCCGACCAAAAGTTTTAGAACGAGAAAAAAAATCTAATGCATTCCCTGAAAGACTCCTAATAGTACAGACCGAGCCGAAGATTATGTAGGATCTCAAACTACTAGTTCCAGCCATGTCTTGGACCCGATGAGCTGTAAGAAATGGCCGAAGGTCAACGTGAGCGTGATAATGTCCATCTCGTGTCCACCTCCCCTTTGCCCGAGCGCATATCCTGTTTTGGTGTGGTCATTATTGCATCCGTCGCTCCTCTATCGACTTTGTAATCGCTTATTTGGCGATCTCAACACCACCCTCGGCACCTGCGCACCATGTTAGCACTGTGAAGTCCCTTGACATATTTCCTGTAACATACCGATGGCCTTCTTGATGTCACCGTAGATGGCGAACTGTCCGGCGGTGATGGTACCGACCATGAAGAGACGGGCACCGATACCAGAGTAAGATCCCTGTACATCACATCAGCAAAAAGCTCAATCCAAGACGGATATCACAGAGTACTTACACGAAGACCAAGCTCCTTGGCGATCTTGATCAGACGGGAAGTGGTGCCCTCACCGGGTGCGCCCTTGGACTTGTTGATCTTGGACAGCATGGTGTCGGCGGGCTGAGAAACGAGAGCGGCGGCGAAACCGGCAATGAGACCGGAACCAAGGTTGATGCTGGTCTGCATACCGGGGGAGGCGGTGGCCTTGTCAACGCGCTTGTAGATGGCCTCGGCAACCTTCTCGTAAACGACGAACTTGGACATGGTGTAGGGGACCCTGCGTCGAGAGTCAGAATGCAAACGCAACCAATGATGACGAGGAATAGACTTACTGCTTGAAGAGCATGGGACCGAAGCCAGAGTAGAAACCGCCGAGACCCTCAGTCTTTGCGATCTTGGAGAAACCAGAGACGAGACCGGAAGCGAAGGTAGGCTCGGAAACGAGACGGATACGGGTGGCCTCGAGAGGGCAGAGGGCAATGTCGGCGAAGAACTCGGCAAAGGCGGAAGAAACAAGGTAGACAGCAGTGCGGTTCTGGACAGCGCTCTCGTAGCCGACCATGGAGATGGCCTGCTGCTTGAAGAACTCGTAACCACCGAACTTGAAGGCACCCTGGAGGAAGTAGCCGGCGAAGGTAGGGCCGACACCGGTCAGGAGAGCGCCAGCACCCTCGTTCTGGATTACCTGGCGGAAGCCACCAACGAGACCGCGGTTGTAGGTGACGGGGTCAAGCTGGATTCTGGTCTTGACGCTGTTTGAAGGGGCTCGAGTCAGCCATTGTTCTCGTCAATTGGACGATCGGCGGGCGCGCAGAAGAGCTGCGAGCGCGGCCGACAGGCGGATTCTTACACATCGACGGGGGTGAGACCACCGTGGGTGACGGAACAGCAGACGGCACCGGCAAAGGCGAATCTAGAGTAGAGGTCGAGTCCGCTGAGCTTCTTGGGAGCGGCGGCCTTGATGTTCTCCTTGATGGCATCCACCTTGGTGGAGCCGGTGGAGGAAGGAGGGGCAGTTCCGGTGGCAGACATTGTTCCAGGGATTAGGGGAGTGGAGATGGTATAGACTGGAGTGGGAGGAGGAACAAGAAGAATTGCAGCGGCCGATTTTTAGTACCAACAAGTCCTGGGAAAGCGGAAAGCCTTCTCAACCAACCCGCGCACAGGCCCATCACTTCGGTACTTCGGAACAACTCGGCCACTGCCCATGACGCTGCTGTTTACTTCAGCTCACCCACTCTCTCGGTCAAGCCAGCAGCTGCATTAGTTGCACTGTTATGAGCACTTGTAGAGCGTGTAATGCGATACGCTAATCTTACAATTGAACCATGGCTCGAGACTGGGCTGCTCAATCGCATGCATCAGCCCAACTCTTTTCGAGACGCCAGCCAGCTTCTCTCTCTCTTCAACACACTCTCATGCCACATAGATCAACTGTCCGGCCAACCGTCTGAACGTCTTCACGTCCAAAGTAAAGCGCCGCCATTTCCTTCACAAACTCTCCATCGTTTGAGCTCCACTCGTCCAACCCCATCCTTCTCAAGTCTTCACTGTGAATGCTTATCGTGCCCTCCTCTCCGTCTCTGACTTCAACGTCGGCAGCTTCAATCATCTCGGCCAATATCTCCATGACCAATGTGGTAAGGCGATGTGCATAGGCTATCAGGGTTACTGCGACCGATTGGAACCTCACGTCGACTCCGGCCACTCCGTCGTGGACAGAAGAAGACCTCCTGCCGCTGCTCGGGCTTTGCTTGCCCGGCGCTGGTAGAGGCAAATCATCTAGCAATCTTGCGTCTTGACAAGCCTCGTCGTTCAACAAAGCGTCCTTTTCTCCTGCCGAGGCCCACCAGAGAAAACTGGTGTAGGCAATCGAGGCCCATGACGAAGGCTCGACCAGTTTGCTCTCTCCTTCAAGCTGGATGTATTGATCACCATTAATCTCTCCATCTTGCTTTGATGGTACCAAAGGTGCACTCTCACTCGCGTCGTCGTCCATTGGCTGATCGGCCTCCATGTGGTGAATTGTTTGATCTTGATACCGCACCCTGTTCAGCTCACGCTTGAGAGTGTAGTAGCGTCTCAGATCTCGTTGGGTCGCCTTGATTTCTTCGCCAGCAGCAGTACGAACACGAGGCCATTGTTTGACGGCAGGCGTGTCCAGTGTACGTTGCGGTAGCTCGACAAGCACATCGTAGAGTTTCGACTTGGTTGCTAGTATGTCGTCAGAACTACATGCAATCCAAGAAGTTTGTTGCTTGGTTTTAGTGGCTAATTGAGACAGGTAGTCAATATCATGAATACCGACGTTGAACAATGGTCTGAGTGGGTACAAAGCGTCCTTTTTCGATGCCAAGTCGGCTGCCGAAGGTGGAATATTCGATAGGACGGACAAATTGTAGACAAGGTTGCAAGCAGGCTGGACGGGCGTTGGTGTTATGATCAATATGCTTTTCTTGACGAGTGCGGCTCTTTGGAGCGGGAAGATCAGAGGGCCAAAAGTATCGAGATCATGTGCTAGAGACATGGCGGGATGGTCTTCTGACAGAGTAGGGTCGGCAGGATGGAAGCCTGTGGCGTCGGACAGAGCACGTCGCTTGCGTTGACTCGAGTTGTGGCCAAGGTCGGGACCTGGCTCATCATGAGCAGCTAGACGGTGGTGTTCCCAGTACTCTTGCAGCTCGTGTGTGTTGTCAGTGTCGTCGACTATGTTGCTGCAGCCGAATCAGCGTGGTAAACGGCAGTTGCGTGACATGGTTGCGTACGCGACCAAACGGCGAAGTTGGTGAGCATGCAACCAGCTACGGCCCAGGCGTCCATATGTCAAGGGCACGAGCAGACCAACAGCGGCGAAGTGTGCATTTCTCTCAGACTCGTGGGCAGGGCGGTTTGCGAAGGCGCTGATGCCAGCATATTGTTCGTGGACGAAGTAGACGAGATCCGAGTCGCAATTATGAAGGCCCGAGGGGAGCGACTTGTACTCGACCACGCCATCCAGTTCGACTATCATCGTTAATCTACGGGACAAGATCGGACATGGTGGAAGACACACGGTCTGGGATTGCACGCTTCCATGCTATCGTGTACCTAGGTAGGCCTTTGTCAGCGGTCTGTTTGTCTCATGTGCACTCAATGACGCACCCTACCTTGCGGTCGAAGACAACGACGAAGAGCGCTGCTATAGGCGGCAATGCCACCTCTGCACTCTTCGACCTGTCTTGGACTGCCATGTTGTATGTCTCTGCAAAGTGAGCCTCGCACGTCGCACGTCAGATCAGGAAGAAGTCCATCAATGTCCTTGCCGAGCGTGGCCGAGAATGTGGAGTCCGGTATACACACCCCCTGTTTCTACATCGACACGTCACTCTACCTCCTTATACTGCACACGACCACAGGTCTCTCATTATCTTCGCTGGGAAAGTTCACGCCTGCTCGTACAGATATCCGGATCTGGACACTACCTGCCCACAAGACTTTGTTGTTGCCATCTCCGACGCCCTTGTCTTGACATCGATAGCCGCGCCAACTACTTCCACATCTATGTTTCTTCACTAACCAGCTCCACTACACTTGTGCATTTAAACAGAGAAAAGGAATAAACACATCAACCCACTGTTCCCATGGCGTCACCAGACTCCATCAATCTGATCAAAGGCTGGCCGAGTACATCACTGCTCCCAACTAAGCATCTAAGCAGAGCTGCCCAGATTGCTTTAGCCGATCCAACCATTGCTTTCCCTGGCTTACTTTACGGTCCCGATGAGGGCTATGCTCCGCTGAGAGAAACCCTTGGAGTGTGGCTGTCTGATTTCTATCAACCTGAACAACCTGTTGGCAAGGAAAGGATCACCATCACAGGCGGCGCCTCTCAGAATCTGGCTTGTCTGCTCGAGGTCTTCACCGACCCTGTCTACACTAGAGACATACTGTTTGCTGCCCCTGCATATATGCTGGCCTTCCGCATTTTCGAAGACAATGGCTTTTCGGGCAAGATGAAAGCAATCCCCGAGGATGATGATGGCATGGACATGAGCCTACTCAGAAAAGCACTTGAGGAGAGCGAGAAGCACTCGTCTGGGAACAAGACTCCTGTGAATTATCCTTGCTCGAGATTGCTCCGGACCCCGCTGACAACAGTCTGTAGATGTTCAAGCCTCCAAGACCTTACGCAAAGTATTATCGCCATGTCATCTACTGCGTGCCCACATTCTCAAATCCCTCGTCAAGGACCTTGCCATTGGATCGAAGAATCGAGCTTGTAAAACTGGCTCGAGAATTTGATGCGCTCGTGATATCCGACGACGTCTATGACTTTCTGCAATGGCCTGCGGATCTCAACGCCTCGCCATCAAGCATTACCAAAGCGCTGTTGCCTCGCCTAGTCGATATCGACCGCTTTCTCGACGGCGGACCTGAACGCTCTGAAGCCGATGGCTATGGTAACACGACGAGCAGCGGTAGCTTCTCCAAGATAGGAGGGCCAGGACTTAGAGTCGGATGGTCAGAGGGTTCGCCCAAGTTCGCATACGGAGTCTCGCAAGCTGGCTCCTCTTGCAGTGGAGGAGCTCCATCTCAGCTCACATCTACGTACATGAACATTTTGGTCAAAGATGGTACCATGTCCGAGCACATCTTCAAGACACTACAGCCAGCATACGCTGCACGATACAAGACCTTGGTGTCGGCAATCGAGGACCATCTCTACCCTCTTGGAGCCAGGCTACCACAATCCAATCGGCAAGTTGTAGGGGGCTACTTCTTGTGGTTGGCACTGCCTGATACGGTCAACGCAATTGACTTCGCCAAGAGATGTCAGAATGAAGCTCAAGTCATTATTGCACCTGGAAACATCTTTGAGGTCCCTGGCGATGACAGTGTTAAGTTCAGACACTCTGTGAGGTTGACTTTTAGCTGGATCGATCACGACTTGATGGTCGAAGCCGTCAAGAGGATTAGTCTCGTCCTTGAGAGTTGCCTGAAAGGTGAAGGACCCAGAGGGGCTTACAAGCAGGATGGTGTCAACGAGAATCCATACTGACCTGGATGTTGAGGTGTGTATTTCGAAAGTCTAAGCAGCCACTTACAATTTGTTCAGCCTGAGTCGCCGCCGGACAGTTCACCGTCTAAGGTATCTCACGAGGATTCGCGAGGTCCTTCGTCATACTGACGCCGTTGCCCAGCTGAAATCGGATGAGCTGTCAGTAAAGGGACAGCCGCCATGATGAGTACATGCTCGGACGAATTGAAGATGGATCGGCTCGACAGGTCATCGATCTTCACGCGTCAGAATGGCAGACAAGCACCAAGTCGGAAGAATAGAACTTGTAAATCAGCTCAATATGTACAAAACGCATATAAATCCTGTCATAACAAAACACCGGTCGCCATGCTAGCACTTTTGTCCGTCCTTTACTGTAACATGCCCTCAAGACTCTCGCCGAGGATGCCTTCAATTTGGCGGATCCAGGCTGTCGTCTCCCTCTCGACGTCTTCGTCGTCGTCCTCTTGCAACTCGCTAATGAATGGCAGCATCTCAGGCAGAAGAGCAAGCCAGTCTTCGCCAAGTTTCTCGGTCAGAGACTGCTCGCACTTGACTGCTGCCAATCTTGTCAGTTCGTTGTCATGTCTCATGAGTTTGAGAATGGCCGAGTTGAGAGTTTTGTGATGTTCAGGCGATGCTGCAGCTCCTGCCAGTCCAGTGACAGCAGAAACAATGTCTAGCGAGTCTCTAACTTCAGGTTCGTTGGTGAACGTCACTTGATCCAACAGAGGCTGCATAATAGCGTCAAAGTGCGCGGGGGCTTGCCAAAAGTCGTCTTGATCGTTGCTGAAGCTTGCGACCAGTGTTTGAAGTAGAGCCTTCAGGAGAAGCTGTTCTGATTCACTCTCTGGCTTGACGTTCTGGAGGATGGACGCGGCTTGCTCAAGAATGTAGCCAGAATAACCAGTCACGATAGACTATTCACCGAGTTAGCATTTAATCACAGGACAATTCCGAAAAGGGGAAAGTATCTCACCTTTAAGGTCTCGAAAAACCTAGCCAGGAAACCATAAACACTGATAAGACGAAGGGTACGGCCAGCTTGTTCCTTTTTTGGTAGACCTTCGCCTGCCCAAGACACGAGGCGGGTGAAGAACGGCCTGAAAGTTGTGTCATTCAGTCTCATGATGGCGTCTAGGGACAGACTGTCTCTTTGGGCTTCCAACACAGCAAGCTGTTCATTGTCGGGTGAGTTCGGCTGTTGGGTGAGCAGGCGGCGAAGATCGAATGATTTGTTGAGGATCGAGAACAAGATCGAGGCGTTCTTGATCAGAGCCGACTTGGGATGCGTCTTGATCACTGTGTGAAGAGTGACAAGAACCTCCTGGCAAGCTCGGTGGCCAAGAGTGACAGCGTTGTCGAACGTACGCTCCAAAGCTGCCAATATGGTCCTAGCATCGAGCTTTTGAGAGAGCAAGCTAGCAAACTGTGGACGACTGCTCGAAGTTCGGATGTCCGTGGCCTCACTACAGGCTGATTGTTGCGTGAGCAACAAAGCTCTGTCGAGAGTCTCAGCAGAGAACATCCAGGAAATGTACTCGATGACATTTGTCAAGAAAGAGTAGACAGCATTGTGCAGGCGAGCATTGCCGGACTCAATCTTAGTGGCATAGTCGAAGTAGGTGTATGAAGTGGTAAGAATCTGTGGCAGAATGTCAACGAGATCGTCCCTGAGTACCTCTACCATTGTGGCAAGACAGAGCAAGGAGATGATGCGAAGCTCGTCGTTCTGACTGCCGAACGCATGTTTGGAAGCAACCACACGAGCAGCAGACATGACCTTGTCTGTAGCCTTCTTGCCGAACTTCTCTGAGATGACATCGACGCATGTGACAGCGCTGTGCACTAACTCGATGGAACTCTCGTGACCGATGATGCCGGTCACGCTTGGCAGAACAGACAGCATAGCAGTTGCTGCTGTGGCATCGGCGAGCTTGGCTTCACGACCACGTTGCTCGAGCGAACGCAGAACCATAAGTCGAAGATCTTGTTCGGGTCTTTGCAAAAGCTCCTCCGCAGTGCGAACGAAATACGGGGTTGGAAGCAGGCTCAAAGCTGCTGTCAGAACGTCATTCGAAGCAGACTGCAAATCAGACTTGTCTTGGATGGATGCGGAAGAAGAGAATTGCATGATCTTCTGCAGGATATCGGCGGCAGCAGACTGGAGTTCACCTTGTGCACTTGCGTCTTTGTCGAGAGCCTTGAGAATTTGGACATGGAGAGAACGTTGCTGCAGCAAAAGTCCCAGGGAACGCAGAAGATGTGCTACCGATTGCTCAATCTGCTCTGGTGTCTTATCATTGAATCCAAAAATTGCTTCAGACACAACTGATTTGGGTTGTAGAGCGTTTGTGACTAGATCGATATATTGAGATGCAGCGATGAGTTGGACCTCAGGTGAGAACGATCCCATGAGTTCGGCGGAGAAGGTGGGTACCCGCTTGTCTGTGGGATATTTGTCGAAGAGCATGGCAGTAATGGCGGGCAGAAACTCTTGAGGACCTAGAGCATTGACAAGATGACTGAAGAGGCGCAAGCGGCGATGAAGCGGAATGTGCTCAAATGCAGCAGTGAAGCTGAGCAAGAGCTCGGCAGCTCCAGTGACAAGGTCTTGATTCTTCTTGCGGAGGGATGCGACAAGAGGGGGAACAACTCGAGATACAGTCTGGTCGATAACATGCGCCGAGTAGTCGTCACTTTGTCGCAACAATGTGTTGCTCATAAATGTGAAGATTGGCATCACACTGTGCAACACCAAGTCAGGAGCCCAGCTTGACAGGCTCGAGATGAGCAACAAAGCAGCATTGTGAATCTGTGCGTTAGTGCTGGTGCGAACACACTCGACAATGAGGTCTGCCCTCAACACAGAGCGGTCGACCTTGACTGCAGGGTTCTGTTTTAGCGAGTCCACGATCGAGAAGAGACATCCGATAACCAGTTGCTGCAGGTAGACTAAGTTCGATCCAAGTTGTGTCCTGTAATGCTGGAGCTCGCTCAGAACATGGAAGAGGCTCTTGAGCAGTTCCGGATGTCTTTCGGGACGAGAGCCCTCGATCAGTTCCAGCACAAGAGTCAATCTACGGATGACATTGTGTAGATCTGCGACGTTGATACTTTGTGACTTCGCCAGTTCAGATCTGCTTGTTCTTCTACGCTTCGTGGCTGGAGGCTTGTCTTCCATCTGTGCAATACTAGGCACTGATTCCAACAAGGACAGGAGGACTTCGGTCGGCATTGATACTTGGCGAAGAAGATCGGTAGCCTCTGACTGTCTAGCTTCAGAGATGTCGTCCGCTTGATCGTCGAGCGCAAGGTCAAGGAGGAACGCAGAAGCAGACGTTTGTGCAATTGGTTTCATACTAGGCCACAAAGCTCTGAATCTCTGTATCGCTAGAGTGGACAGAGATGCACTTTGTCCCAGCTCTCCGTTTGCAAGTGTTCGCAGGCAGGTCAACTCCTCCGAAGTTCGACTCGTCAGACAGTCAACGTAAGCCTTGTCAACACTTGCTACATCGATATGGGCAGAGGCGCACGAAGCGGATCGGGTCTGCATGTCCGATTGGACCCAGCTTTGAAGAGATGGGACGAGGGTCTGCACACGGCCCGTAGAAGCAGCCTTGCCGACAGGACTCAAGAAGGAGAGAAGTTGAACTTTGACAGTAGCCAATGGCACTGCAGCAGCATGCTCGCAGAGCCATGATGCAAACGATGTCCTCAGAGTTGACTTCAGATCCGTCGAGGTAGCAGATGGATGACCGGGCTGTGTTTGAGTTGGGCCATTGATGGAGCTGGCAAGCACTCGCGCTATCTGGCTGGGGTCAAGGACACACTCTTCGAGACTGGGTACAAGTGCATCAGAGAAGACTTTGTAAGCATTGGGACCAGTCAAAGACGACTTTCTGGAAGCTGCTGCGTAAATGT